>Ga0233423_10001231_pt1 | contig 12960 bp, 10 predicted proteins | sample Watercolumn_Mata_FD_180713 | JGI IMG/M metagenome (GOLD analysis project Ga0233423, IMG submission 180713) | Freshwater microbial communities from Lake Matano, South Sulawesi, Indonesia - Watercolumn_Matano_2014_112_MG | ecosystem: Environmental > Aquatic > Freshwater > Lake | place: Indonesia... | reverse complement strand
CCTGCGTGTCCGACAAGATTGCATCTATCCGAGTTATCGCTGGCGTGGTTCTGAAATCGAATAGCCAGGTGCGGGAGTCTTCAGCCCTCCGCACCTGGCTTTTTGTTTGCTCGGTGAATCTTTTTGCGTCGCAATCGTTCGCGATCCCAAATCTAGGTTGCTGATCGTGAAATCAACTGCGCCATCAATCGCGCCTCTGCGCCTTCGAACTGACTGACGTTGCATACGATGTGGGTGTTCTGCAGAAGATGTGCGAATGCACCTGTGGGCTCCACTTTCTCTGTGTGATCCCCGCGTACGACCACTCGCGAAATCGCGAGTCGCAATAGTCGCTTCTGCTGAAGAGCATCGCGCGCGCCAAGTGCAATCTCCCAGTGCGCTCTGAACGCGCTCAACGGTTCCATCGTTTCGATCAGCTGCTCAATCTCAAAGCTCCGTTGGCGCGCGCTTTGTTCAGGTGTCAGCGTGGTCAAGTTCTCTTTCTCGAAGCTTGCCGATGTCGAGCATTGCTTTTCTCTCACCCACCATCTTCTGGTATCATCCGAGAGGAACGGGACTTTATCCCATGCCGACTCGAGCGACTGCTTCCATTGTTCGCGCCAGTCGTCAGACCATTTGAGATTCGAAAGTAAGCCGACGATGGTGGCTTCGATAGATTCAGCGCTGACGCTGGGTTGAGCGCAACGGACGCGATGTTGAATCCGCGCGTTGCAGAGGTAACGTCTTTCCCCATGACAATGCGCGCCGATCATATGTCCGCCACATTCTCCACACACCAAAAGACCAGTCAATGGAAAAGAGGACTGCGACTTGTTGCTCGCGACACGCGAAGGACGACTTCGCCTTCCTCTGATTTCTTGGCAGCGGTCAAAAGTGTCGATTTCAATCAGCGCCGGATGCTGTCCCCGATGCAACACCGCCGGATGGCGTCGTTTCAATTTGGCACCTCGGGTAGTTGTGCCGAAGTATGGCACGCGCCCGGTATAGAAGACGCGCATCAGGAGTTCGCGCACGCTGTCGCGTGTGAAAGGTTGCGGTCCGCCACGCGCCAGCAGTCGTTTGGTCCGAAAGTGCCGCGTGGTGCCATCGGGCAGAGCGACGACATAGCCGTTGAGTTTTTCAGCGACCATGCCGTCGCTGTACTTCTCGGTGCGATACCAATCGAAGGAGAGTCGAACGCCAACACTTTCGATTGGATGGAAGATCAAGGTCTTTCCATCACCTCGATTTGGTTGACCGTATTGCGGGCAGTAGTTCAATCCATTGACATCGGTACACATGGAACAGAGTCCATTGCAGTAACCGAAAGGGATGGTTCCATTCCACAATCCTTTGAGGGCGCGCCCTTGTTTCCCGCGCTTGGTCTCAACGCTCAACTTGTCGCAGTAGATTTCACCGAGCGAACCCAGCACCGCAAGCGTGACCTTGCCCCAAGGCGTAGTGAAGTCAATGTTCTCCGTGATCGAAACGAAGGCAACATTCCACCGGTGGAGTTGGTCGAGTGCGATCAAGAGGCGCATGAGGCTGCGATAGAAACGGTCGAGCGAGGTGACGACAATCACATCGAACTCGCCGCGGTTGGCGCGGGCGAGCATCATTTTCAATGCTGGGCGGTCAGTCAACCTTCCTGTCCGTGCCGTTTCGCAAAAGAGATCGGCCAAGCCCCAGCCCTTGCTGTGGACATAGTCGATGATGAGTTGGCGTTGCATGTCCAGACTGTGACCATTCTTGACTTGCATTTCGGACGACACGCGGATGTACCCTACGGCTTTCATTTGAACTTCCTCCTGTGAGTGAGAATTCGTGCGGAACGATATCTGCACGTGGAGGGAAGATTACCAGAGCCACAGCATATGTCCAGTGATGTAGATGAATGTAGAGAAGCGAGGCAGGTGCGCGCTGTCGTTTCCCAAAGTCAAGCAGTCTGGCGACGAACCGGGGGCACATGCATTGGCCGATATTGACAGGAAGCAGCAGAGCAAACAGCCAACTCAGCCAAGCGGGATTTCGTCAAGACGAAACTTGGCGAAAATCCTGATTTCTCTTAGCGCATACCGACATTTGTGTCTGGATCATACTCAGCGCGCCGGACTAGTCCACCATCAGTTCCAGAATTCCAAACCGATCCGCCCCTACCGATGATCCCTCAAAGATGTACGGCGCGCGTCCAGTTTGCTCGCGGAACCGCGCGACGACACGCTGAAACGCGCGTTCCGATTCGGCACTGTGCGTTCCCAAAATCGCGACCGTACCACCTGCGCCGCCGCCCGTAATCTTCGCGCCGAACAATTCGTGCCCCGCGCCTTCCGCGCACGCCAAGTTGACGAGAAGATCGGTCGCCTTCGAACCTAAGCCACATTCGGTATACCCTTGATGCGCTTCATACATCAATTCGCCCAACAAGGTCAAAGTGCGTGGCGTCAGCGGCTCGTGCTTGTTCGTCAGCAATTCGACGAAGAGATGCACGCGATTATTCTCCTCGACCGCATACCGCGTGCAGGCGCGCACCGGATAAACGACCTCTGGTCGTACCGGCGTGAAGGGATCGAGATGCACTGGATATTTTGCAGAGAAATCCACGCCACGCATTTGGTCCGGCAAACGGTTCTCATAGCGCGCGCGATAGGTCGCGAGATCGAGGTTCGCGAGATAACCGTTCCAGCGCGGATCGGTGTAGCGCGGCAACGCGCCGGTATCGTCGTACTTGACCGGCAGATTCTCCCACGCGCAAATCAGCGCATAGCCCATAAAGGTCGCCGCGCGCGCGGCTTCGTACTCGATCCCCGCGACGGAATGACGCACGCCGGAATCAATTCCCCAGATTCGCATCGGCGCGGGCAACCGCACGAGCGTTTCGGGTTGGCAAGGCTGGCAAATCAGCGGGACGAAATGATCTTGATCGCCCAGCACGACTGTGATTTGGTCCATTACCCCGCTCGCCGATTCCGCAATCGCGTTCTCGACCCATTGTGTCCACAGCGCGAGCTGCGGACCTTCGACGCGCAGATCGTACGTCGCGGCAATCGCTTTCATCGCCGCCACTTCGAGCGCGGCGGACGAACTGACGCCCTTGCCGAGCGGCACTTCCGATTCGAGGAATAGCGAAACGCCGCGCGTGATGCGCGTGGGGAATTCCTTTTTCAAAAGGTAGAGCGCGCCCAGCACATAGGCGATCCATTGCCGTTTGGGATCAGCACTGATGAAAGCGCGCATCTCTTCAAGTGGACGCATTGCCGCGCCGCGCGCCAATTCGTCCAGCGAGAACTCGACGAGTTCGTCCCAGTTTTGCTCGCGCATTTGCGGATTGAGCAGGCGCACACGCGTATCGTCGCGCGCTTGCGCGGCGACACGTGTCGCTTCGCGAATCGTCGTCTCGAAAACCAAGCCGCCGGTGTAATCGTCATTGCCGCCCATCAGATCGAGTCGTCCGGGCGCGCGGCTGACGAAAATCCTTTTGGTGGGCTGGAAAAATTTTTCCGCGCCAGTGTTGGCGCGGATTTTTTCGCCAAATTGAACGATGTCGGGAAGTTGCATTGCGTTGTCTACTCCAATTGAAAATCGAGAAAGGATGATTACACGACGATTACTTCGATCCCAGTCGCACGAATTTCGTCGAGCAACGGCGGTGGCGTAGCCGAATCGGTGATCAGAGTATGCGCGCCGGTTAGCGGAATGATCGGCGTAAAACCGACGCGCCCCAGTTTGCTCGCATCGGCAACGACGATCACCTGATGCGCGACTTCTGCCATCACGCGTCCCACTTCGGCGATCAACATATGCGGTGTCGTCAAACCGTGTGACAGGGTGAGACCATCGCAACCGATGAATGCTTTGTCAACCCGGATCCGGCGCAGATTGGCAATCGTCTGCGGTCCGACGGTCGCTTGAAATTCCGGAAGCAGGATTCCGCCAAGTAGATTGATATGGATCGAGGTCCAGTTTTGCAATTCCGTTATAACGGGGAGTGAATTTGTGACAATAGTGAGTGGGGTTGTCCCATTTAGATTCTTGGGGAGTTGCAGCGCGACTTCCAAGACGGTGGTACCTGAATCGAACAAAATGCTTTCGCCCGGTCGCACCAACGCGGCAGCGGCAGCGCCGATGCGCGTTTTTTCGATGGGATGTTCGCGCGCTTTGGCTTGAAACGATTGGGGCGCGAGCGTGTGTGCGCTCGCCACCGCGCCGCCGTGAATCCGACGCAATCGTCCTTGCGATTCCAAAATTTCCAAATCGCGGCGAATGGAAGTATCGGTCACATGAAATGAACGCATCAATTCCGCAACGCGGACTGAACCGCGATCTTGGACCTGATGTGCGATTTTCAAGCGACGCTGATGAGCAGTGATGGGCATGCAAAGATCCTTGGGTTGCCTCTTATCGTGGGAAAATCCAGCATGGAAAAAATAAACGCGCTGGATGTTCTGATTCATATTATATCATACACGTTTTTCTGTGTCAATATGAGAAATCAGAACAAAATCAATTGACAATCAGAACATTTAGCGCGATAATCGGATTGGAGATCAATGATGATGTCTTTTGTGCGCGCTCCTCGCAACAAATTATCAGCTTGGCTCGGCGTGGCGCCATTTCTCGTCTTTTGCCTCGCCTTCGAAATCGTTCCGGTCTTGCTCTTGCTCTCCGGTAGCTTTTCCGACAAGAATGGCGCGTTCTCATTGGGCAACTATGCAAAAATCAGCGCGCCGATTTATGTCCGTTCGTTCTGGAACAGCATTCAGATCTCCGCGATCACCGCGATTCTTGGCGCGATCCTGGGTCTGCTGATTGGCTACGCGATTTTCCGATTGCCCTCGCCACGCGTGCGCGAGGCGTTGATCGCGCTTTCGGATGTGACGACGAATTTTGCGGGCGCGCCGCTCGCGTTTGCATTTATCGTCATCCTGGGTTCGAACGGCGTCGTCACACTCGCCTTTGAAAAGTACCTTGCACTCAAACTGTATCCGACCTTCAGTATTTATTCGTACTCGGGCTTGGTTCTCGCCTACCTCTATTTTCAACTTCCTTTGATGATCTTGTTGATCATTCCTGCGTTTGCCGGTTTGCGCCGCGAGTGGTGGGAGTCGGCGCATAACTTGGGCGCGAACACGCTCCAGTACTGGCGGCGTATCGCGTTGCCGATTCTGACGCCGTCGCTCATTGCCGGGCTCGTGTTGCTTTTTGCGAACGCGTTTGGCGCGTATGCGACTGCGTGGACGCTTGGTGGATCGAACATCACGCTCGCCACGATTCAAATCGCATTCACCATCACCGGCGAAGTGCTGCACGATCCCGGCGCAGGCGATGCGCTGGCGGTGGTCTCGCTCTTGATTATGGGCGTTTGCATTGCGACTTATCAGTTCGCAAATTCTCGCGCCCGGCGGTGGGCGCGATGAAAGAACGTCCTCCTGTGCTCCAAAGTTTGCTGGTCGCGTTGTTTATCACGTACATGATTGTGCCCATCATCGCGACGTACATCTTTTCAATCGCGACCCAATGGGATATTACGCTGATGCCGGAGGGATATACTCTGGAGTGGTATCAGACCGCATTTGATCATCCGTACTTTAGCATCACGCTGACGAATTCGTTCATCGTTTCGATTGCGGCGGTGCTGGTCGGGTTGTTGTTCATCGTGCCGACGACGTACTGGGTGCACACGCGCGTTCCAGCGGCGAAGCCATTGCTCGATCTGCTGATGATTCTCCCCTTCGGCATTCCGGCGGTTGTGCTCGCGCTCGCGTTGATCCGCGTGTACTCGTTCCCACCGCTCGCGCGTTCGCCGTTTTTGCTGATCAGCGCGTGCGTGATCTTTTCGATGCCGTTCATGTATCGACCGGTCTCGAATAGTCTGATGGCGGTGGACGTACACACACTGACCGAATCGGCGTTGTCGCTCGGCGCGAACACGCTGCAAATTCTCATCCGCGTCATCGCGCCGAATATTATGCCGGGAATTCTGAGCGGCAGTCTGCTCGTTTTTGCGACGGTCTTTGCGGAATTCACGCTGGCAAATTTGATCACGGGGGCGAGTTTCAAAACGTTTCCCTTGTTGCTCGTCGAATTCACGCGGCGCGATGGTCGCATTGCCGCCGCGTTGTCGGTGATTTCGTTTACGGTGGCGTGGCTCGCCTCCCTCGCGCTCTTGTGGGTCGGTGGGCGCGGGCGCAAGCCGACGGAAGAAGCGTTAGGCGCGCGGTAATTCGCGTATGGCGAATAGCATATAGCAAATGGCAAACCGTCAGTGCCATACGCTATGCGCTATACGCAAAGGGCTGATATGGCTTATCTCGAACTCCAAAACGTCTCCAAATTATTCGGCGCAGTTGCTGCCGTCAAAGATTTCAACCTCGCGGTCGAAAAGGGGGCGTTTGTTTCGCTCCTAGGTCCGTCGGGTTGCGGCAAGACGACGACGCTGCGCATGATCGCGGGCTTTGAAATGCCGGATGCCGGCGCGATCACACTCGATGGCGCGGACATTACGAGCGTCCCGCCGAACAAGCGCGGCACCGGGATGGTCTTCCAAGCGTACGCGCTCTTTCCGAACATGAACGTACGCGATAATGTCGCGTTCGGCTTGGAAGTGACCGGGCACGCCAGGAAAGAGATTGACGACCGGGTGCGCGAAATGCTCGCGCTCGTCCGGCTCGAAGACACGGCGAAGCGCTTTCCGCATCAACTCTCTGGCGGACAACAGCAACGCATCGCGCTGGCACGCGCGCTGGCGATTCGCCCGCGCGTCTTGCTGCTCGACGAACCGCTCTCCGCGCTCGACGCGGTGGTGCGCGTCGCCTTGCGCGGCGAGATTCGGCGGATTCAACTCGAACTTGGTATCACGACGGTGTACGTGACGCACGATCAAGAAGAAGCGCTCTCGATTTCGGACCGCGTCGTCGTAATGGACCAGGGGCTGATCGAGCAAGCCGGATCGCCGGAAGAGATTTACCGCCAACCTCAGACGCGGTTCGTCGCCGCGTTCATCGGCACAGCAAATCAATTGAACGGCGTCGTCGTGGATCGCGCCCAGGTTCGTTTCGGCGAAACGATTTTGCGCGCGCCGGTACCCACGTCGTTGAACGAATCGTCCAAAGTTGTCGTGCTGGTGCGCCCGGAAAGTATCGCAATTCACGCCGCCGCGCCGAGCGCCGTGCAGAATATTTTAGAAGGCACGATTCAAACGATCACATTCCTGGGTCCGATCACGCGCGTCGCGGTGGATGTGAATGGCACGCGCGTCGTCGCCGATATGGCGGCATCTAGTCGCGCGGCGTTCACGCACACGCAACACGTGTGGCTATCGTTTTCAGCGGACGCGTGTCAGGTGATGGCGAATCAGTAAACAGTGGACAGTCAACAGTATCACTGTTCACTGTCCACTGTTCACTGTTCACTGGGGGCTTATGACTGGCGAGCAAATTCGACTCAAGCGATTATTTTCTTCCGGCAATGTTGTCATCGTCGCAGTGGATCATGGTTTGTACAACGGGCCGCTGCCGGGTTTGATTGATTTGCCGCGCGTCGCGCAATCGGTCGCGGATGCGGACGCGATTTTGATGTCGTCAGGGATGCCCGCGCACTGCGCCGATGTGTTTGCGAAACGCGGCGCGCCCACGCTCATCGTCCGCTTGAACTGGGGGACGCAGTACGCGACGCAATGGAATTACGTGACCGCGCACAGCGTTCCGATGATTTCCGCGCGCGACGCGCTCGCGCTCGGCGCGGACATTGCGCTCGCCGGTTTTTCGCTCCGCACCGGCGATGAGAAAATGGACGCGGACAATATCGCCGTGCTTGCCGCGCACGTCGCCGAAAAACGCGCCGCGGGCATCCCGCTCGTCGGCGAATTCTATCCGGCGGGAGCGGAAGAGCTCGCGCCGGAGCAATTGCAGGAGCAAGTCGCGGTTGGCTGCCGCATCGCGGCGGAACTCGGCGCGGATATGATCAAGACATTCTACACCGGCAAAGGTTTCGACAAGATCGTCGCGGCGACGCCTGTGCCGATTTTTGGACTCGGCGCGCGCAAAACGCCGCGCGAGATCGACGCGCTCCGCCTTGCCGCGAATGAAGTGCGCTCCGGCGCGCGCGGCGTTGTCTTCGGGCGCAACGTCGTCCAGGCGCGCAATCCGAAACGATTCCTCGACGCGTTGAAAGAAGTGGTGAAGGCGGGACGCGATCCGGAAGAGATCGCGAGGAGATTTGCGATTGAGTAGGTTCGCGTACGGCTTATCGCAAATCGCTAATGGCTGTTTGCCATAAGCCATATGCCATCAGCCATACGCTATGTTGTTTTTAGGAATTGACGCGGGCACAACTTCACTCAAAGCCGGCTTGTTCGACGAACGCGGCAACGCGCGCGCGATTGTAAACGAAGAGTACGCGCTCGTCACGCCGGCGGCCGATCAAGCCGAACTCGATCCGGAAGAATATTGGCGCGCGTGCGTGAACGCCGTGCGCCGCGCGATGACGAACGCGCCGCGCGATGAAATCGTCGGCATCGGCGTATCGTCGCAAGGTGAGACGACGATTGCAGTCGACGCGAACGGGCGCGCGTTGCGCCGCGCGCTGGTCTGGCTCGACAACCGCGCGAGCGATCAAGCGCGGCAGATCGCGGAACGATTCGATTTGAAACGCGTGTACGAAATTACCGGCGATCCGGAAATCGTGCCGACGTGGACGGCGTGCAAAATACTGTGGCTCAAGCAAAACGAGCCGGAGATTTTCCAGCGCGCGCACAAATTTGTCCTCGTCGAAGATTTTCTTTTGCATCGTCTGACCGGACGATTTGCCACCGACGGCGCAGTCGCGTGTACTTCGATGCTTTGGGACATCCGGCGCGGCGCGTGGTGGGACGAAATGCTCGCGTTCGTTGGCATCACGCGCGAACGATTATCCGAACCGGTGTCGCCCGGCGATGTGGTCGGTACTCTGACGCGCGAGGCGGCAAGTGAATTGGGATTGTCGCCGAAGGCGCGCGTCGTCGCCTGCGGGATGGATCAGGCAGCGGGCGCGATTGGCGCGGGAAACATCGCGCCGGGCATGATTTCCGAAAGCACGGGCGCCGCGCTCGCGATTCAAGCGACCATGTCAAAATCTGATCTCGATCCGACGGGCAGATTGCCGGTTTACGTCCACGACGTGCGCGATGCGTTTCTGTTCGTCCCGGTCTGCAATACCGGCGGAATGACGCTGCGTTGGTTTCGCGATCAATTCGGGCAGGAAGAGATGCGCGTCGCGCGCGAACACAATCGCGACGCGTACGATTTGCTCGGCGAACTCGCGGCGACTGTCGAACCGGGCTGCGAAGGGCTGACGATGCTACCGCATCTCGCCGGCGCGTTCAGTCCCGAGTACAACGCGGACGCGCGCGGCGTCTTTTACGGATTTACGCTGCGGCACACCAAGGCGCATTTTGCGCGCGCGATTCTCGAATCCATCGCGTTCATGCTCAAGCGCAATCTGGATTTGATGCAGTCGCTCGGCGTCGCGGTGCGCGAGGTGCGCTCAACCGGCGGCGGCGCGAAGAGTCCGCTGTGGCTGCAGATCAAAGCGGACGTGATTGGCGCGCCGGTCATCACGGTGGAGCAAGAAGATACTGCGGTGCTCGGCGACGCGATCCTCGCGGCAGTCGCCTCCGGCGCGCACAAAAATCTCGATGACGCGTGCGCGGCGATGGTGCGGTTGCGCGGTCGTCTCGAACCGAACGCGGCGACCCGCGCCGCGTATGCTGACGCGTTCGCGCGATACTGCGCGGTGTACGAACGACTGTATGTCCGCTGATTGTCATTGCGAGGCGCGGTTTTTGCGCCGAAGCAATCCCCAAGCCACGATTTGGAGATTGCTTCGCGGAAAACGCCCGCAATGACAACAGGTAGAAATGATTTTCATTAACAACCACGAAACCGTTCTTGACGAGCACGAGCGGCTCGAACCCTGGACGAGTTATGATCGCGTGATCTGGCTCGCGATGAACTTTATCAAGAACTGTCCGCGCGATCCGCGCAACGATTTGCCGTGGTATTTGCAGTACTCGTGTTTCTGGACGGACCCGCTGCGCCAAACGATTTGGCCCGACAATCCTGCCGGTAAATTCGCGTGGGCGACGACGACGCTGTTGAAATACTATCCGTACTCCGGCGACCGCGCGTTCGTGGACATCGCGCGCGTAATGCTTGATCGTTTGATCGCGTATCACACGCCGGAATATTTCGCGTGGGGCGGCGTGCCGTACGCGTCGGCGCATCCGGGCACCGGCATCTATTTCGGTGCGCGCGCAGATGGCGAGTACGCGACCGAGCCGGACAAGATCGCGCAAGCCGCGCGCGCGTACGTGGATTTCTACGAACTGACGGAGGAGACGCTCTATCTCGACGCGGCGCGGCACTGCGCGGACGCGCTCGTTGCCAAGATGCGAACCGGCGATGCAACCCATTCGCCGTGGGCATTTCGCGTGGACGCGCGCGCTGGACACGTGATCGAAGAGTACACCGCGGATATTGTCCAAGCGGTGCGCTTGTTCGATGAGTTGATTCGGTTGGGCGATACGAAATATGTCGCGGCGCGCGACGCGGCGTGGAATTGGATTTTGAAATATCCAATGCAGAATGGCGCGTGGAAAGGATATTTCGAAGACATTCGACTCGATCCGGAGAACGCGAACCGCGATCAACTCTCGCCGCTCGAAACCGCGCGCTACATTTTGCAGTCGTCTGTCATTGCGAGTGGAGCGAAGCAATGCCCAACTCGCGATTCGGAGATTGCTTCGTCGCAGTCCTTCGACTCCGTAGCAAAAAACGCTGCTCCGCTCAGGACGCTCCTCGCAATGATAACCTGGCGCGACGACGTGCCGCGCTTGATCGAATGGGTGCGCGATAACCTAGGCGCAGCGCCGTTTTTTGGCGCGGTCCCGATCCACGAGCAAAAATTTTGCTGGCACGTGATGGGGAGTCACACCGCGCGGTACGCGTCGTTGTGCGCGCTGTGGGCAGAAGTGTCGGGTGACGCGAGTTATCGCGAACGCGCGATCCGTTCGTTCAACTGGGCGACATACATGGCAAGCGACGACGGCACGGTGGCGGTCGGCATTGATCGCCCGGACTATTACAACCAGTGCTGGTTCACCGACGGGTATTTTGATTACGTGCCGCATTTCATTGATGGGATGGCGGCACTGCCAGAGACCGCGCCGCGCGATAGCGATCACTTGTTGCGCGCGTCGTCCATCGTGCAAGCAATTGATTACGCGCCACTGAATATTCGCTATCGCACGTTTGACGCGGACGCGAGCGAAGTGCTGCGACTGACATTCAAACCAACGCGCGTACTCGCAGATGGCATCGCCTTGCGCGAGGTCGAAGAATTGCGCGACGAACCCGCGTGGAGTTTTGACGCGACGCTGAAGGTGGTACGCGTACGGCGCCATGCGAAGAATGTGGAAATCCTTGGACGATGACGGAAGACGAATGCTCCGTCATCCGTCCTTCGTCGTCCGTCTGAAGAAAAACTGGAGAAGGGTGAAGATGAGTATTAAACCGAAAATCGGCGTGCTAGTAACGGCGCTGCTCGAAGACGATTACAACAAGACCGCGCACATGCGCCCCGAAGCGCAAAAATTTGTGGACCGCCTCGCGGGCATCGTTGGGCAATATGCCGACGTGGTTGTGCCCAAGTTAGTCGAAGAAGAAGATCAAGCCGCGCAAGCCGCGCAGATGTTCAACGCGGCGGGTGTAGATTTGATCATCGCCGCGCAACCGGCGTACACAAAAGGGATCGTCCCAACGCGCGCGTTTCTCGATACAACCGCGCCGGTGCTCGTCTGGAACACGCAACAGATTCGCTTTTTGCCGGAGAACGCGGACTTCGATCTCATCATGGTCAACTCTGGTTTCGCGGGCGTGCCGGAAATGACGAGCGCGCTGACGCGCGTCGGCAAGAAATTCTGGACGGTGACAAGTCACATCGAAGATCGCGCGGGCTTGCAGAAACTCGCGGACTGGATCGCGGCGGCGGGCGTCGTGCGCCGATTGAAAACCGCGCGCATCGGCACGATTGCCGGGACGTTCGAAGGCGCGACCGATATGATGGCGGATCAACTTTCGCTCCGCCGCCACGTCGGACCCGTCTGCTGGCCCATTGAGCCGGAGACAGTTGCGTCGGCGATGGAAAGAATTTCGGACGGGCAGGTCAAAGCATTAGTCAAAACCGAATCGGCGCGATACAAGATCGAAATCGACGCGCCGTCGTTTGAGCGATCGTGCCGACTCGCGCTCGCGCTGGAGCAGGTCGCGCGCGAAAAGAAAATGGACGCGCTCGCGTCGTTCGATTACATCTGGCTCAATATGCCGCGCGTCGGCATCATCGCGTCGTACGGCACCGGGCGTCTGTGCGAAATCGGCATCCCGACGACGACCGAGGGTGACGTGCTGCACGCGACCGCGATGCTCGCGTTGCAACAACTGACCGGCGCGGCGACGTTCATCGAGCCGTACGTGATTGATTTTGATCGCAACGCAGTGATTCTCTCGCACGATGGGCACGGCAATCCGGCAATGGCAGACAGCGTCACGATCAAACCGAGTATTTACTATGAAGGTCTCCACGGACGCGGCGCGGGCTTGGAATTTGTGTACAAACCTGGCGCGGTCACGCTGCTCTCGCTGATTTGCGTCGAAGATCATTGGCGGTTTGTGATCGCGGAGGGCGAATCGCTCGCGATCAAACCGCGTCCGGTCGCCGCGCCGCAAATGTTGTTCAAGCCGAAGAGCGGCGACATCAACGCGTGGTGCGACGCGTGGCTGATGGTGGGCGGTCCACATCACATGGGACTCGCGTATGGACACGTCGCTCCGGCGTTGGAGAAGGTGGCAAAGTTGATCGGGATCGCCGTAATGGTTGTGTAGGAGTTGCTACGGTAGCTCGAAGGCAAGGAGGACTTGATGTACCGTGGACTTGGGATAACACCACCCT
>Ga0233423_10001229_pt1 | contig 12962 bp, 11 predicted proteins | sample Watercolumn_Mata_FD_180713 | JGI IMG/M metagenome (GOLD analysis project Ga0233423, IMG submission 180713) | Freshwater microbial communities from Lake Matano, South Sulawesi, Indonesia - Watercolumn_Matano_2014_112_MG | ecosystem: Environmental > Aquatic > Freshwater > Lake | place: Indonesia... | reverse complement strand
ACGATAATGTCTTTCTTCCTGGCATAATCAATAAAATTCTTTATCCGGTTGAAATATTCTGTGTTCCAGGAATCCAGGTCATATTTAAAGGATGGTTCCCCGGCCTCCGCCAGCAATGGATTGGCTCCTGCCTGGTCAGATTTCATCCATGGAAGTAATTGCCTTCCCTGGTGAGGTCCGAGGGGATTACCGGGAAGGAATTTATCAACAGGTTCAAACATGCCACCAGGATATAACCTGGTCAGGTTCATTCCGTTTTCTGCGAGATAATCAAGGTAGGTGATAAAATCAAAATCCAGATCAATAACAGCTCCATAATGCTGATCGCTGGTAATAAGCAGCAGAGGTTTATGCTTATAACTTAAATAGTGTGGATTTTTGGACCAGACTTCAACAGGTTTATGTGAGCAGGAAAGTGTTATTAATACAGCAAACCCGTAAAGTATAAAATGTCTCATAGTAATAAGTATCGATTGGAACCTGGTATCAAATTTACGTAATTGATTTAAGTTATTGCAGTAATGATTATCTTTCGCCTTCCTCATTATTAAGATAAATGAGAATTTCCATTACAGGTGCCAGTGGGCATATAGGAGCTAATCTTTGTCGGGAGTTGATCTCACTTGGACACACTATCAAAGTTCTGATCAACAGGACTTCTAAAAGCCTTGAAGGTTTAAACCTTGAAATTGTGAAAGGGAATCTTCTTTCTACAGATTCCCTGAGGGAACTGGTTAAGGGTTCTGATGTGGTCATTCACCTGGCCGCCCAAATTTCAATAAGGGGAGCCAGTAACAGGGATATTGAACAGATCAATATTACCGGTACTGATAACCTTCTCAGGGAAGTAAGAAAAAATTCCTGGCAGCGACTGATACATTTTAGTTCCATTCATGCATACTGCCAAAATCCTCTTTATGAAATACTTAACGAATCCAGGGCACTGGCAGTTAATGATAAGGTACAGTACAACCATACCAAAGCAGTCGGTGAGCAGCTTATCCGCCAGGCCGCGGAAGAAGGACTTGATGCAATTATCATCAATCCTACAGCCGTGATTGGCCCTAATGATTTCAGACCTTCTTTGCTTGGCCAGGCGATAGTTTCTATTTATAAAAATAAGCTGCCTGCACTGGTGCCTGGTGGATATGACTGGGTGGATGTCAGGGATGTGGTAGCGGGAACCGTTAAGGCAATAGAAAAAGGAAAGAAAGGTGAAAGATACCTGCTTTCGGGCCATTGGAAAAGCCTGGAGGAGTTGGCTAAGGCTATCCGCCGCATCAATACAGCAAATAGCATCCCTCCCAGACTGCCATACTGGCTTGCGAGGGTCGGAGCTCCATTCCTGGGATTGTATGCATGGATGAAAGGTATTGATCCATTATATACAAATGAATCTCTTAATATCCTGAAAGACAGCCATAGGATGATTTCTTGCGAAAAAGCCAAAAGTGAACTGGATTATCAACCCAGGCCTTTTGAAGAAACCATTTCCGATACAATAAAATGGTTCGCGGAATATGGAATGCTCTGAAACGTGAGTCAGAAGAAAGCTTTTAGGCTGAAGGAACCCCGAGTACTCGGGGCAAGTTCCTGGTTCAAAGTTCCTGGTTAGTGTGAGCAAGGGCATGGGGAACAGGAACAAGGAACCAGAAACTCTTAGTCTTTGAACTTCTGATTAGATTGCTTTTAGTAAAATATAAATTCTCCCAGGATGTTCCATTTAAATGACCATTTCTATTTCCCGATGCTTTACGGGTGGATTGGGATCGCAATTATACTGTTTCCCTTCCTGCTGCATATTACTGCTCCTTATGGCAAGCATGCAAGCGGACGATGGGGAGCTATGATCCCAAACCGCACAGGATGGATCATAATGGAACTTCCCTCGCTGCTCATTTTTTCTCTGTTTTTTTTGACCGGAAGTAATGAAAAGAATCCTGTTACCTGGATTCTTTTCATCTTTTGGACTGTTCATTACCTGAACAGGTCAGTGGTATTTCCTGTCCGCACCCATACCAAAGGGAAAAAGATACCTTTGCTTATAGTCATGCTGGCTATTTCCTTCAATTTCTTTAATGCATTTTTCAACGGACATTACCTTGCATACTATCAATTTAGTTATTCTTTGGATTGGATTACCGATCTGAGATTTATCCTGGGCGGGATTCTTTTTATCGCCGGGATGATCATGAATATTACATCGGATAACAAACTTATAAAACTGAGAAAGCAAGAAAGCAAAGGATACAGCCTTCCTTCGGGAGGACTATTTGAGTATGTCTCCTGTCCTAATTTCTTCGGGGAGATTGTTGAATGGACAGGCTTTGCTCTTATGGCATGGAATCCTGCAGCTTTATCGTTTGCCGTCTGGACTTTTGTAAACCTTTTTCCACGAGCCCTGGATCACCACCGCTGGTATAAAAGCAATTTTGAGAATTATCCTCTTAAAAGAAAAGCTCTTATACCATTCCTTATTTGATTATTCATTATGTATTTTCGATCCTCCTGAGAGGTTAACATTTTTCATTTCCGGTTTACCGGTAAGGTATACCTGTCCCCCTCCTGAAGCAGACAGATCCAGCGTGCCGGAAACATTCAGTCTGGCATCTGATCCGCCTGTCAGGTTAACTTTAGCAACAGTAGTTTTCAATCCGGAAGCATCCAGATCGCTGCCACTACTAATGTGTGCATCAAGATTCTGTACCGTTCCTGTCAATTTTGCACCACCTCCTCCGCTTGTTGATATTTGAAGATTTTCCGCACCCAGATCCATCTGTAGTCCTCCTCCGCCACTAATAGCAACATCAGCATCTTAAATACCTGTGCCACCTGAGACCTTTGCATCACCACCACCAGCTACAGCAACGTGTATTATTCCGGAATTGACATTCATGACCAGATCCCCACCACCTGTGGTAGCCACGATTATCTTTTCCGATTTTTCTCCTGATTCAATTGCTGCATCACCTCCCCCGCTTATTGTTGCTTCGAGATTTTTAAGACCTGTTTTTAAAACCAGATTCCCCCCGCCACTGACAGAAAGCTTGCAGTCACCTGCTGTCCCTGAAATATTTGTATTACCTCCACCCGAAACAGCACAGGATGTTTTGCCTGATTCCAGGTCGAATTTCAAATCACCCCCTCCGCTGATACCAATATCCATGCTGCTGGTTTTTATAAGTGATTGTGATTCAACGTCTCCTCCTCCACTGACGCTTAAAGAATACAGATCAGTAACTGAAATAAACGCAGCCATACCTTTTGTCTTCAATATATTGACTCCTTTTTTTACATATACCTGCAAGGTGGATCCCGATACTTCAGTAATGACCTGATCCTGAATGTTTTCTTCAGCCTGTATAATCACTGATTGTTTATCTCCCTGGTTGATAAATACATCAATACCATTGCGCACTTCAATCCCTGTAAAAGTGGGTACATTTCTTTCCTGTTTTATTGGTTCTCCATTCCCGGTTACCTGCCCCGGTAGCTGAAAGGAAAATAAAACCATGCACAATAAAATCGTGCTGACCTTAATAAGTTTATATGTTTTCATATGTTCAAATTGTTTTGTTCTGGAAATAATATCTATTGCCAGGGTAAATTTACAGTGAATAAAAGACGTCTGCTATTTAAAATCGCTGCATAGAAATTTTTATTGGTCGCACGAATAAACCAATTTATTTAGAAGATTTTCTGAAACCGGCATTATCAAGAATGATCATTCCTTCATCAGTCCTGTTAAATATCAGCTTAATTGTTTGAATGCAGTTTAAATCAATTGAAGGATTCATCTTATTAAATAACGCAAGCGGAAAAATATAATTCCTGAAAACGATTTCTGAAGAAGCATTATCGGTCATGAAATCAGCCTTCATGATCTTTGTTTCAATCTGGGGCTGCAGGAAAGCAACATCACTTAATAACATCATGGCTTCATGGCCGGTTGTATCAGTAATCTGTATGGAAAAATCTATGGATTCCCTGGGCTTGTTCTTATCTTTTTTATCCTCTTTAGAATCTTTATTCCTTTCCATTTTACTTTCCACTTTTGATTCATTTTCCGTGCCAACCGGTTCATTTTCTAATCCCTCATCATTTATTTCTTCTACTGAACCTTTAAGTTTCTTTTTTCTATTCTCACCGGATTTTTCTCCCTCGTCCGTATTCTTTGCTGGATGAGGATTTGAGTCATTATTGGCGTCAGCCAGGACCATGTACAGGTAGGAGGAGGAATCAGTAGGAATAATTTCTTCTTTTGATTGTGTTATAGTATAAGAAGCTACAAGAGAATCTTTCTCTTTATTGCTCCAGCCGAGGTAGACAGCCCTGGTATCCTGTGAACCCCATTTAAGCGGTACTGTCATTTCTTTCCAAACCGTCAGGTTTTCCATGCTGATAATCCCTCCCTTTTGTGTTGTAGTGGTAAGATCAATATCCTCCTGGTAGTTACAGATAAATGAGCAGTAAGTATCCTCAAACTGGTTCAGGTAGATCGTTTCAGGCAGCCAGTCCATTCCGGCACGGTAATCCTGGAACAAAGCAACATAACCGTTCTGATGATGAAGCGTTGCTTCAAGGAATGCTGAAATGTATACTTTCCCAATCATTTCCTGATCATTTTCAGGCATTATCTGTTTCCTGTTATATACAGCGATACCCGGATAACCCACATCATTTCTGCCCCAGCGTGTGTTAAACTGTCCGTGATTGGCTCCGAATATGTATAAACCTGCTTTAAAATGATATTGGTCATCATTAAATGTAATTCTCTGGAACTGCCGTGCACCATGGTATGACTGCATATCCATATCATTGGAACCCTGCAGGACAAAATAATCAACGTTGGAAAAGAAGGTACCTGTTTCAGAAGGCATATACTGTCCGTCAACTGGTGCAATAGCAATGATGGATCTGATATTGAATCCAAAACTGAACGGAACAGTTGCGTCATCGGGATAATAGGGAAGTTTGTTAAAACAGGCAGCTATGGCTACTGCTTCACCTCCCCTCGAATGTCCTATAAGTGCAATATTTCCGGTATCCACCCTGCTGAAAAATATGTTCGCTGTATCTTTATTCCAGATATGCCATTGTTCCAGGTGTTTCAGAAGCAACCATCCCCTGCAGTCATTTTCTTCTTCAAGGCTTTTAAAAATATTCCCCCAGGAGCCATTAAGGAAATTTTCATCAACGGAGGCAACAATAAAACCTCTGCTGGCTAAAAGCTTGCCTAAATATTCATAGCCCGGATCAGAGTAGTCCCTGTCAAAATGATTACCATGTACAATAATGACCAGTGGAAAAGCTCCTGATGTATCGGGGTACCAAACACTGGCATTCAAAGGCAAAGAATCCTCTTCAAATCCCCAGTATCTTGTTCTTACCCATCCATTAAATTTGTCCCATCCGGTAACAAACCTGCTACCATCAACAGGATCTGTCCTGATGTCCGTTTCCTTTCCGAATTCTTTTCTGTGCTTATCTTTTCCGCTGCCATAGGTCAGCCCGGCCACAGTAAAACGCCCGGGCACTGAAGGATTTTCAAGTTTTATATGATCTGGCCGGAATACGGATTTCATTGCTGCATTTTCTTGAGGATTGCTCTTCACTCCTTCCATGAAAATAAAAACACCTCCAAAGACCAATCCCGTCAGTCCCAGAAACAGAAAAATCAAATTAATAATTCTGTCCATCAGAGATGAATCAGGCTTTCTTTGCTTCAGGGAGAAAAATGCACCTGCAAAAAAAGATGCCGAAAGGATAGTAATGGCCGAAATGGCAAATTTGCCTGTTTTACTGACAGGCCAGAAAACAAGTAAAATTACCAGGGCTCCTATTAAAATCCATGAATAAAATTCTTGTATTTTCCTGATGATAATCATAAAGAATACCAGGGCGAGGCTGGCAAGGCTACCTATCATCACAAATTTCATAATAAACAGAACTGTTACAGTCAAACCTAGTGTTTCTATAAAGAATGCCCCTGTAATTAACAGTTGAAGAACTATTATGATAACTATGCCGTACGCTGCCCCCTGCCATCCCTTCTGAGCTGGAATAAGGTGTTTTGCAAAATTCTGTATTCCTTTCGAAACGTTCTTTAATGGTCTGTTAATCCACCTGTATGTTCCCATTGTCCTTATTTGATATTAAGAATAATTGCCTGCCAATTAATAGTTTTTAGCTTCTTAAACTTGCCTGCCTATTCCTGCATATCAACCCCTGTTTGCTCAAATAATAAATATACCAATATCACTAAAACAAACCAGCATTGCATCAAAGTGTTGTAAAAAGATAACCTGTTTATCTGATCTGCAAATATTGATTTTATTATAAACGTTAAATAAAGTTAAATAGATTCCCGACCGGTATAAGACTGTATTTTCTGATATAATTTTGTGCTCCAAAGAATTGAAATTTAATCCAGAATTACCATATTCGCAGTGGATTTTTCAGACCAACTTGTGAATACCAGGTATTTACATCTGAAAAAGACCGTATAGATTATTTACCTAAAAACAAGACAGGAACAACAAATTTTACTTCCAATGGATATTATAATTGAAAAACTGACAAAAAAGTTTGGCGGACAAAGGGTTGTCGATGGAATTTCATTTGAAGTTAAAACCGGTGAAATTCTTGGTTTTCTCGGACCGAATGGAGCCGGTAAAACCACAACCATGCGCATGATCACCAATTATCTGATGCCTGCTGAAGGAGAGATAGTAATTGGAGGCAAATCATTAAGGGATCATGCAGAAGAACTCAAACTACATATAGGATACCTTCCTGAGAATAATCCTCTCTATCCTGATATGCCGGTTATTGATTACCTTGAGTTCGTGGAAGCGTTACAGGGTATACCTAAGAAACTGATCACAGGAAGGGTGGCTGATATGATTCGCATCTGTGGTGTTAACCCTGAAAAACATAAAAAGATTGGAGAGTTGTCCAAGGGGTTCCGCCAGCGGGTTGGTCTTGCCCAGGCTATGATACATAACCCGGAGATACTTATTCTTGATGAACCTACCAGCGGACTCGATCCCAACCAGATCGTGGAAATAAGAAGACTTATCAGAGAACTGGGTAAAGAAAAAACTGTGATACTTAGTACCCATATTCTCCCAGAAGTGGAAGCTACCTGTGACAGGATACTTATCATTAATAATGGCAGGATCGTTGCTGACGGTACAGCAGAAACACTTCGGAGTCATACCCGGGGACAGGAAATCCTTAAAATCAAAATCGAGGATGGTGAACCTGATAATGTATTTCAATCCTTGCAGGAATTGAAATCTGTATCTATGGTTGACTTTGCTGACAGACAACAGAACCGGTTTATGATCAAAAGTCATCCCGGTACAAGTTCAAAACGAGAGATTTTCAACCTTTGCGTTTCAAAGAAATGGATCCTTTCTGAGCTGACGCCTTTGGAAACCAAGCTTGAAGATATCTTCAGAGATTTAACAATGAATTAATTAAACTTAAAATTTCCATAATTATGCATGCTATCTGGATAATCACAAAGAGGGAGCTGGCATCATTTTTCGATTCACTGATTGCGTATATCCTGCTGATACTATTTCTTGGTTTCAGTGGATTTTTTACCTGGCTCTTTGGGAATGATATCTTTCTGGTTGGACAGGCAAGCCTCAGGGCTTTCTTTTCTATCTCTTACTGGACATTGTTTTTCTTTATCCCGGCTCTGACCATGCGGTTGCTGGCAGAAGAAAGAAGAACAGGTACTATTGAACTGTTACTTACACGTGCTGTTTCCGACAGGCAGGTGGTCATAGGTAAATTCCTGTCCACTTTATTATTGATCACAATTGCACTGGCCTTTACTCTGCCCTATGTTATAACCGTATCTTCTATCGGAAATATGGATACCGGGGGTGTGATTTGCGGTTATCTGGGGCTGCTGCTTATGAGTGCAACTTATATAAGCATTGGTCTTTTTGCAAGCAGCATCACCCATAACCAGATTGTGGCATACCTTTCTGCTCTGACAATAGGCCTGCTTTTCCACTTGTTGTTTGACTTGCTGGCAAGCAGTTTTACAGGATTTATAGGACAATTATTCAATATGCTCAGCTTGCGTGTACATTTCGAAAGTATTTCCCGTGGCGTTGTAGACTCAAGTGACCTTATTTATTTCCTGTCGCTCATTTTTATTGGCTTGTTTTTATCCGAAGTGTCACTGTCAAGAAGAAATGTCTCATAACTTTTAAGATCAGCTGCATATGAAACTCAATAATTTTCGTTTAACGGTTTTTCTGATCATCGCCATAGTTATTGTAATAAACTTGCTGGCCGATCATTTTTATTTCCGTCTTGATTTTACCGAAGACCACCAGTACACACTGAGTGCTGCCACAAAAGATATTCTCAGGAATCTAAAGGAACCTGTTACTGTTAAAGCCTATTTCTCCAAGGATCTGCCTGCTCCGTATCTTAAAACACGCAGCGATTTCCAGGAAATGCTTATTGAATATGGGAGGATCTCCGGTAATATGCTCGCTTATGAATTCATCAATCCTAATGATGATGAACAAAAAGAGACGGATGCAATGCAAAATGGTATTCAGCCACTGATGATAAACGTCAGGGAAAAAGACCAGATGACTCAGCAAAAAGCATACATGGGGGCTATTTTGAATATTGGTGATAATAAGTAAGTAATACCGGTCATCGAACCTGGTTCCGCAATGGAATATGCGCTTTCAACATCTATCAAGAAATTATCGGTGAGCGAAAAGCCTTCTGTCGGATTGCTTCAGGGACACGGGGAGCCTTCAATTGATCAATTGATGCAGGTAAGTACAGAATTAAGTATTCTGTATAATGTTGAACCACTGACCCTTACCGACAGCACCCTTATTCCTTCCCGAATCAGGACAATCGCCCTTGTCCGCCCAACGGATACAATCAGGGAATATGAACTGAAGCAGTTAGATGATTTTCTTGCTGGTGGGGGTAGACTGTTTATCGCAATGAACCGGGTGTCGGGCAATCTGCAGGAAGGTTATGGAAGCCCTGTTTATACAGGTCTAGAAATATGGCTGGCAGGAAAAGGACTGGTCATCGAAGAGAATTTTGTCATTGATGCCAATTGCGCTTCAGTGACTATGCAGCAGCAGATTGGAAATGCCATTCATGTCTCCAGTCTTGCTGTTCCTTATATCCCTTTGTTAAGCAATTTTGCAGACCATCCTATCACCAGTGGACTTGAAATACTGGTTATGCAATTTGTCAGCAGTATGCAATATACCGGGGATACAACCATGGTTTATACGCCCCTCCTGTTCTCATCTGAAAAATCAGGCACACAGATGGCCCCACAGTATTTCAATTATCAGAAAAGATGGACCGAAGCTGATTTCCCCCTGCAGAAGCTTGTTGTAGGTGCTGCTTTACAGGGATCACCCGGAAGCAGTTTCCTGGGTAAAATGGTGGTGATCGCAGATGGTGATTTCCCTGTAAATGGTCCGCGTGGTCAGCAACAACAGGTACATGAAGACAATGTTAACCTGCTGGTCAACAGCATAGACTGGTTATCGGATGATACCGGTCTGATAAGCCTTCGTACCAAAGGCATCAGTGCCCGCCCGATCAAGGAGATGGAAGAAGGTAAACGCACTTTCCTGAAATGGCTGAATTTCCTCTTGCCTGTATTACTGGTCATTATTTATGGATATGTCAGATTCCAGATGAGAAGAAATCAGAGGGTGGCACGAATGGAAACAAACTTTTCATAAAAATCATTTATATGGCAGGCAAGTTTAACAACCGTAACTTAATAATTGTATTAATTGTCCTTGCCGGAATATTTCTTGTGACAAGATATTTCAGGTCAAGGACATCGGAAGGTACCTTAAAGGATTTCCAGGTAAAGCTTGACACCTCAAAAATTGATCGTATATCAATTTATCCTAAAGCCGAAAACCAACAGGAGATCCGGTTCACCAGGAAAGGAAATTTGTGGACCGTTGAAAAAGGAGAAATTATTGCTGAAGCTGAGCAGTATAGTGTTTCAAATATCTTCTCAGAATTGTTGAATATTAAGGCTGACCAGCTTGTAGCTCTTAATAAGAACAAATGGGCTGAATTTCAGGTTGATGATTCGCTTGGTACAAGAGTCGTCCTGTCCGAAGGAAAGAAAACAAAGCTTGACCTGGTGGTTGGCCGGTTTAATTATCAACCCGGGCCGCAAGGATACAGAGGAGGATATGGACAAAATTATGGCAGGGGTCTTACTTATGTTCGAAAAAGCGATGAAAATGAGGTTTATTCAGTTGAAGGATATCTTGCCATGATATTCAATCAGGATTTTAAAAGCTGGAGGAATCAGATCCTTATTGCATTGACAAGGGATAATATCACCCGGATCACTTTTCAATATCCTCAGGATACCGGCTTTGTTCTTGCTATACAGGATTCTGTCTGGACAATAAATGGTATGAGACCTGATTCAGCAAGCGTGGCTAAATATCTTAGTTCACTAACCAGGAAAGCTGGTGGTGATTTTGTTGATGACTTTAATGCACTTACAGCTCCTGATTACCAGCTTATTATTGAAGGAAATAATATGCAGGCGGTTACAGTTAAGGCATATAACAGGACAGAAAATGAACTTATCCTGCAGTCCAGCATAAATCCTAAGTCTTATTTTATCACCAGGCGTGATGGACTGTTCAAGGACCTGTTCAAATCAAGATCAGATTTTTATAAATAACCTTCCTGCTCAAATTTTTCCAGCAGTTTATTGCAAACTGAATGAGCAAGGTGTATATCGTCCTCTCCCATCACCATCATCCGTTCCATGATCCGTCCGGCAAGGACATCATTATTTGCTAATATGACATTCATGATCCTGGTTAACTTTTGTTTCAATGCTTTTAAACTATATATATCCTGATTTTTCGGTTCGGCTATTTCCTTACTGATTTCAGACAGGAATAAGGTGTAAGCATAAATCATCACTGCCTGTGAGAGATTAAGAGAGGGATATAAATCACTCATCGGTATATAGCTGACAATATCACACTCTTTGAGTACCTCATTCGGCAAGCCAGATTCTTCTGTTCCAAAAATTAAACCCACAGAATATAATAATGATCCTTTTTGCTTTAACAGGCCAGGTAACTCATGACAGGAATAATAGTCATGTACTGAAGATCTTTTCTTAGCTGTTGTGCCAATAACCAGGTCCAGGTCACTTGTTGCCTGATAGACATCCTGATATACTTTCGCAGTTTCAATTATATCTACTGATCCGTGTGCAAATTTCTTTGCTTCTTCCGAGTAAATATAGTTACAGGGTTTGACAAGTCTCAGATCATTGAATCCCATCGTTTTCAAAGCCCTTGCTGCTGCTCCTATATTACCGGGTACAGTTGGTTCAACGAGTATAAAACTAATCCTTGCCATAATTTACTAATTGGAAGATTTTCATACAAATATACTGAAAGGATGGGCCTCGGGCACAAGGAACAGTAAATGCAAAGCAGAGTTTTTAACTAATGATGCTTTGATTTCATGTCAAAGTTTATACCTTCATCAATAAAATATAATAATGACACCCCTGCAATCTGATTCTCTTTTCTGGAAAGAAGCATTCAGAATTCCTTCCTATACCGTCGGTGCCAATGGCAGAATCAAGTTTTATTTTATCTGTAATTTCCTGTTTGATATTGCTTCCACTCATGCCAGCCATTTGCACTGGGGCTTTGATGATATGAGAAAAAATAATCAGTATTGGGTTCTTTCACGCTTCCATGTTAAAATGCTAAAATACCCGGTTATGCAGGAGATGATACACCTGGAAACATGGCCTAAGGGCATCGATCGTCTTTTTGCGTTAAGGGATTACAGAATAAATAATTCGGCCGGGGATATTATCTGTCTTGCTACCTCAGCATGGCTGATTGTGGATGCAGGTACCGGTAAACCATTACGCATTTCAGATTTCCGTGAACTTTTTGATTTTAATCCTGAAAAGTATAGCATCCTTGAAGTGCCGGAGAAACTTCCACCGGTAACCAATCCTGATTACCAAATTCCCATCAGGGTCTCCTTTTCAGATCTTGATATTAATAAGCATGTTAATAGTGGCAGGTATCTTGAGTGGATACAGGATTGTTATGATGAGGAGTTTTATGTAAAGAAGAATATCAGGGAATTTCAGGTTAATTTTCTGTCAGAAACACGATTTGGGCAGACTGTTATTCTTTCAAGGATGAAGCATATAAATTTAACTGATTGCCATTATTTTGAAGGCATCAAAGAAAAGGATAAATCCGCGTCATTCCGTGCACGTATTCTTTGGGATGATCTGATAAATATTACTTAAAAACAAACTGAAATGAAAAAATTATATTTTGCGATTTCAGCAATCCTGCTTTTAGCTGTTGGTTGCAATCTGAAAGAAAAATTTCCCAGCTTTCAGCAGGAACCTGTTGAGTCAAAGCTGATCCTAATTCCGGGAGGAGAGTTCATTATGGGAAAGGAAGCGGGGACAGATCAACAATTAATTAATAATCAGGCTCATAAAGTATACGTCGATTCTTTTTACATTGAAAACATTGAGGTAACAAATGCCCGCTATTTTGAATTTTGCCAGGCAACTAACCACCGTTTACCCGAGTTCTGGGGCATGGATGTATTCAGGAGCAGTATGAATTACCCCAACCACCCTGTTACAGGAGTTACCTGGGCTGATGCAAAATCATATGCTGAATGGAGAGGTCTAAGACTTCCCACTGAAGCAGAATGGGAATTCGCAGCCAGGGGAGGCTTACAGGGAATGGATTATCCAAATGGCAATGACATTGATTCCTCCCTGGCAAATTTTTATCCAACACAGGGTAATCCCCTGGAAGTGGGTTCTTATCCTCCTAATAATTTCGGTCTGTTTGACATGTCAGGTAATGTGACTGAGTGGGTATGGGATTTCT
>Ga0233423_10001228_pt1 | contig 12963 bp, 10 predicted proteins | sample Watercolumn_Mata_FD_180713 | JGI IMG/M metagenome (GOLD analysis project Ga0233423, IMG submission 180713) | Freshwater microbial communities from Lake Matano, South Sulawesi, Indonesia - Watercolumn_Matano_2014_112_MG | ecosystem: Environmental > Aquatic > Freshwater > Lake | place: Indonesia... | reverse complement strand
TTAAATTTCGTCCCACCGCGTATACCTATGGGAGCCAGAAGTATGTCAGAGGCGGCATAAACGCATTGAATATCATCCGGTTCCAGAACTGAAACATTTCTTCCTAAATTCCGATTTAAAGAGGCCGGAAATGATTGTCCTGCAATCGCAAGGGTTGCATTGGGATATGAGTGAACGATAGCCGGCCAAATATCGGTAAGCAATCTCCGTATCGCTTCTCTATTGGGAAGCCATGAAAAATTTCCAACATACATACATGATGGTTTCGTTTTATCAAATGTGCGTAAAGTGAATTTAAATGATGACGTATCTACGCCGTTTGGCACAACAGTTACCCTCTTCGCAGCAAAAGGCTGAATATGCCGTGCATCCCTTGTTGATACCGCCGTTACCCAATCGGCAGAATGCCATATACGTTTTTCCCACCTACGCATTTTTTCCGCGTCCGCAATTAGGAGTGGACGCAACAGCGAAAAAGGATATGAAAGGGCGTGGTCCTTATAAACGAGATATTCGATGTTATGTTCACCTACAACAAGCGGAACTGACAGCTTGGGTAGAGACGGATATACATAAAACGGTTCGATATGCACTAAATCATATTTCCGCCGGGATAATGCATCCGCAATTGCCTCTCGCATCGTTGCATTATCGTATGACGCCATAAGGAGCGGATATTTCCCAAAAACTTTTATGAGATACCGGGAAGATATTGCTTTCCCCCGATATACCGTATGTACGGAAGAAAGAAACGGTAATTCTTTTGAGAGTGTACGCTCCTCTTTTGTACGAATAAACGATAACAAGGAAATTGAATGTTTTTGGGAAAGAACCTTAAGAAGATTGTAAATCCTAATCTGACCGCCGGAATACAGTGGATATGGAAATACTGCGCTGACAAATAGTATATTCATTTGCTTTTCGTTAAATCAATTATTGCGTACTTGTCGTTGCGCACAAGAACGGTAAATCGTCTTGCTAAATCGCGCGTCTCAAGATCGCTGTCCGTGGGAGAAACAGTTACGTAGGTGGTTGCACCCATTGCGAGCTTTTTCTCTATATCAAATCCTAGTGGCCATCCTTGCCTCTTGGTCTGGTAGAGAAACGTGGTATCTCCATTATATGGTGCAATAACTCTAGCATCGTTAGGTAAAATCCGATCGGCTGCTTTCCCAGCTTCAACAATCTCCGGACGATTAATCCAGAAGTACGTACGAACCGTATACCAGGAAAATGCCCACGTAAAAAGCAACGATATTACGGCAAGTATAACGGAGATAGGACGGTATATACCGGTATGGTGTTCAAATAAAAATGCAACACCTTCAGCTGTAAACCAGATAATAACGGGGATAAGTAACACCTGATAATAATCGTGCTGAACATTTCCTCCTGCAAAAATGATAAGGTACATGAGTGCTCCAATAAGCCAGCAATATGAAAACAAACTATACATTTTTTTTCTACTTATAATTATTCCCAAAGAAAATGGGATTAATCCCCAATACCCAAGAATGAGTTCACCTATCCTTTTTGCAAATAACCAATAAAACCACGCACCTTTAAATCTGATGCCGTTGTAATTGAGAAGCCACACAGACGCGGGGATTCCTTCGGGATACCGTTGTATCCAGAGACGCCATAGTATGAGGGGCAATAAACTAATAAACAAATAAACGAATAAACGAATAAACGAATGGAAGGAAAATTTTGATTGACGAATAATGAGGAATGGAGAGGGAAATAACAAAAAAATCGCCATCGGACGAACCAGCAAGCTGATTGCCGCGGACACGGCAGCGCATGAGGTCAATAAAAAATGCTTTCGCTTATACTGGCTAACTACAAGAAGATATAAGCTTAACAGTGCAAAAAAAGTTGCAGTCGGATCCGGCAATATGGCACGACCGTAGTAAATGCTAAAGGGTAAAACTGCATAGAGGAACATTCCGACAATACCGGTAAAAGGATTTTCAAGATCAAAAAGTAATAATCCGACAAGCAGAATGCTGCCGCAAGTTCCGGCGATACTGATTATCCGCAGCGTTTCCTCGATTGTTAATTTCGGAAAAAGTTTATAAATGTAAACACCCGCTATCTGATATAACGGAAATTCAACCATCCGTAGCCCTGACGGGTTATCTTTACCGGACTGAATATTCGATAGATCATCGTAGCGCGGACGAAACATATCAATTCCATATTTAATAAAGTTTCGTGCAACAGACGCGGTATCCGCCTGCCGCCAGCTATGCCAATCTGCCACCGGATTATTAAATCCTTTAAGACGTACGGCAAATGCCAGAGTTACCGACAGAAATGCTGCAATTATCCATATGTTCCTCATTGATCGCTCCTTGTTTTCTTATATTCCGTTAGCATCCCGTTCTTTTCAAAAACAAAAACTTTCTGAGTTGGCGAATCGAATTGAATATCACTTAACGCATTCTCTACAGATGAATCTTGATACACTCGTATTTGCGGATTTCTGAACGCAAACCATACCGCATCCGGAAGCCCTACGGGAAATACCCACGCTTCACCGTTTTTAATCGGAACATCAACAAAATGAAACTCAAGAGGAGTCTGTATCCATGTATCTTCATATTGAGAATCAATAGATACAAAAAACTGATTTACTTTATTGCCTGCTTCCGACCAATTGTCCTGTACTTTCTGAAGCTGAACAATATGTAAAAGACCGAATATGCCGGTTAAAATTACGACAACACATATGGCGATATCTTTTTCCTGCTTGGCAAGAAAGGTATAAAGTTTCTGGAAAAACAAAACAACAATACATGAAACACCGGCAATCGCTGTATATCCATAACGGGAAGTAATATTACCCAATCCTAAAAAAGGCAACAACACGATAATTATAAAACCAAAAGAAAACAGTACGATATTTCTCTCCCTGTCATTAATAATTCGTTTAAGATTGCGATATCCATATATGAGAATTAACACAATAATAATAGTGAGAATAGTACTTATGGTGTAATGTTCCCGCGAAAAGGTACGTAAAGCATCGTAAACGGATTTAAGTAAAGGGCCGCCAACCGATTGAACCAGATAGCCGAAAAGATTTCCTAAGATATTAAACGGCAGTTTAACTAAATTATAATTATAATCTCCGCTCAGTCCGTGACTTCCCGTCAGTGTCCGTATGATTATGTAAAGCGGAATTGGTACAAATAATCCTGCCTGATATATATTTTCTCTTCTGGTAAGTTGCGTATCGTTTCGTCCCAGAAGGACACGATAGAGAATAAGAACAAGTGGTATGACAATTCCCGATTCATGAAATAGAGGAGCAAGTACACATGCTGACAATGCCAAGGCATAATTCCAAACATTCTTTGTTTCACTCCAGCAAATGTACCATAGAAGACCCGCCAATGTCAGACATGCCGAAATTAAATGCCCGGTTGCAGATATCCAAAATACCGTCTCTGTATATCCGGCAATGATAAGATATATAAAAGCGACTGCAGCTGCAAGCCTCTTTCGTAATAAAAGTTTCCATGCAACCAGAAAAACGAGTATTGATGCAACGATGTGAAGACCGAGAGAAACATTGTGGTAAACATTCGGATTAAGCCAAAAGAAACTGTACATGGAAAGAAAATACAGCTTTGTACCCGGTCTGTAGAAAAAGCCGCCGGCATCCGTAAAATACCGTATGACAGTTGAGAATTGAACCGGACAGTAATGGTGGACAACATGCTGTTTTGGGCAATCTGCTGCCCATCGAAACCATGTAAAATCATCCCCGATTAAGTAATTTGAGACCATGGAGCCTAGCAATGAGAATGCGGAAATAACCAGAAAGAGCATTATCGTTACGGGTGATTTTAGGATTTGAAAAAGTTCATCATCCACTCGTATAAGTGTCTTGTGATATAAACGAACCGCGCCCAATACAATTCCTACCAGCAACCAGAAAAGAAAAGCAATCTTTGATGCCTCAAACACATCAATAAATAGTGCGTTTATCATAAGCCCTGCCACTCCGCCTGCACATCCGATGAAGAAATGTTTATAAAACGGATCATCGATATATTTCCACGCTCGTATAACGGTAACTACCGAAATGATTATAAGTGCAGTAAAAGCCAATAATCCGAAAATCCCTACCTCTCCAAGCATCCTCAGGAAGCTATTATCGACTGCCAGACTTACAGACCCATATCCGCTTCCAAATAAAATGTTTCTTTTAAATGCAGAAAGGGCATTGGGCCACTCACCCTGGAACCGCGTCGTAAAAGAAAGATCATATGCCAGTGTCCGTTTGATTAAATACGGACCGTTTATAATAGAGACTTCTATCGTATCTCCCGATGACTTTGGTTTTAACTCATAATAAAACTGATTGAGCTTTCGAATCACCGGCGAAAGTGTGAGATTGACATATCCAGTTCCTTCTGGAAGATCTTCACCGGTCGGAGCGGATGACACTTTAAGAAGTGCGACTTCTGTAGGGATATTGGTGTATGGGATGATGATACCGGAACTGCTCGCGTCACTACCTGCGGTTGCGATATTGTTTGTATACTTGCTCAGTTCAAGATCGGAGGTTGTTTTAAAATTCTGTTGGCGTATGACTTTATTTTCAAAATATGTATTCGGTACAAGGGTTGTGTGTCCAATCGGTTGACCGTTTTGCGCATCTACCAATACATCCACTTCCTGCAAAGTATGTGTATATCTTTGTATGAGATTAGGAGCAAACCGTCCCAACGCAATCACCGATAGGATAAGAAAAGGAAGTATAAAAAGTACAATCCGTTTTTTATGAAAATACAGGACAAACAAAATTCCAATGCCCAACGCTACAAGTGAAATCCGCGAAACAGTCAGAAATAGAATATAGAGACCTAAAAAACTGATTATTCCTAAAAGTCCTGCCAGCAGTCTGTTTGGTAATCCCAGCATAACGCTGACAATAATAGGAATTATAAGCACGCAATATGCGGCCAGATCATAATGTCCGCCGAATGTTGACGGAATACGTGAAAGAGGTGATAAAACAAGCGGAATTCCTTTGGCGAATTCCTCATTCATGGTAAGAAATGCCGGAAACTTCAAATATCTTTGACCCAATCCATACAGACAAACTAACAAAAGCGTCAGTACAATCACTGTAAATGTTTTTCTGAGATACGATGTATTTTTTGTTGAGTAATAGGAAATAAAATACAAACTCATGTACTCTATGCGTCGAAGATAGCTAAAAAGCGCAACATTTGGGTATACATTAGCAATAACCGGAAATATGAGAAGTATCCCGTGTATGGTTGCCAACCCGCCAATCAGCCAGAAAATTAATATCGGCGTTGTCAGCGGAGTCCTCAATAGTAATTTCTTCCGTATGACCGTTATGAACCATATAGTCAAAGCAAATAACACAAAAAAATCTTCTGCGCGTATATAAACCCATGTGTTTTGAATATCGATAAGCGGAAGTTTCGGATACAACGGGATAAACACCAAAAGTGCCAGAGTGATAAGAAACAATATGTTTTCTTTACACCAATTTATAAGCCTGTACATACGTTGAGGTAAGATAACTATTTCCTGTCAACCATCCGATACACCATGCGATAATCGCTTTCGTTTGCAATAACACACGAAGAGAAACAAGAGCGGTTTGAGAGTAATGCTTCTGGTAGACGTACATAAGTCCTTTATAGATATTTAACACCGGGCCGGATCGTTTGTTTATTGAACTCCCGCTGCCGAGGTGGATAATCCGCGATCCGGGATAAAAATATGTTTTATATCCTTTTAACCGCGCTCTCATGAGTAAATCCACCTCTTCCATATACATGAATATTTTCTCATCAAACAGTAGGTTATCCAGATACATTTCGCGTCGGGCCATCATACATGCGCCTGAAACCCAGTCTACACGCTTGATCCTTGTAGGTGACCATCGCGTTAGACCTATTGAGTCCCCTTTCAAAAAAAGCGCTGCAAATACAACCGGCAGAGAAAAAAATGGGCCGCATGAAGTTTGCGATGACCCGTCTTTATTTAGAAGTTTCGGACCAACAAATGAATTTGGAAACCTACGGGCGAATCGGTACAGTTTCACGATCGCCTGATTGGGGATAATGGTATCTGAGTTTAAAAGAAGAATATAGTCTCCATGGGCCATCCGTATTCCTTGATTGTTGGCTTTTCCGAATCCGACATTGGTATCGTTGAAGACGGACCTGACAGTCGGATATTTCTGACGAAGCATCTGCCGAGTTCCATCTGTTGATACGTTATCGACGACAATAACTTCGAACGTGACAAGCGATGCGCGGAAATTTCGCATGACGGATGCCAGACAATCGTCCAATAATTGTTTTGTATTGTAACTGACAATAATTACGGAGATATCCATTGTTATTGGAATAATCGTGCAAACCTAAGCGTATATTTCATATTTTTACTTCTATCCTTAATATACGTAGCGGGGACACCGCCGACGACCGTATACGGCGAAACGTCTTTCGTAACAACAGCGCCGCTTGCCACCACCGAGCCTTTTCCGATAATAACTCCCGGCAGAATGGTAACTCTAGTCCCGATAACCGCGTAATCTTCAATCGTAACAGGTGCAGCGACCTCGGAAAAATTCGGGTCATTTACATCGTGCTCCATTGTATATATGCGTACATCCCCGGCGATTGATACATTATTTCCGATAGTAAGCGGCCGGCCAGTTGGCATAAAAAATTCTCTGATGTAACGAGCGAGTTTATTCTCATTCTTTTTCCATACACGTTTCATTCTTCAGTCCAGAAACGCATCATTTCCGATTATGGTGTTATGGCCAATTTCAATTCCTGAAGGATTGTTAAATCTAGCTAGCCAATGGACAGAACTATTAGGCCCTATTTTTATCCGGAATAGGTTTCGGTATAGAAATAACCGAATCGTATGACTCGGAATGAGTCCTGTCAGTGTTGATAAAAATACCCAAAAATCTATTATAAAACGCATATATTGCAGTTGATTCTTATATATTTGCGGCTACATCCGACAAAATCGCAAGTGTTTGTTCTGCTGCTTTTTCCCAGGTAAACTTTTTTACCTGCGACAGGCCTTTTTCGATTCGCAATTTCCCCTGCATAAGATTCCTTTGTCGTACTGCCGTCAAAAGACCCTGTGCAATACTCTCAGTATCTTTTGGATCCACATATACTCCGGCAGGTCCTGCTATTTCCGGAAGAGATGAAACATTGCTTACAACCACCGGGCAATTACACGCCATTGCCTCAAGAACCGGTAATCCGAATCCTTCATAGAGGCTTGACAGGGCAAGACAGAGAGCGTTTTTATAAAAATGCGGCAGATCACTATCTGGTACGGTATGGAGAAACTTCACTCTATCCGCCACGTCATACGTTGCAGGGGCATGGAGAATTTCATCATACAGCCATCCCTTTTTTCCGATGATCACAAGCTGAATTTCTCCGAATTTTTGCTTATTACGCTTTAAAAATAGCGAAAATGCCTCGATGAGACGCTGGTAATTTTTACGCGGCTGGATTGTACCGACCGTAAGAATGAAATATCTGGAAATACCGTATTTTGTAAAAATATTGAATTCGGATTCATTTGTCATAGTTAATCCGGGATACGTAACAACCACCCGCTCCTGCGACACATGATACGCTTGTATTATAGCATTTTTACTAAACTGACTTATAGTAATAATACGGATTACATGTGAAACAGCGAATCTAGTCCAGGTAGTTAACTTATATAAATCCTTTACCCTGAACATACCCGGATACGCAAGATACGATGTATCCATAATCGCCATCACTTTGGGAATCGATGTAAATCGGGGTATATAATGTGTCGGAGAAAATACAACATCTGCCTGTGGTCTATCCACTAGGAGCGCGAAAGGAAATCCAATAAATGTCCAGAATTTTTTAGGCTTGGCAATACGGTAGCGCCACCACTCTGTTTCCTCCGGCATATCAGGAAGTGGTTTTTCCGGAAGATAAATTTGGAAAATAAATTTGGATAATTTGAAATTTGTCCCACAGTTGGCGGATTGAAATTTGTATATATAACGAAGTATTTCGTATGCATACCGGCCGATTCCGACTCTCCGTGATACATTTGCTTCGTAACCGTCAATAGCGATAATCATAGTGTCCATCCTGGATAAATCAGATGAGTATTAGCCCGATTAATGTGCAACAAACTGACAAGATCTTCCTGCGTCGCTTTTGAATCACATAAAAATGCCGAACATTCCTGTTTTGCTCGCTTGAGTCGTCGTTTTTGAACAACAAGAATTTTTTTATCAAAGCTCTCCGGATGCTTAAAAACTGCAAGATCATGCACCGTTGTTATTCCACGGGCTTTCCCAAGCGGCGGCTGGGTCCAGTCACTGCTAATAAAAACATCAAGCGGTCCTGTTATCCATTCTATGGGAACGATATGAAGAGTATTCCATACAAACGCAAGAATTGTCGGAGGGATAGGGATGGTTTTAAGAATAACTCGATTTCTATCACAATGTAATGAATTATAGTATAAATAAAATGATTCTTGCTTCCGAAGCGATGCACCGAAAAGAATATAGTTGTTTGCTGTGTCCTTTTTAAGAATTTCGCGTACCAGATTCCGTACGTAATTTGCTACTCCCGTTCCTTCATAAACAATCTGACTTATATCAATTCCGATCTTCATAAATAAATTGTTTTTCTTTCCGCTCTTATCCATGAACGATGAACAAATGAACTAATAACCATTTATATGTTCCCTGTGCCATCTCCATGCAGTCTCAATAATTGAAGCGGGATCGGTGTATTTCGGTTCCCACAAGAGAAGTTTCTTTGCTTTCGCATTATCTGCATAAATAGCATCCGGATCTCCCGGACGACGTTCCCCATACTTTATGTTCATTTTTTTACCAGTAACCTTCTCAACCGCCTGCACTATCTCCAAATTTGAATATCCCTTCCCAACTCCAAGATTAACCGCAATAGACATTTTGTTATTTACAAGATACTCGATCGCCTTACCGTGTGCTTCGGCTAGATCTAACACATGAACATAATCACGTACGCACGTACCGTCCTTTGTTTTATAATCCTTTCCAAATACGGTAAATGGTTCTTCGTTCACGCATGCCTTGAGGGAAATCGGTATGATGTGCGTTTCCGGCCTGTGATCCTCTCCGAGTGATCCGTCGGGGAGTGCGCCGCAGGCATTAAAATACCGCAGTTTTGCGTTCTTAATCCCGTAAATTACATCATACCAATCAAGTATTTCCTCAAAATTTCTCTTTGATGCTCCATAAACGGAAGAGGGTTCAATGGGAGACTCTTCCGTAACAGGCAGCTCTTTAGGAAAACCGTATACAGCGCATGTAGAAGAGAAAATGATTCTTTTGCAGCTATTTTTGCGCATTACCTCAAGAAGATTTAAACCCCCGTCGATATTGTTATGAAAATATTCAAACGGCTTTTGCATGGATTCCCCTGCAAGCGCCAGCGCTGCAAAGTGGACGACGGCGTCAAATTTGTTTTTTTCAAATACCGCTTCAATATCGGCTGAACTTCGAAGATCACCGATAATGAGTTTCGTATCCCCTACCGCTTCCTTGTGGCCGTTTATGAGATTATCAAAAACAACCGTCGAATAGCCACGGGTTTTAAGAAGCCAGTTTGTGACGGATCCGATGTATCCAGCGCCTCCGGTAATCAGAATGTTCATGGTAACTTCTATTTTACCGTATGCCGGGGAAAAAGCGAAAGAAGGATATATATGAGGAAAAATACAGCCGCATACCACGTCAAACGCTGCGCCGTAAAAAATATCCATTTGGCAAAGAGAGGAATGGCAAGAATTAAACTGGCAAGCCCGGCATACACAAGCCATGCCTTTTTTCTGATTATCAATAAAACGATTATTACGAAGATAAATGCTATATCCTGAATTTTCATGTTAATTTTCGAATTATTTTTGCCGGATTACCTGCCACAATACAGTTGTCTGGTACGTCTTTCGTAACAACTGCCCCAGCCCCGACAATCGAACCTTTCCCGATTGTGATACCTCCCAATATTGTAGCGTTCGCACCAATACTTGCGCTTTTTTTCACCAGTGTCTGCAACTTTTTCCAATCTCGGTTGGTTTGTAATACACCATTTTTTGCAGCATGAGGATATTTATCGTTAACAAATACGACTCCTTGACCAATAAAAACGTCATCTTCTATCGTAACTCCCGTCGGGATAAACACGTAGCTTTGAATTTTGCACGCGTTGCCAATCTGAACACCGGGTTGAATCGTAACAAACGCATGAATCTTGCAGTTACTGCCGATTTTTGCATGATTCATGATCACTAAATCCTTGTGGTAAATAATTGTTCCATTGCCGATTGATGTTTTCTCATCTTTCATGGTTTTTTATTAAATTATAGCCACAGTAAAATAATGTAATAATGCTTATTCCCATTCCAATATATACCCATAATTGTCCTTTATATTCAATACGCAACTCTCCGTTAATATCTTCTGTAAGTACAAAACTATTTATCCCATATATGGTTTGCTCCGATTTCAGGGTAACTGTGCCGTATGAAGCCTGCCAATTCTGACTGTATGCCTGGTTAAAAAGTAATTTCCCCGCATGGGGAGATTGGACGTTATATGATACCACTGAACGTTGCTGAAATACGGGATTCTCAATCTCCTGGTTCTCATAATACATAAGCGGATAATATCGGGAGTTCTCAAGAACTAAAAGCTGCCTAAAGGATGTATCGGGGGATAATCCAGACACTCCTGATATATTCCGGATAAACGAATTCCTAAGTGCATTGCTATATTTCCTATCCATCAAAAATATTTCCCTCCAGTTATCTACGGGTACGATATAATACCGAACTGACAACCGAGTAAGGAGTTCCTGTGTATCTGGTCTGATAAACCATGTGGCAAGTTTCGTCAGGTCATTCGTTCCTGCAAGAGTTTGCGCGTCAATCGAAGGATGCAACTGTGAGAAATACCCGAAGCGCTCAAGATGGGGAAGCCAAAGGGTACGATAAAACATGTGGTCTTGGTCAATTTTTTTTTCCAAACGTTGATAATCAGCTGGCATATTTTTTCCTTTAAATGTTCCTGTTAATTGCCCAAGCGGAAGTTGGCGGATCGTAAAAAGCCAAAAAACAATAACAAAAGTATATAGTATTACGTATTTAGTATTTAGAGTTTTCACAATAATACGTAATTCATAATTCAAACCCCATGTTCTTTTAACCAATTGTCCCAGTGTGTATGGAATGAGTATTGAATATGAAAAAGCAATGAGAACGTACCATTTTGTCGGATCCCGAAAGATGATAAATCCGGGGATATTTTGCGAAAACCAAAGATAGATTCCTCCAAACGGATCCTGCGTGCCCTTTGCAAGAAATGCTCCTGTCAGTGCAATGAGAGCAAAATAAGAAGAATGCTCTCTTGTGAAAATTTGCTCTGAGTTTTGTTGCGGGATTTTTTGTTTATGAAGAATCAAAGATGCAAAGGCAAGAATGGGGATAATCATAAATTCCGGTTGCATGAAGTATACTTTACCGAATATATTTTGCGGCCAGTTCGGGTGAAGAAGGCTTATTGTATGTGAAAAGTCCGCGAAGCTTAAAAAATTCACCATACCGTTTGTTGTATAGGCTTCGGACATAGATACCTCCCGAAGAAGTATAAGCGGAAGTATCCAAAAGGTATTTATCAGTACCCCGGAAATAACTGCAAACAAAAGCGGTAATAAATGATGACGATTGATCCAAATAATATATATACATCCTGCTAAAAGCGTAATAAGCGCGATACGAAAATCTGTCATAAATTGGAATCCCCAAAGCAAACCGGCTAAAACGCTGTCTTTTGTAAGCTTCAGCGTAAAAAAACTATTCAATACAAATGGTGTAATCGCATAAGCAAGTGCAACACCCATCTGTCCTCCTCCTACAAGCATGAGAGCATAGGTGTTTGAGGAATAAATTATGGATGCTAAAAGACGGCTCATACGTTTTCTATAAAAATGTCTAGAAAAAATATAGGCTCCGCTAAAAGAGAGTATCCAAAACGGCAGAAAAAAAATAAATTTTTCTGCGACTGACCATGGTAGATCACATATCTGGACAAAAAATTTCGTCAGTATCGCAAACAGCCATTTAAAACCTAATATAAAAGAAATATTTTGACCCAAACCGTTTCCGTTGGTATTGCTCCATAAATATGGAATATACGATAGCTCAGTTATTGCGAATTTGGGGAAGTATAACCAGTCCCCGCCGGTTGCTACAGAAGAGAAATTAAATATATTCATGATACATGACCGCGCCAAACCCGGATTTCCATAATAATGCCTATACAAAAAGCTAGGAATGCAAAAACACCAAAAAACTCCGCATCAATGCGATTACCTACCAATAGCCACGGAAGACTACTAACGAGCGAGGTTAAACCGATATATATATGAATTTTAGGGGATAGCTTTAATAACCACGAAATAAAGAGATATATCAGATATGATGCAACCGTAGGAGTCATTACAAGATTAAAATACGGTAAAGTGGATAAAAACCATAAAGTCAGTCCGAATATCAGTATTTGGTTCAATTTATGCATATGATTATTTCATTTTTCTGCCGAATATTGGTAATAATAAAAATACTGCTAGTGTTAGAATACTTCCCGCGCTTATCCAAACTCCAAGAATATAATTACGTTGCGCTATAAATGACAATGTAATATCGTACGTTCCCGGTTTATCGATGAGCCAACCGTTGAATGCAAAGTATGCAGGAAAATGACGGTTGAGTATCTCACCTGTGGATGTGGTTGCGATCCAACCGGAAGAATATGTTTCTTTAAACAGCAACACATACGGTGTATTTTCTGATGAAACTGTAACTTTGTATGATGTTGGGCTA
>Ga0233423_10001225_pt1 | contig 12965 bp, 13 predicted proteins | sample Watercolumn_Mata_FD_180713 | JGI IMG/M metagenome (GOLD analysis project Ga0233423, IMG submission 180713) | Freshwater microbial communities from Lake Matano, South Sulawesi, Indonesia - Watercolumn_Matano_2014_112_MG | ecosystem: Environmental > Aquatic > Freshwater > Lake | place: Indonesia... | reverse complement strand
GCTGTTAATTCTTGGTATCATTTGGCATTTGTCAGAAGCGGAAATACTTGTTATATTTTTATAGACGGAGGTTTACAGGCAATTACAGAAGTTACGCCCTTTAGTAACGTAGGCGATATAGCGGCTCCGTTACATATAGCAGAGTTGATAGGTAGTGGTTATGTCAATGGCTACTTAGATGAGTTCAGAATAAGTAAAGGCATTGCCCGGTGGACTTCTAATTTTACTCCGCCCACAGAAGAATATGGCTCGGATGCGGTTATCCCCGAACCTTCCTCATTGCTTCTTTTAGGAATCGGCCTCATCGGTTTAATAAAAGCACGTTTTAAGCAGTAGATTATTATATTTTCTATAGATTTTAGGGTGAAGTTTTACGCTTCACCCTTTTATTTTTTATCCCATCTTTTAACCTTGACCAAGTCCTGCCAGAGCAGTATCATTCTTTTATAAGCATAAAGGAAATTTTACAAGCGTATTCAAGGATAGAGGAACGCGCGGCAAAGAACTAATAACTTTATGATTGCGGATAAAATTTAAGGCGGCTAAACTGCAGGGGAGGCCAATACGATAATTAAGCCGGATACGCGGGTCAAAAAATGTATTTTTATCGGCGGCAAGCAGATCGGCGTTAATTGCTTAAAACAGCTTTTACGAAGAAAGATTGTGCCTTTGCTGATAATAGGGAATTTAGACGATGTTGCCGGAAAGCCGCTGTGGCATGATTCTCTATCGGCGTTATGCCAAAGAAAAGCCCTTAAGATTATTAAAAAAACAAGGGTTAGTTCTCCCGCAATCATAAAGAAGATTAAGAAAATCGCGCCGGAAATTATTTTTTGCATAGGAAGCACGCAAATATTGCCCAGGGAAATTTTGGCTATTCCGCAATTAGGTTGTCTTAATATTCACCCGGCACTATTGCCGCAATACCGGGGCCGTTATTCCATACCGCACGCTATTTTTAACGGTGAAAAATATACGGGTGTAACCCTGCATTGGATGGATCGGGGTATAGATTCAGGCCCGATTATTATGCAGGAACGGATTAAAATAGGAGAGAATGATACGGCCAAGACGATTTACGGGCGTTTTAACCTAGCCGGAGAAAGGTTGTTTGTGAAGTTTCTAAATCTCTGGCTTGGGGGGCAGAATATCCCGTCATTTCCGCAGGATGAGAATAAAGCCAGCTATCAGCCTAAGTCTTTACCCAACAACGGCCGGATAGACTGGTCATGGAGTGGTGCAAAGATACGGAGATTTATCCGGGCGATGACCTTTGAGCCTTTTCCTCCTTTAAGCTTTGATATGGGAAAGAAAAAAATGGTGGTAATTGATAAAAAATATGCCCTGGCAAATGCCGCAATTATGGCGCTAAAGGAGAAATAATATGTTTTGGTTTGGGGGCTGGCGGGATAAAAATTTAGGCACTTGGGGGTACGGGAAGTTATTATTGATTGTTTTGCTGGTTGGCATAGCCTTGATTGTTATTGTCAGCCTGATAGCGGGAAGATGATGGCAATTTAATGAGAAATAGCAGATTTTTATAGGCGATGATATGATTTTAAACAAAGGATGATATTAAAATGAAAAATAATTTTACTCTCATTGAGCTCATTGTGGTCATTGCCATCATCGCGGTGCTGGCGGCGATTATCGCTCTTCATGCTTTTCAGGCTATAGAAAAGTCAAAGATTTCTAAAGTTATATCTGACATGAGGGCGATTAAAACTGCTGCCTTGGCTTATTATGCTGACATGGGGAAGGTTCCTGTAATAAAGTTGGCGGAATGTGTAAGGACCCGGGATTTGTTAGTCCTATAACCGCTGCTAACTGCTGGCCGGACCAGTTAATAGCCGGAGAAAGTTGTACTGCTGGCAGCTGTTTAGATGGTTCAGCCTGGGATGGTTCCTATCTTGAGCGATGGCCCGAGCAGAATCCCTGGAATCCTTTAGTTGGCTGCCCCGGAAGGTTTAACTGGAATCATTGGCCTACTTATGGTCCGGGTGGTATGGCAAGTTGTTCGTTTGTCGGAATGCTAACTTTCGAAACCCATCATGATGGCCCGCCGTTAAGCGTCCTATTAAAAATCGATAAAATTCTGGATGACGGTAATTTAACTACGGGCAAAGTATTTGGAGTTAATGGCACTACCGGTGTTGTGGATGGGGTCAATCCTGACTTTATTAATTACATAATAGTGTGTAATTAAGAAATCAAATCTTTACCTGTTTTTCAATCTATATCCTATATCAATTTACCCATTAAATTCGCGGTCTCTTTTGTAGTAGATTTTTCCATAGGCGATGATATAATCAATGAAACTTGCATTTTTAGAGCGAAGCGAATAAAAATGCTTAGTTGAATTGATCTCGAGCCTAGGCGAGAAATCTTAAAGACTTCTCGGTTTTTGACCTCGAAGTTGATGAAAAATAGAGAAATAGCCTAAATAAGTTCTTTTTCATCAAAGGCATCTCCGCCTTGTGGCGTCGACGCCAACGAAAAATAAGAAGACACTTCGGGTAATTGCCCTCAGCGTTGATGAGCAACAAGGAATAACCCTTAATAAGGGCTTGTTCATCAAATAACCCTAGATAATGGTTTTTTCATCGGGCCATTAGCTCAATTGGTAGAGCAGGACACTCTTAATGTCAAGGTCGAAGGTTCGACTCCTTCATGGCCCATGGTTTTATATAATCTGTTTAGTTCTTTTGTTAACAAAGGGTCTTGTATGTCTAATTGCCACACTCAGCCGGATGCACAAGATAATTCTGATTAGCTTCCACTTCGTGGAAGTGTGCATACGACTCCTTCATGGCCCATGGTTTTCTTTTGCTTGGTGGAGTCGGCCTGGTAATAAACGGGCTTGGTCGCCTAATTACCGCACTCAGTCGGATGTGTTAGGAAGTCGCCTTCGGCGACACTGCTGCTTCGCCGCAGAACACATACAAGTCCTACATGGCCCATGCTTTTATTTAATCTGTAAAGCTCATCAAGCAAACTGCACATATCGGTTAATTAATTACGACATTCACTTGGCAATAATAAGGAGGCTTCGCCTCGCTGCACTTCGTGCAGATTATTGACAAGTCCTACATGACTCATTGCTTCCAGCTAAAATTATCAATAAATTAGCATTTTAAATTGCCAATTGTTAATTGATAATTAATGGTTTTTTGCTATGTTTTGCGAGAAAGAAGGCGAGTGTTTAAGGTGGGGAAAAAGCATAAGCATCCCAGTAGATAATCCAGCTCAAATCTCCAGGGACTTGGCCGGCAGCTGCGCCAGTACGGATGTCACCATTCCAAAGGTCGCCATCATCAAGCATCTTATCAATCTTTTGTGCGGATTCTATGGGCACAGGGCAACCTTGGCTGCCCATAGGACGAGGGTAACAGTCGTCTTCAAAATCGAGCCAAATATCATAGTTAGCGCCTTTACCGGCATTCCAGCTTTGGAAAACATACCAGCCACCCCAAGGATGTCTAGATTTAATTTTTTTACATAAGGCCCATCCCAACCCGTCCAGTTGCTAAGATTTGTACTTAAATTGTTATTATCAGATTCTAGAAATATATCATAATAAGCCGGAGGTCTTAATGGTGCTGTTTCAGTAACCCAGTGGCCAGTATCGGCATATAGGGCTAAAGTAGCCGCCTTGTAAGTTTTAAAATCAGTGATTCCTTCGGAAATTTTTGCCTTCTCAATCGCTCTGAATGCATTAGGCGCAATAATCGCCGCCAATACCGCAATAATCGCTATAACCACAATAAGTTCGATGAGAGTGAAGGACTGTTTCATATTTTTTAAGCGTTTAGCGGTTAGGGTACAGCGTTTAGTAAATCCTCTCTAACCGCTATATTTTAACTATTTTATCATAAATTTCTGCGCCCAGGAAGGAAAAACACGAATTTTTAATGTTTCACAAGAAGTATTTTTATGCTAATATACTAACTAATGAAAAGCTTTGAATTTATTGAGCATACGGCGGATATCGCTATCAGGGTGCGCGGAGCAAAATTGGAAGATTTATTTAGAAATTCTGCTTGTGCTCTTTTTAGTATTTTGATAAATTATAAGCCTAAAAAAGCAACTTCCGAAGAGAAGGTTATTTTAGAATCAGAGACGCTGGAAGAGCTATTGGTTACCTGGCTTAATGAACTCATTTCGCTTTTTTTTGCCTATAAATTTTTGCCCGCAGAATATTCACTGGTCATCGAAGAATCGCAGAATGCCAAAATCTTAAAAGCACTTATTAAGGGAGCAGAGTTTAATCCTTACAAAAATAAAATTAATAAAGAAGTAAAAGCCGCGACTTACCACAATTTAAAAGTGGAAAAAATAGATAAGGAATACGTAGCCGAGATTATATTTGATGTATAGGCTACTGTTATTAAGGACCAGATTAACCAGGGAGGTGAGTTGTGAAAAGAGCGTTTATATGCCTAATGGGTATTTTTGTTTCTTTATCCGCGTATGCAGAGAAGAATGTCGAATTAACGGTTTATAACCAGAATTTTGCTCTCATCAAGGACCAGCGGGAGCTTGAACTTAAAAAGGGCGTAAATAAAATAGAATTTAAAGAAGTCGCTTCCTTAATCGAGCCTACCTCGGTACATTTTATTTCGCTGACGGCCCCGGAATCTTGTTTTATTTTAGAGCAGAATTATGAATACGATTTAATGAGCTCGGATAAGCTGCTTTCTAAGTACATCGATAAAAACATAACGATTGTAACCAAAGACGCAAAGACCTACCAGGGAGTTCTTTCGAGTTTCGATGGCAATAATATTGTAATTTCAGGCCAGGACGGTTTGAGCATGATCGTGAGGCCCAACAATATAAACCAGATAACTTTTGATAAAACTCCCGAAGGGTTAATTACTAAGCCGACGCTGGTCTGGGAAATAGAAAACAATAAGGAAGGCAAGCACTTAACCGAATTATCATATCTTACTGGGGGCATCGGCTGGCTTGCGGAATACGTAACTGTTTTGGATAAGGATGATAAAAAAGTAAGCTTAGACGGCTGGGTAAGCATAAATAATACAAGTGGTGCAAGCTATAAGAATGCTAAATTAAAACTTATTGCGGGCGACGTAAAAAGAGCGCAGCCCGAGATAAACGGGCTTGCTTTTGCGGGCGCGGTCAGGGAGGAATCCAAAGCCGCTCCGCAATTTCAGGAAAAAGCATTTTTTGAATATCATATGTATACCCTGCAGAGGAAAGCCACTTTAAAGGATAATCAAACAAAACAAATCTCGCTGCTTTCCGCCAATAACATACCGGTAGAAAAGCTTTTTGTGTATGACCCCGTAGATTATTATGGGTGGAATTGGTACTACTACGATGATAATCAAACGACAAAGGAGCAAAAAGTAAAAGTAAAAATTGAATTTACCAATAGTAAACAAAATAATTTAGGGATGCCTTTGCCGAAAGGGAAAATAAAAGTTTATAAAAAAGACGATGACGGCAGCTTGCAATTTGTAGGAGAAGACATGATTGACCATACCCCCAAAGATGAAATGGTAAGGTTATATTTGGGGGATGCTTTTGACGTGGTCGGAGAACGTAAAAGGGTGAATTACCGCGAAAGCGACCATTGGGCAGAGGAAACCTTTGAAATAAGTTTACGTAACCACAAAGAAAGCGACATTAAAGTTAATGTTATCGAGCATATGTGGCGCCATACCAACTGGAAAATAATCACTAAATCCCATGAGTTTACCAAAAAAGATGCGCAAACGATAGAATTTAAAGTTCCGGTGGTAAAGGACACAGAGACAAAAGTGGCTTATACGGTGAGATATTGGTGGTAAGAGAAGCTGTAAGTTATGAGTTCTAAGCTATAAGCTTAATATGTGGGAAGGGCAATTGGAAAAAATTAACGAATATAAGTTTAGGATTCCCAAGAGTTCTAAGCCTGGCATGCGCGTAGACGGGATTATTTACGCTAACGAGAAGCTCCTGGTAGATATCAAGCGCGACAAAGCCGCAGAACAGGTAGCTAATGTAGCGTTTTTGCCGGGCATAGTAAAATATTCTTTAGCTATGCCGGATATCCATTGGGGGTACGGCTTTTCCATCGGCGGTGTCGCCGCAACCGATCCGGATGACAGCGGAGTAATTTCACCCGGCGGCGTCGGATATGATATCAACTGCCTTTGCGCAAATAGCTATATTCTTAATGAGTTAGGATATAGAATTAAGATTAAAGATTACGAAAACAATTTTAGCGAAAAAAGATTAGCGTGTATTGATTTTAGAGATAACGAGAAGAATTCTACGGAAATACTCGCGTTTTTAAAACGAAAACCTAAAAATAAAGTCTATAAAATTAAAGTTTCCTCCGGCAGGGAAATAATAGCCACAGAAGACCATCCTTTTTATACAAAAGACGGAATGAAAGAGGCTGGAAAGTTGTCTATTGGTGAAAAAGTTGCGCTTTATCCTTTTGAAGGCATAGATTATCAGAAACCATCATCGAATCTTATAGTTGAGGAAAGCAATATAGAGCAGTTTCTTCAAATTCTTGGTAAAGAAAAACGCGGCAATGCCTTGGCGCAAATATTAAACCAGTTTAGCAAAAGAAAAATATTACCCTTAAGATATAATTCCCCCCAGCTTCCTTATTTGCTTAAAATAATGGGATATTGTTTTGGGGATGGCACAATTTATTTTACGAACAAAACGGGTAAGGGTGTCGTTTGTTTTTATGGAAAGGAGGAAGACCTTTCAGATATTAAAAATGATTTGGAGAGGATAGGTTTTAATTCCGCGCATATTTACTCTCGCGGCAGGCGCCATAAAATTACTACCAGTTATTCTACTTACGAATTTTATAGGAAAGAATATACTCTGAAGATAAGTTCAAGTGCTTTAGCTGTTCTTTTGGGTGTGCTAGGTGTTCCTGTCGGAAATAAATGCAGAAATGAATATTCTTTACCGAAATGGTTATTTAATACAACTCTCTGGCAGAAGCGTCTATTTCTTTCCGCATTTTTTGGCGCTGAATTATCATCGCCCAAAACGCTAACGGGACACGGCTATAATTTCTATTCTCCCATTCTTTCCATGAATAAAATAGATAAATATATACAAAACGGAAAAGAATTCTTAGAACAGATTTCTTTACTTCTTTCTGAATTCGGAATCACTATTGATAAAATCAGTTTAAGAAAAGAATATGTTAATAAAGAAGGTTTAGTATCTCATAGATTAAGATTGATTATAGACGCTGATGCCGAAAATCTGTTAAAGCTTTATGGCAAGATTGGGTTTGAATACAATAGAAAAAGAACTTTTTTGGCAAATTGTTCCTTGCAGTATCTCAGGTTAAAATCTTTATTAATAAAAGAAAGAGAATTAGCGGCTTTGCAGGCTAAGAATTTATATACGCAAAAAGGATTGGGGCCATCAGAAATTTTTAGCAATTTTTCTTCATTGCCATGGGTGAATAAAAAGTTTATTGAAAGGTCTATATACGAAGGGAGGGAGACTTCCCCGCGGATAGGAGAAAATTTTATATCTTTTTGCGACTTTATCAAAAAATATACTGAAGGATTAGCTAAATCCGGAATGGTTTGGGATACAATTGAAGGAATAGAGGAAATAGAGCATTTTGATGATTTTGTATACGATTTTACTGTTAATCATCGCCACCATAATTTTATTGCCAATAGTTTTGTTGTTTCTAACTGCGGTGTGCGCCTCCTTAGAACTAATCTTAGCTTAGAAGACATCAAAGATAAAATTTCAAAAGTCGTGAATACGTTATTTCAGGATGTTCCATCCGGCGTGGGTTCAACCGGCGAAGTCAAGGTTTCGCATCAGGAGGAGAAAAAACTTCTTTTAAATGGAGCGAAATGGGCGGTCGCGCGCGGTTTCGGGGTAAAAGAAGATTTGGAGTCTTGCGAGGAATTTGGCGCCATCGAAGGCGCAGACCCTGATAGCGTGTCCGAAAGGGCATATCAACGGGGGAAAGAGCAGGCAGGGACATTAGGCAGCGGCAACCACTTCTTGGAAGTCCAGGTTATTGAAGATATCTTTGACCGTAGCGTTGCCCAAATTCTGGGCTTGGATATCGGACAAATCGTAGTGATGATTCATTCCGGCTCGCGCGGCTTTGGCTATCAGGTTTGTGATGATTACGTGAGAGAAATGGTTAAATGTTTAGCTAAGTATTCGATAAATGTTCCCGACCGCCAGCTCGCCTGCGCTCCGATAAACAGCCCTGAGGCAAGAAATTATATCGGAGCCATGCGTGCAGCGGCAAATTACGCCTGGGCAAACAGGCAGGTTTTAATGCATTTAACCAGAGAGGCCTTTTCAAAAGTTTTTTCTAAAAGTTGGCAATCTTTGGGCATGGATTTAATTTATGACGTCGCCCATAACATCGCTAAATTTGAAAAATATGTTATTGACGGTAAAGAAAAGACACTCTGTATACACCGCAAAGGGGCAACTCGGGCATTCGGCCCGGGTAATCCCGAATTGCCGGAGAAGTATAAAAATATCGGACAACCGGTTATTATTCCCGGAGACATGGGTAGGGCTTCGTATCTCTTGGTGGGCACAAAGCAGGCAGAGGAAGAGACTTTTGCCTCAACCTGTCATGGTGCCGGGAGGGTTGCTTCGCGCAGCCAGGCGTTAAGAACTCTCGATGCAGATGTTCTTATAAAAGAGCTGAAATCCAAAGGAATAGAAGTGCGCTCAGCCGGCAAAAAAACAATCGTAGAAGAGGCTCCTTCGGTCTATAAAAATGTCGATGATGTTATTGAGGTGGTGCATAAAGCAGGGTTGTCCAAGAAAGTTTGCCGGATGCGACCGTTGTGTGTTATTAAGGGTTAGGGAGTCGAAGGATGGCCGTTGTGTGTAGTTAAAGGCTATCTTCTCGATTTACGTTTTAGGTTTTCGGTTATCGGTGAAAATAGCAAGCCGTTTAATAATATGTAAAAAATGGATTTGTTTTAAGAATATTGATATAATATAGGCTATGTTAGATATTAAATTCATCAGGCAGAATCCGGATAAAGTTAAAGACGCGCTTCTTGCCCGCGGCACAAAGTTTGATTTGGAGGCTTTTTTGGCGCTTGACGAAAAGCGCAGAACTCTTCAGCGCCAGGTAGAAGATCTAGCCGCCAAGCAGAATAAAATAGACAAGGAAATACAGAAATTACTGCAGGATAAAAAAGACCCTAAGCCGAAAATAGCCGAAAGCAAGAGCATCAAGGAGGAAATCGCCGCCATTGAAGGAAAATTTAATGAGCTGGATAAACAGTTAAAGGAGGGGCTTGACCGGATACCTAATATACCGCATTGTTCTCTTCCTGTCGGCGGCGCCGCGAAGAATAAAATTGTTAGAGAGTCTGGTATTTTACGTTCCTTTGATTTTAAGACCTCAGACCATATTACGCTTGCCGAGCACTTGGATATTATCGATTTTAAAAGGGCCGCAAAAATAACCGGGTCAAATTTTCTTTTGTTTAAGGGCAAGGGCGCACAATTAGAGAGAGCGCTGATTAATTTCATGCTTGATTTGCATACAGGTCAGCATCAATACACAGAAATTTTCCCTGCGAAATTAGTAAACCGCCAGTCAATGCGCGCCACCGGCCAGCTTCCTAATTTAGAGGAAGACATGTATTGTTTAAAAGACGAGGATTTATTTTTAATTCCTACCGCCGAAGTGCCGGTTACGAATATATACCGGGATGAGGTTTTAGAGGAGGAACAGCTCCCAGTTTATTATGTAGCCTATACTCCTTGTTTCCGGCGCGAGGCCGGCTCTTACGGAAAAGATACCCGGGGATTAAGCCGGGTGCATGAATTTGATAAGGTGGAGATGGTTAAATTCGTAAAACCGGAAAATTCTTACGATGAACTGGAGAAACTCTTGGATAATGCCTGTTCTGTCTTGGATTTGCTCAAGATTCCTTATCGTGTCGTGATACTGGCAACGGGAGATTTAAGTTTTGCTGCGGCTAAATGTTATGATATCGAAATTTATGCGCCGGGAGTTGATAAATGGCTTGAGGTTTCCAGCTGCAGTAATTTTGAGGACTTCCAGGCAAGAAGAGCTAATATTAAGTATAGGACAAAAACTATACCCGTTGGTGAGCCAGGCGTAAATCGCAAACCGAAAACCGAATACGTGCATACCTTAAACGGCTCAGGCGTTGCTCTGGCCAGATTGGTGGCGGCCCTTTTAGAGAATTATCAGGAAAAAGACGGCTCGGTAACTATCCCGGAAGTTTTACGAAAATATATGAATGGGTTAGAAAGGATGGTACGTTAAATGGACGAGCAGGGAGCGCGAGGCAATTTCATATTTACTCTTATAAAATTCATTCTTTTTTTAATAATTTTTTGCTTCCTTGCGGAGGTAACAAAAGAGTTTTGGCGCGAAGTGCGCAGTGCCAAAGACTTAAAATTGACTACCTTAGTTCTTCCTGTACTTTGCGCTTTCGGGTTCTATACTTTTTTAACGGATTTAAACGAAATTTACAAAAAAATTCAGAATTTTTTCTTCCGTTCGTCTTTCTTTTCGCTGGTATTCCCGTCTCTGCTGATTCTTGCTGCGCTGGGTTACTTTTTCTTGCCAAAAATTATGAAAGCTTCATACGATCGTGATGTTTTTATATTTATAGGAGGATTTTTATTTACCGTACATTTAATCTTTATTGCCCGGGAAACCAAAGGACATACTTTTTCCGCGGTCATCCACTATCTATTCATTTTTAGTATTCTTTATATTTTAAATCTAATGTTATTCGGGTTGTATCTAAAAATTGCGTTTAAATTAGAGATAGGGAAAGTTGCCTTGGATGGCATGAGAAACGGCGCCATCCTGATTCAGAATATTTTTACCCAAATCCGCAAGTAATATTCTCATAACAATAATATCAAGGAGGACTTATGTGGTCTTTTAAAAAACGCGGGAAGCAACCCTTTAGCGGCCGAATAGTTAAAGATTATGGCATAATTTTCGAATCCACACGGGGGATTATTAAATTCAGATATAGCCTTCTTGTGGTAGAGGAAGACAACAAAAGGAAGGTTATCCTTAAGGAAATTCCTACTTTAATCGGTTTAAACACACGGTATTTCGAGCTAGAGAAGGAAGGCGCGCAAAAGTTAAAAGAGGCGCTGGAAAATGCCTTAAAATTTTTGAATATATGATTGGGATATAGAGAAAATGGCGCATAAGCATAAAACAGAAGGAGAGATGGATATGAAACTATTATATTTATTAAGTACCACAATGTGTATTCTTTTATTCCCTTTGTTTTTATATGGCGAAGACAACCAGATTGCCTGGGATAATCTTTGCCAGGCTTCTTCAATTTCTCTTTGTGCCGATGTCGGCAAGGACGCATATAATAACGATACGAATCCCATAGCTTTACGCGGCCTCAAGTTAGGTAAAATAGTAGGGGTTGTCTGGAAAGAAAAAGGAGACGTCATCACTAGTACTGGCGAGGATACTTCATTTTCTCCCCAGAATGGCTATTATTATATTATCGAAGACGACTGGGGGAAGAAGTTCTTGCGTAGTTGTGGTGAAATAGAGGCAAGAAAATAGTTTTCTGCTTGCGATTAAATTTTAGCTTGTCGATTTTGCGGCGCATGAAAATATAAACGCCGTATCTTAGAAAGTTGATGCGTTCCATTCTTCCTGATTAATAAATAAGGTATTATAGATGATAAAGAGGGGATGCTTATTACTTTCTGTATTGCTATTTTCAAGTTTTTGTTTTGCAGAAACCATTAAATTGAAGAACGGCAAAGTCGTCAATGCACCTGTAGTTGAAAAGAATAAAGATATGCTGAAAGTAGAAGTTGAAGGCGTTAAGGTAACTTATTATCTCCAAGAAGTGGAAAGCATCAATGGCGAAGCAGTTATTTTTCCTGAGGCGAACGAAAGCAAAGTTTCTCTAGACGCCACTCCTTCCGGTTCAAACAGGGTTGAGCTGATAAATGGAAAAAGTACTCCTCCCGAAACAGGTCCAGGTAATAAAAAGGATTTAGATAAGCCCTCTTTACCGGTAAGGCATAGCATTAAAGGCATTCCCTTTGTAAAACAATGGGAGGCTTATTGTTTACCAGCCTGCATTGAAATGATTTTAAAATACCATCATTGCCCCTTGTCTCAAGAAAGCTTAAAATTAGCAAGCCTTGACGGTACTCCTTTCACAGGGACGAGTGCCGAGGACATGGAATCGGCTTTAAACTTAGTAGGTATTAAAACGAAACTCATCCACGGCAATTTAACAGACTTAAAAAAATATATTGCTAAAGATGTTCCGGTAATTGTTCTGCAGTGGGCTGATTTAGACAGGCAAAATAGGCATGCGCGCATTGCCGCAGGCTTTGATGATATGACTAAAGAGGTAATCTGTATTGACCCCTCTGTCGGCCCGGATTATCGCATACCTTATGATGAATTTATTAAGCTTTGGGATACCGAGATGTTTGTTGACACTACAAAATATGAGATGCTAGTCATTAATCCCGAGAAAGAAGATTTAAGCCGTATGTCGACTGCCGGCAGCCAGAAGAAATTTCCACGCGATTTATTGTTGTTTGTTTCAATAGCTTTGGCAATAGCCGGCGTTATTATATATTTTTTTGTTAAGTCGTTAAGGTAAGACTAGATAATAAAGGATTTATTAGCGCGAGGTAATTTAACGTAAACGATTACGGTCACGCAGAGCAAAAAATATTTCTAAGGCATCTCCGCCTTGCGGCGTCGATGCCGATGAAAAATAAGGAATAACCCTAAAATAGTTCTTTTCCATCGGAGGCGTGGCAGAGTGGACATTTTTCGCGAAAGCGAAAATGTTCTCGAATATCGAGCTAAGCGAGATGTGAGAGATCTAAAAGACTTCTCACCCATTATACGTAAATGCGAGGATGGGTTCGAAATCCTCGAAATTTGCAAAGTAAATTTCTCGGAGGCGTGGAAG
>Ga0233423_10001224_pt1 | contig 12969 bp, 10 predicted proteins | sample Watercolumn_Mata_FD_180713 | JGI IMG/M metagenome (GOLD analysis project Ga0233423, IMG submission 180713) | Freshwater microbial communities from Lake Matano, South Sulawesi, Indonesia - Watercolumn_Matano_2014_112_MG | ecosystem: Environmental > Aquatic > Freshwater > Lake | place: Indonesia... | reverse complement strand
CAAGGACAAAGCAGCCAGACTCGGGATAATAGATATCAGAAGCCCTGCCCCAATGCCTAAGAGAGCAGTGGAAGTAAATAAAGCTGCATTGACCAGAGAGCCTGTTATTAATTGCTGCTTTATCAAAGGAGCAATCAAGCAGACAGCCAGTAATATGCCGAACTTGGTTAAAACAAGAACTTTTTCTTTTTTTAATGATAAAGTTTTTGTATTGTTCATATTTTTACTTCCCTTGTTTTCTTCTTATAGCTGGTGTGGCAGATCCTGTGTATGGTCTTCTCATCTTTCAGAAACTCTTTGTAAACTTTTTTAAGTATGGGGTTCTCATGGGCCAATCTTAATTTCTTCCTGGCATCTATCTTGTACAATGCCTCTGCCCTCTGCTTCCTTATTTCAGGCGTGCTGGGCAAGGGCTGCCCCCCTCCCCCTATGCATCCTCCGGGGCAGGCCATGACCTCCAAGGCATTGTAGGCCTTGGGGTTTTTCTTTAATTCTTTTAAGATTTTCTCTGCATTGCCTGTGCCTGTGACAACGGCAATCCTGGCTTTAAACCCCTCCATATTGATTTCAGCCTTTTTAATCCCTTCCATACCCCTGACATCCTTTAAATCAACGTTCTTTAAATTCTTTCCTGTCAGAAGATAGTATGCTGTCCTTAAGGCTGATTCAGCCACCCCTCCTGAAGCCCCGTAGATGACTCCTGCTCCGGAAGGTGCTCCCAAAGGATTGTCAGCAGGCTCAGGCTTAACTTTTTTTAAATCAATGTTCCTTTTCTTCAAAAGCCTGGCCAGCTCCCTGGTGGTCAAGACATAATCAACAGGCTCCATTCCGAACACCTCCAATTCATCCCTTATCACCTCGTACTTCTTGGCAGTACAGGGCATGATTGAGATTACTTTTATTTTCCTTGGATCAATGCCCTGGTTCTTGGCCCAATAGGTCTTGATCAAGGCTCCCAGGATTATGTGGGGAGATCTGGTGGTGGCTATATGGGGAATGAACTCAGGGTATTTGAATTCCAGGAACTTGACCCAGGCAGGGCAGCAGGAGCTCAAACAGACCCCTTTGCCCTTCTTAATCTTTTCCAACAGTTCCTTGGCTTCCTCCATGGTGGTAAAGTCAGCTCCCACGCTTACATCAAATACCTTGTCAGCGCCCAGCTTTTTTATTGCTGCCACCAGTTTATCAGTAACAACCTCTCCTGGCTTCATATTGAACTCTTCCCCTATGCTTGTCCTTATGGCAGGGGCAAACTGGACAACAATTGTTTTGTCCTTGTCCTGAAAAGGCTTTTCAATGTCCTCATATTCCCCCACTGCCTCAAAAGCCCCTACAGGGCAATGGGTTAAACATTGCCCGCAGTAGATGCAGTCTTTCTTCGGGTCTTTGGTGGGGAATACTTCAAAAAATGAATCCTGTTCCCTTAATTCCAAAAAATCAGCTCCCTGCTTGTGGCAGGCTTCCACGCAGTTCCTGCAGTCCATGCACTTTGAGGAATCAAAGACAACCGAAGGCCCGAACTGGTACCAGGGGAACTTCTTTTTCCTGTCTTCGAACCTATTAAGGTTCAGTTTGTATTTCTTGGCCAGGTTTAATAATCTGCACTTGTCCTTCCAGATGCAGTCATCGCATTCCTCCCTGTGCTGGGCGAAGATAAGCTCCAGATTGATTTTCCTGGCCCTTTCTATCTTGGGAGAGCTGGTTAATATCTCCATCCCCTGTTCAGCTTTAATGGAACAGGCTGTTAAAAGCCTGTTCTTCCCTTTGATTTCTATCAAGCACAATCTGCAGCCTGCCTTGGCTTCTAAATCAGGATGGAAGCAGAGGGAAGGTATCTCTATCTTGTTCTCCCTGGCTATATCCAAAATGCTCCTGCCTTCGTCAACTACAATCTTCTTCTTGTTGATTTGTATTGTTACCTTCTTCATTTTAATACCTTGGATATTAAACTCTTAAAAGGTATTGAAGCTCCCCTGCCCAGAGGGCAGAAGCTTGTTTCTTCCATTATCAGGAATAAATCATCCAATACCTCCTTTTCCAGCTTTTTCTTTTTAATCATCTCTGACAGCCTGTACAATCCTTCCCTGCAGGGAACGCACTTGTCGCAATTGCCTTTCATTAGGAAATCAGCCCATTTCTTCATTAAAAGATATGGATTTGTCTTTTTATCAAAAACAATTATTGAAGCCATGTACCGTATGGGCCTGTCCAGCTCTTTAGGAAGCATGATCTCCCCTTCAGCCCCTCCGCCTACCTGGACAAAGGAAACAGGCCAGTTGCCTGTTTCTTTCAATACTTTCCTGATTGTCCAGTTCTCGGGAAGCTCGAAAACTCCTTTGTTTCTGGCTTTTCCGGAAATGCAAAAGAATCTCTTGTTCTGGTACCTGTTTTCGTTTATCTGGGATACGTAATACAGGGTTTCCACGTTATTGACCAGGGTGGGGCAGTTAAAAAGCCCCTTTTCCGTAGGAAGAGGGGGCTTCTGCCTTGGTTCAGCCCTTTTCCCTTCAATAGCTTCGATAATAGAGGTTTCCTCCCCTATTATGTATTTCCCATACTCTTCATTGGCTATTACAATGCTTATAGGGAGCTTTTTAATCAGTTTCTTTAATTTTGTTCCGTATTTCTTGAAGTATTCCTTGTTTATGTATATGTATCCTTCTGCATTGCCTATTGTTTTTAAGGCAATCCTCATTCCTTCTATCACTTCCTTGGCATGGTTTTTCAAAATATAGTCATCCTTAAAGAGCTCCGGCTCCCCTTCCGTAGCATTGCAGATGAGGTATTTCTTAGAAGATTTGGCTTTTTTGACTGATTCCCACTTCAAACCAGTAGGAAAGGCTGAACCGCTCCTGCCTTTAATTCCACTTTCCTTGAGTTTAGAGATTATGTCTTGGGGGGGCATATATTACATTATATGCTTATTGTTTAAAAAATCAAAAGGCCCGAAAAGGGCTTAACTTTTGATTATTTTTTATTTAATACGCTCTCCGCCATAATAAATAAATTCAATGATATCGGTAACTATGCGATAGTTACGTTGTCCTTTCATTTTTAAATATTGTCTCCATCTCCTTTGGTAATAATAATCTGGATTTTTTTCGCTTAACTCTTGAATCAAAACATTTCCCTCCCAACAACCACTATAATCCAAGTCCATCAATTCAACATAATGACCCTTTCCAGTTTTATCTACTAAAATTGTATGTTCATCAATGATCTTATGCTTGGGAGAATAAGAGAAATTTTCATATAATTTTCCTAAATTTTTTGTATTCGTGGTCATATAGATCTATACTTTTTAAAAAAGCTAATTCCTTCTCTTTTTACCTAATCTTTCTTTAGTTAAGTTATAATTTTAATAATTCTTCGGATGTGGAAATGATTTTTTATGAGCCTGCTCCCATCTATTCCTCCAAGCCTCTTTTCTTTCTTTGGTATGGACCTGACAATTTTTATCCTGGCAATTTATTCCTAAACATTTTGCGCAGGTAGGATTGCCACAAAGACATTTTTGGATTTTATTTTTTTCTTTCATAAATTTTTCTAACTTCTATTTTTTTACAAAAAGGTTCGCCTATTAAGTTAAATTTTTATTTCTTTTATTTCGAGCTTAGTTTTCCCTTCTTTTCTGCCGGGTTGTTGAAAATTTATCAAAAGGCCGTTTTTGATCTTCAAAGTTCTCATATAATTTTTTGACTGCTGTTCTTCGGCCGCTCCCATTTCACTACCAACCGCTTTCAACTCAACGACAACCCTACCTCCGCTTAGTTGCACAACAAGATCAGGGTACACCTCTCCAACGCAGTGATTTTTGTATTTCAGCTCTATAACTTTCTGGCTTTCGTATTTGATTTTTGCTAAACGTAAACCAACCTGCATTGCCTTATCGTAAACGTCTTCTGAAAAACCGGAGCCAAGGGTCCGATAAACATCTTTGGCAATTTTTTTAATTAGCTCAATATTTTTATTCATAATTTTATGAATTTATTCTAGTTTTACTTCTTTTAACCTTTCTCTGAATTTTTTAATGTTAATGTTAAATTCCTCTTTATGTTTATTGTTATTAGACTTCCAAAATTTATTAAACTCCGAATCTAGTTTAATTTTTAGAAAAAAGGTAGATATATCTTTAGCTTTTTCTCCTGAGCCACGGTTTAATTTATAGAATTTAATAACTGCCTTAAATAAACAGTCTATAGCAACATTCAGCGGTTTAAGTGTTTTATTCCAATAGCCACCATCTAATCCAGTCCATGCGTGCTCAGAAACATAACGAAATTTTTTCTCTATATCTTCATTGTCTATGTCTTTGCTAATATTATTCCATAAAAAATTTAAAACAAGCCATTTCGCATATGCACGCTCTGGATATCCTCGTGCTGAAAACTGGACTAGTCTCATTGTCCAATATTTAGATAAATAAAAAGCTATTCGTCTAGAACTAAAAATACTTTTATAATAAGGATCTTCAAATAATCCTTCTTTTCCTTTTCTTACTATTACTGGATCAAAGAGGCAGGCCGCTATCGCTTGGGCCATTTCTCTCTTTTCTATCTGAAAATATCCTTGCCCCACCAAACTTCTTGCCTCTAGTTTGGTCATTCTCTTTCTAATATACTGATAGCCACTTTTTCTTAGCTCTTTCTCTAAAAAAATCTGGATGTAATCATTCGAAACTAAATCTGAAGGAATAATATAGTTCTGCCAATTAGTAGCCCTTACTATCGAATTAACTAATTTATCATATTCTTCTCCATTACTATAACCTCTTGGAATTTTAATTATCTTTACTAATACATTAGTTTCTTTAGACTCACTATTGCTTAATGTTATTGTTGTTTGCTGGCCATTGATAATTTGGGCCCCTTCTATAACAATAGAGTCTTCTCCCCTTCCCTGTTTCTTTTCTGCGTCAGTGCATACAATTGTCACGCCGTTATTATAATACCAAAAATTATTTGGCTCCTTTTTAATGGTTTCTGCCATAGACTTATTAATATCTGTTTCCTGTCCCAACCAACCCCTTATATTTTTAGCAAATAATCTTCTTCCAACATTTGCATACATTCTGCCAATATCTTGGCCGCAAACCGATAAAACCCAGGATTCTATGTTTGTTTTAGGATCAAATCTGTGCATTACTCCTTCGTGTTGCGTAGATCCCTCAGACACAATCTTAAGTTTCTGTGATGGTATATGGGGCGTAACAGTTTCTAAATAGTCCCTAAATGTATTAAGAACATCTTTGAGTGTTAGTACAAAAATCTCTACAGGTCCTAAAGATTCGCTTATAATTGATTTTGCCTGATTAATAATAGTGTTCGTACATTTCCCAGTTGTTACATAATAAAGATTTAGCTTATACTTTTTATTTTTAACACAATCTATTACTTCTTTAATCTTAGTAAGAACAATGGGGTCTAATTTAGAATAAAAATTTTCTAAGAACGCTTGATTTTTCCAGGGTAATAAACCTAATTGCGCAAAGGATAAAACATCATTTGGTTTTTCGTGAAATCCTTCTGAATAGTGAAATTTACCTTGAATAATATTGCATTGTTTATTTTTTTCATCAATATATATCGCATCAATATTTTTTTCTCCACCACTCCCCCCCTCCTTACCAGTAAGGGACGACTGTGCTAGTTTTTCCTGGTCAATACCTACTAAATAAGAAAGCATAAACCAGTAAACAAAAGCGTCGCTTTCTTTCAATAACGGTTTCTCTTTCCTTATATTTTTGATCTCTTCTTTTAAATCTTCGAGTGTTAGTGTATTTTTCATATTTTATAAATTTTAAATCTCGGTGGTGCGCCTCCCAATAAATATTTACTATGCATAAACATTTTTCTCATAACGCTATTCCTCACGCAATGCCAAAATTTTATCTGCTACATACCTAAACATTTTTTTTTCAATATATTTATTCAGCTCAGGATTATTCATAAGTTGTTGCCACAATTTCTCATCGCTATCAAATTGGTCATCAACTTTATCTTTAAAAATATTTTTGAATTCGAGCTCTGAATTTGGAAACGGATTATTATAAACTACATTTTGCAACGATTCATCCATGGCAAGCTCTTCACTCATTGTATTAAGTGTCTTCTGTTGATCCGGCCCAAAATCAACTCCCCAATGTTTATTTACATCGTTAATAATTTGAGAAAGTGGATCTTCTTTTTCTTCAATTGGCACCTGTGGAATAATTTCTTCATCACGTACGTCGCCAGCTTGCGACAATAATTCAATTCTTGCTTGGATTTTTCGGATAACGCGCACAGAGTCAAGATCAATATATTTTAAAATCTCAACTAATGGTTTTTTAGGATCTTTTGGCAGTTTCTTTAAAAGATATTTCAATAACAGATATAGTTTCTCGTGTTTCAAATCAGAATATCCCAAAACTTGTGCTAAATATGGATAGCGTTTTAGATACATATTACTAATAGATAAAAACTCTCCATATTTATCTTCTTCAATCACATCGCCCGAGCTTCCGTGCGGTAGCTCATTAATAATTTTTCTAGAAAGATCATCGAGAAAAGAATTAGCGCGTTCGTGGATTTCTTCTGCGTCAGGATTAATTGGGGAAATAAATCCGTTAAGAACATCCTCTTCGATGTGATACACGGCAAACAGGGCAGATCGCAAATCGTTGAGGGCATTGATGTCAGTGCCCTCCGAAATAATAGTAGTGGTATAATATGGTTCAAAAGCTTCTTTGATTTCTGCTGCTTCATTTACAAAATCAAGTACATGTACCTGATCTTTGTCCCGAGCGGTACGATTTAAGCGCGAGAGTGTTTGCACCGCCTGCACTCTGGAAAGTCTTTTATCTACATACATAGCACACAAAAATGGCTCATCAAATCCTGTCTGATATTTCTCCGCCACAATTAAGAATCTATAATCCGGCTTTTTAAATTCGCGTGCAGTATGTTCTTCTGGCACGCCGTAATTGATTGACGTTTCTGTATATGATTGGCCATCTATTTCGATAGAGTCAGTAAAGGCAGCTAGAGTCTTATAGGGAAAATTATTTTTACACAGGTAATTATCCAGCGTTAATTTATATAATGCCGCAGCTTTTCGCGACGAAGTAACAATCATCGCTTTCGACTCACCACGCAGCATATTTCTTATAGTTTGCTCAAAATGAGCCATGATAATTTCAATTTTTTGTTCTAATGTTGTCTCGTGTAAATTAACATATCGTAAAATCGCGGAGAGCGCACGTGAGCGTGGTACGGTTGGATCTTCGCCAACTTTTTTAAGGAGTTTAAAATAGGTGCGATATGTGGTGTAATTGGTAAGAGTATCCAAAATAAATTTTTCTTCGATCGCTTGCTTCATAGAATACAAACTGAATGGCTGAAATGACCCATCTGGCTGTTTTTCACCAAAACGTTCCAACGTTTCATGCCGCGGCGTTGCCGTAAAAGCAAAATAAGAAATGTTTTTAGGTTGTTGGCGTGCTGCCATTTGACGCAAAAGCCATTCTTCTTCGTCATAGTCCCCAAGTGTTTCCTGAACAGTGCGTCGCATCTCCCCAGATTGAGAAGAGTGTGCTTCATCGATAATAATCGCAAACTTCTTAATAGAAAGATTCACAACTATATCCTGCACAAATGGAAACTTTTGTATCGTTGTAGTAATAATTTTCGCGTTACTGTTTAAGGCGTCTCTTAATCGTGTGTTATCTTCTCCAGCCGCCACTAAAATACCTGGCGTTGCTTCCAACGCCTTGATGGTATTCCGTAATTGTTTATCCAATACTCGTCGATCAGTAAGGACAATTATGGTGTCGTATATTTTTTCGTTTTTGCAACTAAATAATTCTGTAAGCCGATATGTAAGCCATGCGATAGTTAAACTTTTACCGCTTCCGGCGCTATGTTGAATAAGATAATTTTTACCAACTTCGTGTTTGAACGAATCATTAAGTAAATCCAAAACTGTTCTCCATTGGTGATAACGTGGGAAAAGCTGAACCTGTACTCTATATTCTTTACCAAGCCGGTCCTCACGGATCTCTTCGTATACGTGTACAAATGACTGCAAAAGATCGGTCAACGCTTCCGGCGCCCACACTTCCTCCCATAAATAATAAGTTTTATGTTTGCCCTCTACCAATGGATTGCCAGCTCCATTTTTAAAACCTTTATTGAATGGCAAAAAAAATGTTTTCTCTTCCTTAAGTTCAGTTGTTAGATAAACTTCGTTCGTATCCACGGCAAAATGCGCCACACATCGTTTGAAAGAAAAGAGTTTTTCTCGTGGGTCGCGATCGGTCATATACTGATGCTTGGCGTGTTCAACATTTTGACCAGTAAGTTCGTTTTTTAGTTCGGCGGTGAAAATTGGAATACCGTTTGTAAAAATTACTAAGTCAACCGACTGTTCGCTTGCTTGAGAAAATTTCACTTGCCTCATTACGGAAAATATATTACCCTGAAAAAGTTTTTCTATCTCTGGATTCAATCCTGACGCTGGCCGAAAAAATATCAAATCAAACCGCACCGGACCCTCTTCAATTCCTTTACGTAAAATATTTATCACTCCGTGTTTGCTGATTTCTTCATCAATTCTGCACAAAAGCCTCGACTCCAGCGTGTCGCCATAGGTTTCTTCCAGTCGTGCCAGTTTATCGCCTTGCGTTGTGCGTAAGAATTTAAATAAAAGCTCGCGGTCAAAAGTAGTTACCTTATCATAATCCGTCTCGGTATTCCGCTTAAGAAACTTATGCAATTTCGCTAACTCTTTTTCAATATGCTCCTCAAATGCCGACTCTTTTAAATTTTTGTGTGGATTAGACATATTAAATTTTTATTTTTCCCGTTACTGCAGAATAAATCAGCGACGAGCGGTATTCTTTTAATTTTTCGATTTGTGATTCAATAAGTGCAACGGCCCTGTCTATTCTAGTGGTTTTATCATCTAAAAAATCTACAATTCTCTTTTGCTCTTGCGGCGGCGGTAAAGTTACGGATTGTGTAAGTAAATCATGTTGATTTAATGCAGAGCGGACTCCCATACCAAGAAAATTAAAAACTCCCTGTAAATATAAAGAATAATAAAACCAGTAGAAAAATCTTGGTGCTATTTTCGCAACCGGGATAATGCGTAGATATGCTGGGCTCATAATTCCTTTTTCGGGCACTATTCCAACACGGCTTGTTTGGAAATTCTCCAGATCAATCAACTTAAATACGAGATCGTCCGGGTAAAAAATTTGATAACTAGCGTAATCGGTAGGAATTAAACTCCTCGCCTCATAATCTTCTTTATTAATAACACCCTTTAATGTCAAGGCTAAAATATGATCACATTGATAAATGTTATTTGGTTCTTTTTTGTATCGAAATAAAAATTTTCCACGGCGGACCTCCCAACCCCTAGGAATATCACCGAGCCAATCTATTCCGGACAGCTTCATTTTTGCTTTTAGATCTAACCCCTTTGTAACCACACGCGTAATTAATGCGTGGCTTTTTTCGCACAAAAGTTCAATTAGCTTTTCTTTTCTCTCGATCAACCCATCAATAATTTTCGTTTCCTTATCTAAAAAATCCGCGATTCGCTTTTGAGTTTCAAGAGGAGGAAATAAAACGGGAAAATTTAATAAGACATAATCCTTAAGAGTCCAACGATGATCTACTGAAACCCCTTGTCCAAATGGGAAAAAGATTTTATCTAAATAATGCCACTGGAAATAATATTTAAAGTATTTCAAATGAATATTAATACCGGAATATTTGCGAAGAACGCTATAAGCTAAACTGATTACTCCATCATAAGTTGAAAGGTCAATCGCTCCAGATCGCAAATCCATCGGATTAAAAACGAGGTCATTAGGTCTAATTCGTGTGTAATTTTCGTAAGATTCTGCTAACTGGCCTTCGTTGGTTGAAATATCTCGAATTCTTATACCACTTTGAGACAAGGATAGAATTGGCAAATCTTCGCCTTGATTTTTTTCTTGAGATAATTGGAACAAATTTTTAATGCGGAAAATCTCCCAATTTGCTGGGATTTTTTTAAGCCAATTATTTTTTGATATATCAACTATAGCTTTCATAACTTTTCTGTCAACCCAAATATTTCGGATTCTATTTTTTTTATATCTCTATTAATATCGTCAATGTTTCGTGGAGCTTCGTATTTATAAAAATAACGTGCAAACGGAATCTCGTATCCAATAATACCTATTTTGCCGTCTTTAGTGTCGCACACGGTTTCGTCTATCCACGCATCTAGTACGTAAGGTTTTACTTCCTTTTTAAAATAATCCTGAATATCCTGACCCCAGGGTACGCGTTCAAAATCCTTTAACTCTTTATCCGGCTCAGGGTTTCCGTCTTCGTCATAGCAAATTTCTCCCCCATTGTCTCGCTCACCAATTTCCTGCCAGATTGTCTTTAGTATCTTTTGGGGAATTTTTGTATCTCTCTTTTTTGCTTCCACTTCAAATTTTTTCAAAAATTCAGCGCGAGATATATATTTCTTACCTCGCATACTTTCCAAAATCTCATAAATCGCTGCGCGTAATTCCTGCCACGCCTTATTTTCTGATTCTCCTTTTTCGCCGCTCTTTCTACTTGGCCGATCATTCATAAAATCTTTGTGCTCTTTTAAACGCGTAAGCGATTCTTCAGTTATTTCAAATTTAAGACGCAGTGGCCGCTGAATAGTAATTTCACGATAGGCAAATTCTGTAGTAGGAAAGATTTTGGAACGCTCATTTTCTTTAAATTCGGAGTGTAGTTTGGTAATTTCTTTAGCATTCTCTTCGCTGATTTCGTAGCGCTTCGCGCCAAGATTGCGACGAAGTTGTGTATGAATTTTCCGCGCATCCACGAGTTGAACCGTGTTTTTTCTTTCTCTATTTTTACGATTGGAAAAAATCCAAATATAGGTTGCAATACCGGTGTTAAAGAAAAGCTGTTCTGGTATAGCGATGATGGCCTCCAAAAAATCGTTTTCTAATATCCAACGGCGAATTTCGCTTTCTCCATTGCCAGCGTCTCCAGTAAAAAGCGGCGAGCCGTTGGTAATAATTGCGGCACGGCTCCCGCCGTCAGCTTTTTTCCTCAACTTGGAAATCGCGTGCTGAATAAAAAGAAATTGTCCATCGGAAATACGCGGAAGTCCTGCGCCAAAACGGCCAGTAAATCCACGTTCAGCTTCACGCTCTACCACCTCTCTATCCTTTTTCCACTCTACGCCGTAGGGAGGATTGGAAATAATGTAATCGAATTTTTTATCCGAGTGTTGATCGTTAGAAAGCGTGCTAGCCTTATCATTTTCTTTCTCGCCACCTTTTATGCCTTCTGGGTCTTTCCCTTCGTTTTGTAAAAGTATGTCCGCTTTGCAGATTGCAAAAGTGACAGGGTTTAATTCTTGCCCAAAAAGATGCGCTCTTATTTCTGAATTTATGTTTTCTTTAACATAGTCGGAACCAACAGAAAGCATGCCCCCCGTACCACAGGCGGGATCATAAATAGTTATAACTTTTCCAGGTTTAGAAAGCTCCTTTTCCTCACCAGTGAAAATAAGAGCGGCCATTAAACGTACGACGTCGCGCGGAGTGTAGTGTTCTCCAGCAGTTTCATTTGACTGTTCGGCAAAGCGACGGATCAAATCCTCAAACGCAAGGCCGATAATATGATTCTGCACGCGTTCGGGATGAAGATCAATTTTATCAAATTCTTGCAAAATTAAGTATAAAACATTCCCACTACGAAGCCGCTCAAGTTGACGATGAAATTCAAACTTTTCAAAAATTTCCTTTATATTAGGAGAAAAACCATCAATATATTTTTCTAAATTCCGCACTATGTGAGTCGGATCGTCTAAAAGCTTTTTAAAGGTAAATTGAGAAGTGTTATAAAAATTGTAGCCGGTAACACGGCATAAAATGCTTAGGTTTTTAACTTTTCCATGAAGATCATTATATTTCTCAAGGGTTTTTTGTTTAGTTGGCTCAAGAACAGCATCAAGTCTTTTAAGAACCGTCAGCGGTAAAATAACGTCTTGATATTCATGCGCCTTCCAGCCACCGCGGAGATGGTTCGCAATATTCCAGATTGTGTTTGAGATTTGATGGTAAGAAGCCATAATGATTCGCGGAGTTAAATTAAACCTTCGTCTTGGAAAGATAAATAATTCTCTTTAGTAATTATAATATGATTTAATACTTTGATCCCAAGAATTTTACCAGCCTCTACTAAACGTTTTGTTATTTCTAAATCAGCGCTGGATGGTTTTGAATCGCCTGACGGATGATTATGAGAAACAATAATTTCTGTTGCTGCACGAACCATAGCCGGTTCAAAAACCTCGCGAGGGTGAACAAGATTTGCAGTAAGAGTACCAATAGAAATTATCTCTTTATGGATTAATTTATTTCTCGCATTAATATATAGGGCTAAAAAATGCTCTTTTTTTAGGTCCCGGATATCAGTCAGTTGCGCGACAGCATCTTTTGTGGTGTTAATAATTGGCAAGTTAGCGTCGTTCACATCAATCGCACGCTTGGTGAGCTCGAAAGCTGCAAGAAGTGTTGTTGCTTTAGCAGAATCAACGCCGCTAATTTTTACTAAATCGCCGTAGGTCATCTGTAAGAGTCGTTTTTTGGAGTATTTAGCTAAAATTTGTGAAGCAATTTCAATCACATTTTTTCCAGCCCTACCGGTCCGCAAAAGAATAGCTAAAAGCTCTGAATCCTTAAGGTTCTCGGCTCCCTTAACTATGAGCTTCTCTCTCGGCCTATCTGATTTTGGCAAATCCTTGATTTTCATGCCCTCTTTTTCCACTCTACCCCCTCATAACCCCCAATGCAATACCCCCTGAAATGTCGCACAACATAGATTGTGCGAACCAAAAAAGCTGCTTAATAAGCCCAAAACAGCCTTAATAGAGAATTGTTACTTTATCTTGGGAGATTCTACGCCCAGATCCCTG
>Ga0233423_10001221_pt1 | contig 12987 bp, 15 predicted proteins | sample Watercolumn_Mata_FD_180713 | JGI IMG/M metagenome (GOLD analysis project Ga0233423, IMG submission 180713) | Freshwater microbial communities from Lake Matano, South Sulawesi, Indonesia - Watercolumn_Matano_2014_112_MG | ecosystem: Environmental > Aquatic > Freshwater > Lake | place: Indonesia... | reverse complement strand
CCATCGTAATCGTAACAAAATCCCCTTATTGCACCCTCAACTAAGCTTAGTCTTGCTTCTAAAGAAATTTCAGTTATCGGGTTGTTTACTATATTTCCTGCATCATTTACTATTTTTTCTTGATATAGAGGGTTTATAGTAACGTGTCCTATATATTCTACATAACTTTTTTTCTCTCCTTCTGATTTGAATCCTCGTTTAACTAATTCATTAAGAATCTTTTTGAATGTTTTATACGCAAAATGCTCCTTTGTCTTAGCATCAGTTACTGTGGCACATGCATGATCCTGAACTAAATTAGCTCCAGAAAGAAAATACAGCAAGGTTCTTAGTTTTTCTAATCTACGTTTCTCTTCATTTTTTGGCCATCTTCCTGCAAAATAAACTTCTTGTGTTTTCATCTTAACTCCTCTGCTCTTTTCCTTGTTTCTTGTATGGAAGTTTCTAAAGAATCTCTTTTTGCTTTGTATTGTGCTTTTAATCTGCTGTCTAATTGTTCAAAATCATATTCTAACCATACTCTTTGAGAAGAAATCTCATATCCAAATCGATTAAAGTAAATTTCTTTTTTGTCTGAATAGTCACTTTTGGATTCATGAGCAACAAAAATCATTGTTTGTGCTGCTGATTGTACAACAATATCCTTTAAACTGTCGCCTGTAACATCAGTGTAATAAACTGAAGAAGGTAGGTAAGCTAGTTTTGTTGAAAGATGGTCTACCACGAAAGCTAAACCAATTATTAATGGTGTTACAATTGCTAAAAATACCTTGTCTTTTTTTCTCATTTTAACTCGTAAACTCTCCCTGTTGTTGCCATTTCTTAACACATCTGTTAATCTATCATGAACTATATATGGTTCAACACTAAGTTTTTCTTCTAATCTTTCACTATAACTTGTGGGATTTATTTTTGGACCTCTTAAAAATCCTGCTTTTTGCAAAGTCTGGAGGTATTCTTGAACTCTTCTTGCTCTTTCAAATTTGTCTTGTTTTCCTGATTTCTTTGCCCTAAATTTTAAGTTTAATCCAGGCAATTGATATAATAATGTGTAAAAAGCTCCTCCATCAACTAATGAGGTAGCTGCTCTTTGGGGATCATCTTTAATTGAAAGTTTTGGCCAAGAAGAACCATAAACTGACCTGTCTTTTCTTTCTTGTGCTTCAATTATCTGTCTTTTTAATTCCATGGGTGTTGAGGGACTATTCAACATTTCTTCTATGTTTTTTTCAACTACTTCTTTGAATTGCCATTCACTGTCTCTGTTAACTGGCCTGAATTCAGAGTCTTCTAGCTTTTCCTTTGATTTTGTCTCTTCAACTTGTTCTGTTATTGTTCCTTTTTCATTAACTGTTACTGACATCTTCTCCTCCAAGTCTTTGATCTATAACATTTATTGTGATTTCAGCGACTGTTCCTGGTTTAAGATGCGTTTCAAGAATTCTTGGGATGACAATAATAGCTTGGCTTCCATGCTTTGCTATTCTTTTTGTGATTGTGAACTTCTTTTCTTTATTCATTTTTGTTTTAGAGCTAGATCCCAATCTGCTTGAATAATTTCTTTAGGAACTTTGTAGATTTTCGCTGCTTCTTCAAAGATATGAGGTCTAATAGATGCTCTATATTTTAAAATCTCATCTAAATCATTAATTAGAGGACTTGATCTGTTCGATGTCATGACTACATAAAAATAATGCTTCCATTGTTCTTTTGAACAAGTACCTGATTGTATTGCTCTTTTAACTCTAATGTCTGAAGTTGAATATCTCTCAGTACATTCATCTACTTCTTCCAGACTTGGGGTTTTTATTTCAATTTTTTCTGCCATTTTACTACTATATAGTATACATAATTTATGTATAAATAAGGCAAGATTGGTTTATAAAGCTTTGGTTTAGTGTAACTATATAGTAATACATTAATTATATGTTGATATAATATTTATACACACGTGTGTGTATAAATATCTAAAGATTTATAAACTTCAAAAACTAGAATTTTCTATGTTATTAAGCAAAAAATCAATAATAAGCATAAATGAAGAGTTTGACAATGGCAATGTTATCAATGAAGGCAGTTTAGACTTTGCTATAAACATGGCAAAAAAATCAGACAACTGGCTAAAGTCATTGGCTCTTTTAGTAAGAGCAATCTTGATTGACCATATTTTTGAAGATGGAAACAAAAGAACTGCTGCTGCTGTTATTGTTACTTGGCTTGAAATGGAGAACTTGCATTGCAATCTTGACAAAGTGAACAAATTGATAGTTAAAATACTCAAGAAGAATATAACTAATTTAAATGAAATAATGGAGCAAATAAAAAATGCCGCAGAAGAATGAACAAGATGCAGATGATGAAAAGTTTTTGGAAACCGCTAAAAAGGTTATAAAACATAATCCGGAGATGTTTGAGGCGTTAATGGAATTTGAAAGGACAAAAAAACTCCCCAAACTGACAAGGAAGGAGAGAGTAAATTTTACAATAGACTCCAGATTATTGAGGAAATTCAAAGAATATTGTAAGAGACACAACAAAGTCATGTCCAAGGTTATTGAGAATTATATCAAGAAAGAACTTGGAATGAAATCTTAGTTTTTTCCTTGCTTTTCTTGTGCCTTTTGTTTTTTTATAGAAATCATCAAGAAGATTATCATAATTATGAAGAAAAAGCCAAGAAGAGAATAGACAAGCCAACTTGAAAGGAGATTCAGTTTATTTATGACTGTCAATGCGAAGATAGCAGCTAAGCAGAATACCATTATCCACAAGTCTTTTTCTATTTTTCTGAGAGATTTGCACATTTTTTAGGTTTATAAGTTAAATAATTTGGTGGTTGTTTTTATTCAAGTCAAGTTTTGTTTTTCTCGAAATGTTGCAATAATGATACACATATTGATGTGTTAACACGAGTTTTTTTCAACTATTCAATATAGATAGCAGGCTTGCCAGGCTTTGCTTTTTGTGCTTTATTTTGCGGGTCAACTTTCTTTATGTCTTTATGGTTTGTGGGATAAATATTAACAACAACTGCGCCACTAACTTTTATAATTTCATTCTGTTTCATTTCGTAAATCTTGAGTTCTGGAGGAATCACAAAAAGTCTTACTTCCTTTGGTTTTTCTATATTTAATATCCTCTTTACATTATTTATATCTTGCAATGTCTTTTCAACAGCTTGTTCTTGCTGTTCAAGTTTTTCATTTATTTTACTTTCTTGAACTTTTGGCCATGACTCAAGTGAGATGAAAGATTTGTTTCCTAATTCGTGCCATAATTCTTCTGTTATGTGCGGGCAGAAAGGATGTATAAGTTTTAGAAGAATCTCATAATTCTCTTTAGTAATTGATTCTGCAAAGAAATCAAGGCATCCTGTTATAGCAATAATTGCCTTAGGATATTCAAAATTCTCAATGTTTTCAGAAACTTTCTTTATTGCTGAATGAATTTTGTTTTCTTGCATTGGAGAAGTTTTGTTCTTGATATCTATCCTATCTTTTAATCTTATTAGTCTGTTTATTATTCTAAAACTACCTTCAACTCCCTCATAAGTCCATTCCATTGGCTTGTCAGGAGAAGAAACAAAAGTTAAAAATAATCTGGCTGTGTCAATACCATATTTTCCTGAGATTTCTGTCTGGAAAACCGCATTTCCATGACTTTTTGACATTTTCTTTCCATCTTTATACACTATGCCTTGGTTGAAGAGTCTTGTGAAAGGCTCGTCGAAATTTACCATCTTTATGTCTTTTAAAAATTTAGTCAAGAATCTTGCATAAAGAAGATGCCCAACAGCATGCTCTATGCCACCAATATATTGATCTACTGGCATCCAATAATTGGCTTTTTTAGAATCAAATGGCTTTTCTGAATTTTTATTGTCACAATATCTTAGATAGTACCATGAACTGTCCATAAAACCGCCCAGAGTATCTGTCTCACGAGTTGCTTTGCCTTTGCATTTTGGACAAGTTGTGTTAACAAACTCTTTGTTTGAAGCTAAAGGATTTCCTGATGATTTGAAATCAACTTTTTCTGGCAATAGAACTGGAAGCTGGTTTTCAGGAACAGGGACTATTCCGCATTTTTCACAATAAATAATTGGAATTGGTGTTCCCCAATATCTTTGTCTTGAAATAAGCCAGTCTCGTAGTTTGTATTGAACTGTTTTTTTACCTAATTTTTGTTTTTCCAAGAATTTTGTGATTTCTTCTATTGCTTTTCTGTTTTCTAAATTGTTAAAATTCTGGGAGTTTTCAAGTATACCTTCGCCAACATATGCTTCTTTCATTGTTTTTTCATCTAGTTTTTTGTCTTTTGGCTGAATTACTATCTTCATGGAAATCTTGTATTTCTTTGCGAATTCAAAGTCCCTTTGATCGTGACATGGGACAGCCATAACCATTCCGCTTCCGTAATCTGCAAGGACAAAGTTTCCTACCCAGACAGGAATTTTCTCTTTTGTAATTGGGTTAATAGCATATGAACCTGTGAAAGCACCTTCTTTGTCCAAATCAGCTGTGTCTCCTGGAGAAATTGCTTTAACCTTTTTTAGGAATTTCTCAACTTCTTTTTTTTGTTTTTCAGTAACTAGTTCCATGAGCTGTGGATGTTGTGCGCTAATAACCATGAATGTAACCCCACAGATTGTATCTGGCCTTGTTGTGAATATTGGCCAGGTTTTTCCATTAATTTCAAACAAAACTTCTGTTCCAAAACTCTTGCCTATCCAATTCCTTTGCATTAACTTGATTTTATCTGACCATTGGATTTTTTCAAGGTCTTCAAGAAGCTGGTCAGCATAATCTGTTATCTTAAAGAACCATTGTTCCATTTCTTTTATTTGAACTTCATTCCCGCATCTCCAACATTTGCCTTTTTCAGCTTCTTCATTTGCTAAAACAGATTGGCAATGCTCGCAGTAATTGACAGGAGCTTTTTTTCTGTATGCTAAACCGTGCTCAAGCAACTTGAGGAAAAAGAATTGATTCCATTTGTAGTATTCTGGCTCGTGACTGGAAAGTGTTCTGGACCAATCATAGCTATTTCCTAAAGCTTTTTGATATTCAATTATTTTTTTTATTGCATCTTCAGTATATTTTTTAGGATGAATTCCTTGTTTCTTAGCTGCATTTTCAGCTGGAAGCCCGAATGAATCATAGCCAACAGGATAAAGTATGTTAAAGCCATTCATTCTTTTGAATCTTGCAAAAACATCACCTATTGTATAGTTTCTTACATGTCCAACATGCAAAAATGATGCGCTTGGATAAACATACATCTCAAGAACATAGAATTTTTTTCCTTTATTGTCTTGAGATTTAAAGATCTGAGACTTTTCCCATTCAGCCTGCCATTTCTTCTCTATTGACAAAAAATCTATAGGGGTTTCTTGATTATCATATTTCTCTGGTTTTACTTTCTTTTTAACTTGTTTTGGCATTTTTCTTAAAGAGTTGAAGATTTTTAAATTTGTTTATCAGAAGGGAATATAGTTTAATTTGATTAAATCGTGATTAAGAATAATCTCGTAAGAGTCAATTATTCCTGAAAAGTCTTCTTTAAGGTCTGTTATAAAAGAATTCAGATCTTCTAAACTTGTAATTGCTGCATTTATCTCAAAATCATAATTACCTATTCTTTTTGAGCAAAACATGACATTATTCTTGTAAGTACACCATGAAACTAGCTTGTTCTCTTCTGTTTTTGAGAGATTTTTTGTTTTCATTAGAATAACATAATGGTAATATCCAAGTTTGGACATGTCAAAAATTGCTCTATTTGAAATAATTAGCTCTTTCTGAAGTTTCTTTAACCTGTATTTTACAATGTCTAATGATTGTTTTGTCTTTATTGATAGGGCAACTATGGAAATATTTGCTTCTTGTGAAAGGGTTTTCAAAATCTTTTTGTCAATATCATCAATGTCAATTGATTTACCTTCTGAAGTGTACTTGTTTATCTTGATTTCTTGATCTTCTTTTTGATGAAGGAGAATTTTTTGATACTTGAATATCTTTGAGTAAACTACAATGGAGATGAAATAATCTTTTATAAGGTCGTTAAACTTGGTTTTTAGTCCTGATATTATTTCATCTAACTCAATTATTGTCTTGACTGCAATTGAAATAGTATAGTCAAATGAACCTGATGTTCTTAAACAGTGTATTATATTAGGATTATCAAGAACCTCTTTAACAAAATCATTTTCTTTATCTTGATTATTAAATTTAAAGAAAACCTTGTAGGTTTTGTATCCTAAAAGTCCTAAGTTGATTGAGCAAACATAACTTTTTATTATATTTTGAGATTCAAGATTTTTTATCCTATATGAAACAACATTTCTTCCTACCCGTAACTTATGTGCAATCTTCGAAATACTTTCCCTGCAATTCAAATCAAGCTCGCATAAAATCTTCTTGTCAGTCAAATCAAGTTTCGAAATCTCGCTTTTTTCATTATGTTTAGTCATATTATACATAATAGGTAATTATTTATAAATATTTCCTTTTTTTGTCTATTTTTTAATCACTGATTTTAACTATTAGTGCATACTATTAGTAGTGTCTTAAGGAGACAAAGATGACAGATCAACAAAATGAAACAATGAAACAAAACGAAATTAAGAAATTCAGAGGGGAGTTGGTTAAAGGATTGGACAAAAGAATTCAAATAGAACTTGAAAGAATAAAAAAGGCCTTTGAAAGACAAGGTTTCTTCAAATATTATGTTGCAGAGAGCAGGGAGGAAGTTGCTCTTCTTGAAGAAGCCGGATATTTAAGATATGATGGCGAACAATATTGTGGTGGTTTTTTTAATTCAGCAAAAGATTATTTCTTTATTCCAACTCAAAAAGCCAAAGATATTTACAATAAAATTTATGGAGATAAAAATGAAAACACAAGACAAATATAAAACGCTGGATGATGTTGTTAAGATGATTCAAGAACAATTTAATCATGCATATCATCAGTATATGGCTGGAAGTATGACTGGCTCATTGATTGGAGACCAAAAAATGGAGATTTTACATGACCTTGTCGATGATATAAACACTAAGTATGAAACAAAATATAAACTAAGGAAGCCAAAAAACTATGAAATATATATAAATCTCTGGCATCCAAAAAGAGAATGCTAGAAGAAACTTTAATTGAAAGATGGAAAGAACTTTTTATAAGGTTAGGTGGAAGAGAAAAAGAAGCTGAAATTGTTGTTAAGCCTTTGTTAAACTTGTATTCTCCTAAACATAGAAGTTTTCATAACACTGAACATATTGAACGGTGTTTAAATGAATTCCATCAAGTCAGACATTTAGCTGAAAATCCTGATGAAGTTGAATTCGCAATATGGTATCATGATGCTATTTATAATCCAGGACTTGAAGGAAATGAAGAAAAAAGTGCTGATTTGGCTCAAATAATGTCAAATGCAATTGGTTTAGATGAAGAAATAGGAAAAAGGGTTTATAGTTTAGTTCTTGCAACAAAACATAATGGGTATTATCCAAGTAATGATGCAAAACTTCTTTCTGATATTGATTTGATTAGTTTAGGTTTGGATGAGTATGAGTTTGATAAATATTCCGAGGAAGTTAGAAAAGAATTTTCATATGTTGATTATAGGAAATACCTTCATGGGAGGATTTCATTTGCTAAAACAATGCTTGCTAAAGAAAGAATCTATCAAACAGATTATTTTTATAAAAAATATAACCAAAAAGCAAGACAAAATCTTGAAAGGCATCTAAATGATCTTGAAAGAGAACTAAATAAACAGAGCAATTGTAATATTATGGAGATTTATGGGCTAAACTCTGTTAATTGAGTTTAAGAATAGAAAGAATCTCTTAGGGTGTAATCTTTAAGAAAACCATCAGGGTTCCAGTTTTTAACTAATTCTACTTTTGCTTTTGTTCTTAACTTGAAAATAAGATTATAATCTGCTCTAGGCCCTATCAAAGAGATATACTCTTCTCTTTTAAACATTGTTCCACTTCTTTTTGATAAGTCTGGTAATGTAGTTTTTTTATAATTAGTGAATACAAGAGTATCTCCATATTGTACTGCTATTTGAATGCCTAAAATCCTTCCTGTTCTTGAATAAACAATGTATTTTCCTGGTTGTGCTTTTGTTTTGGTTTCCTCTTCTTCAGGAAATGGAGTAGGTATATCGACAACTTGCTCCCCTAAAGATACTCTGTCATTTAATGTCATGATTATTTTAAGAAATAAGGTTTAAATCTTTTATTGTGTTATTGAATATATGTTTTTAAGCTCTTATGTTTAAAAAATTCTGAGAATCAACTAAGGTTGTTCCTATACCTTTGCCCATCATGAAAAAAGCCTTGTCTTGCAAGCCATAAAGTTTTAAAAGAAAATTAGATGAAAGAACATATTCTTTTATTTTAGGTTCTTTTCCTATTCTTTTATGAACATAATTAAGTGTCTCATCTTTTCCTCCTAATTCATCAACTAATCCCAGATTCTTTGCTTCTTCACCAATATAAAACATGCCTGTTGCTAAATCACGAACTTTTTCTTCTGAAAGATTCCTGTTTAGAGCAACTTCTTTGACAAAAGCGTTGTATATCAAGTTAACTTTTTGCTGTAATAATAATTTTTCTTCAGGAGAAAGTTCTCTGTAAGGAGACATTGTATCTTTATATATTCCTGCATTAAGTTGTTCGTAGGTTATGTTGAATCTTTCTAACAAACCAGAATATTCTAGATAAGATGCTAAAACACCTATTGAACCTGTAATACTCAATTGATGTGTTATTATATAATCACAAGCAGAAGCAATCCAATACGCACCTGATGTTCCTTGTTCTCGAATCAATGCAACAGTTGTTTTCCCAGATGCTCTTGCTTTCTTTATTGCTTGGTTTATTTCTGAAGAAGCTACTGCACTCCCCCCTGGAGAATTTATCTCAAAAATTATTGCCTTAATATTATTATTTTTTGAAGCATCCTCAATAAAACTTATTATATCATTTGAGTAAGTATTCCCATCAAAATAACCTGGGCCAGAACCTGTCAAAATAACACCATCAACATGAATAACAGCTGTATTTGCATCACTTGGGGGTTCAATTTGGACAATCAATAAAAAGAAACACAACATAAATGCTATTGCCAAGAAAATAATTGTTACGACATAACCTGCATGAGAGTGTTTCTTGTCAATTCCTGCATCCATAGTATTAACTTGAACTCTTCTTGCCTCTTTTTTCATTATGCTTATAATTCATTAAGGTTTATAAACTTTATTCTGTTTTTCTCCTCGACACAAAAAGTTTTCTCGACGTAAAATAAATTATCTTTTTCACCGAAAGGTTTAAATAGTATCTATACGCTTGTATACACATAAATATATACATATTATCGGAGACACAAAATGCCAGCCCAATTACATCCTTTGTTTGGTGCAAGTTTACAAACACTTGTTGCTAACAGACCTAATTTTGGGACTAAAGAAGGACAAGCACCTGGACATCAACCTTATGATTTTCAAAATGCAAAACCCAAGTATAATAGACTTAATGAAGAAGGTATCAGGAATGCTGTTGTTAATTATGGGCAGTTGTCTGCTTATAATAACATGATTCAAAGTTATTCACTTCCAAAAACAGGTTATGGAAATTCAAGTTCACTTATTTCAAATGCTTATAGGAGGAACTAATTATGGCTGATTTATTTGATCAAACGATTTTATGCAGTGAATGTGGAAAAAAGATGCAGAAAGTCTTGCTAGTCAAGAATGGATTCAAGATTAGGGCTTTAAGATGTGAAAAATGCCATAAAATTATACAGCACCCAAGTGATCTTGAGGAATATAAGAGATTCATGAACTTGAAACAAAGGCCTTTTGCAGTCAAGCTCAGAATGGTTGGAAATAGCTACACTGTCTCAATTCCAAGGGAAATTATTGATTTTCACAGAGAACAAGAGCAAGTTAGAAGAGAACAAGAACAAGTTCATCAAAGAATGGCTAAAATACAAGATGAGATGATCAGAATGTTTTTAGAGGATGTTGGAAGAATCTCTTTATGCTTTCCTGGAGCAAGAGAAGAGCATGAACCAAAAGATGAACAATTACAAGAAGAGTCAGGAAATGAAGAATACAATCATCCAAAAGTCAATACCTCAAAAAAGATTAAATTAAGAAAATAAAATTAAAATCAAGGAGATAATTAAACAACGAAAAGCGTGCGCTGATTTGAAACTAAAAGTTTTGGCTACTGAACACAGCCATCTATAAGTTATATTAATTACAGATTTTAATAAATATACCTCAAAAAAAATTAAATTAAAAAAATAAAACAAACGTAATATCCACAAAAAATATCTATAAATTTATTGAAATGAATCTGCGCAACACAACGTTGTCTGCTTTTTCTAGCAGAGTGTTGCAAGATTAACTTTCATATTAAACTTATTAACTTAAACCTAATAACATAAAAATGGCAGAAGAAAAAACAAAGGAAGATAAAAATAAAGAGAATCCCTCTAAAGAGATCAAATTGAAAGTCATGGAAGCTTTGCAAGAAGATGCTTACAAAGGCATTGCAAGAATTGATTCAAACACAATGAAGTTATTGAATGTCAGGCCAGGAGATGTCTTGATTATCAAAGGTTCAAGAGATTCTGTTGCTATTGTAGATAGAGCTTATCCTGCTGATATTGGTGAAAATATTATCAGAATTGATGGAATTATAAGAAGAAATGCAAGAACAGGAATTGGAGAACAGGTTTCTGTTTACAAAGCTGATATTAAAGAAGCAAAAAAAATAACTATTGCACCTGCCCAAAAAGGCATTGTTGTTGAGGCAAATCCAGAAGCTTTTAGAAGAGGATTACTAGGAAGAGCTATTGTTCCTGGTGATTTGGTTGTTCTTGGCGGAGCAAAAAGAAGAATGGATTTAATGTCAGATGAATTTGGAAGCGGTGATTTTGAGAAGATTATCGGCGAAATGTTTGGAGGAATGAATTTTGGAAATTTTGGCGGAGTTACTCAAGTTAAATTTTTGATTGTAAGCACGAATCCAAAACAACCTGTTTGGATTTCAGAGAATACTGAAATTACTTTGAATCCAAAGGCAATGGATATTATTGAGGAAAGAATTCCTGATGTTACTTATGAGGACATAGGTGGATTAGACGAAGAAATTAAGAAAATTAGAGAGATGGTTGAATTGCCCTTGAAACATCCTGAAGTTTTCACAAGATTAGGGATTGAACCTCCTAAGGGAGTTTTATTATATGGGCCTCCAGGAACTGGAAAAACTTTGTTAGCTAAGGCAGTTGCAAATGAATCTGAAGCTAATTTTATTTTATTGAATGGGCCTGAGATTATGAGTAAGTTTTATGGTGAATCTGAGAAAAAAATCAGGGATATATTTGAACAAGCTGAGAAAAATGCTCCTTCAATCATATTTATTGATGAAATTGACTCACTAGCGCCTAAAAGAGAAGATAGTTTTGGAGAAGTTGAGAGGAGAGTTGTCTCGCAATTATTAACTATGATGGATGGTTTAAAAAACAGAGGAAGAATTGTTGTTATAGGCGCAACTAACAGGCCAAATGCATTGGATGAAGCATTAAGAAGACCTGGGAGATTTGACAGGGAAATTTCTATTAATGTCCCTGACAAAGCAGGAAGACTTTCTGTTTTAAAAATTCACACAAGAAACATGCCTATCACAAAAGATGTTAAGTTAGATGAATTATCTTCAATTACACATGGTTTTGTTGGAGCTGATTTAAGTGCTTTATGCAAAGAAGCTGCTATGTCAACTTTAAGAAGAAATTTGCCTGATTTGGATTTGAAAGAAGACCAACCATTGTCTCCTGAATTATTAGCAAAGTTGCAAGTAACTGCAAAAGATTTCAAAGATGCATTAAAAAATGTCAAACCAAGTGCAATGAGAGAAGTTTTAGTTGAGAGTCCTAATGTCAAGTGGGAAGATATCGGAGGATTAGGAGATGTTAAGCAAGAACTTAAAGAAGCTGTTGAATGGCCAATCAAATTCCCTGATTCATTTAGGAAAGTCGGGATTTCTCCTCCTAAAGGAATTTTAATCTACGGGCCTCCTGGAACAGGAAAGACTTTACTTGCGAAAGCAGTTGCAACTGAATCTGAAGCTAATTTTATACAAATTAAGGGTCCTTCATTGCTTTCAATGTGGGTTGGGAAATCAGAAGAAGGTGTTAGAAAGATATTTGAAAGAGCAAGACAAGTTGCACCTTGCATCATATTTTTTGATGAAATAGACTCCTTAGCAGGAAGGAGAGGTAGAGATTTAGGAAGCTCAGGAGTAACTGAAAGAGTCTTAAATCAGTTGCTTGCTGAGATGGATGGAATTGAATCATTAAATGAGATTGTTGTTATTGGCGCTACTAACAGACCTGACATGCTTGATTCTGCAATCCTCAGACCAGGAAGATTTGATAGGCTAGTTAAAGTAATGCCCCCAAACCAAGATGCTAGATTAGCTATATTTAAGGTTCATACAAAAAAAATGCCATTATCTAAAGATGTTTCTCTGAGCAACTTATCTGAAAAAACAGATGGTTACACAGGAGCAGACATTGAAGCTGTTTGCAGAGAAGCTGGAATGCTTGCACTTAGGGAATCAATGGATGCTAAGGATGTCAAGAAAAAGCATTTTGACTCTGCTATGAAGAAGTTTGGACCTTCTGTAACTCAAGATGATGTTAGAAGGTATAATGAGATTGAAACAAGTTACTTAAGAAGCGCCAGAGCTGCTTTAAAAGAGAATGGTCATAGCTATGCTGGATAAATATGTCTATATGTGTAGATATAAGCTTGGGTTTTCGCGATTTAAGACAATCAAGAGAATACAACAACATACAGCTGTTTTACTATTTACAAACAGACGTTCAAATATCAAATTCATCTTATCAAAGATTTGGCTGTTTTCAGCCATCTATATGTGTAAGATATGCTTAGTTTTCGTGATTG
>Ga0233423_10001220_pt1 | contig 12990 bp, 7 predicted proteins | sample Watercolumn_Mata_FD_180713 | JGI IMG/M metagenome (GOLD analysis project Ga0233423, IMG submission 180713) | Freshwater microbial communities from Lake Matano, South Sulawesi, Indonesia - Watercolumn_Matano_2014_112_MG | ecosystem: Environmental > Aquatic > Freshwater > Lake | place: Indonesia... | reverse complement strand
CTCGCTGCCATGCGTCTTATCCTCATGTGACCTCATGGGATAGTACCACGACAAATGGATTCCATGGTGTTTACCTTCATCAAAATAATTTCCAGCTAACAGAATGCACACAGTGCCATGGTAATGATTACCTTGGAGGTACAAGTCAGGTATCTTGTTTTACTTGTCATTCTTCGTATCCACATAGTCTGTCATGGGAAACAGCGACAGCTCCGAATCACCATGGAGATTATGTAAAAGCCCTTCAGTGGCAATTATCGGAATGTACAAAATGCCATGGCTCGGATTTCAGCGGCGGCATTAGCGGTAAACAATGTTCTCGCTGTCATGCGTCTTATCCTCATACAACTTCTTGGGATAGTGTAACTGCAAATGGATTTCATGGTATTTACCTTCGTCAAAATAATTTCCAGCTAACAGAATGCACACAGTGCCATGGTAACGATTACCTTGGAGGTACAAGTCAGGTGTCTTGCTTAGCTTGTCATACTCTCTATCCACATTCAACAAGTTGGTCTGATGCGTCTTCAAATTCATCGCATGGGAAATATATAAAAACGCAAAGTTGGAGTAATGATTCATGTTCCGCTTGTCATGGAGATGATTTCACGGGTGGTATAAGCACAAAAGGATGCTTTACTTGTCATTCAGAATATCCGCATCCTTCATCTTTTTCTTCAAGTCATCCTACAACACTCCGTAATGATGGATATCCGTTAGTGGATTGTCAGACTTGCCATGGCTCAAATTATACTGGTGGTTCTGTAGTCAATGTAAGTTGCGAACGATCTGGATGTCACGTAGATGGATCTAATAATCCTAAATCTCCAGAAACTTGTAATACGTGTCATGGAACATTTTCTGCGACTGCAAGTGATACACTTTCGTGGGCACCCCCGGCATCGGTCAATGGTGCAACAAGTACATCAGATGCAGGTGTCGGCGCACATCAAAAGCATTTAGGTATTACTACCATTTCGTATGGCCAAAAGTTAGTATGTATTGAGTGTCATACTCTTCCATCGACACTCAACGCGAGTGGTCATCTAGGTTCTCCGCCAGCTGATGTAGTACTAAGTGGTGTGAAACTATCAGGTCCGTCTGCAAATGGATTGTCAGCTACATTTAATGCTTCAACACATACTTGTGCAAATACATATTGTCATGGAAATTGGAAGGCAAGTTCAGCAAGTCCAGGAGCTTCTACATGGGGATACGCAGATTCAATAATTGTTGGATCGAATTATCAACCTAGATGGAATGGAGGTTCGACCGAAGCGGCATGCGGAACCTGTCATGGAAATTCAACAACAGGTAATCCCTTACCCACTGGTCATATTGTGAATAATCCATTTAACAACCAGCCTATTGTTCGAACTTCCTGCAGTAATTGTCATCCAACAGTTGTAGATGGAGCAGGAAATATTATTGATAATACTAAACACATGAATGGAAAAGTGAATGTGTTTACAACTGAACGTCCGTTGTAAGTATCATTCTATGGAACGTAAGGCATAAGTCGAAATACTTAACACTGTGTTGATTTTTTATACACATGACATTCTCAGCTGTGAGAATGAACTTACACCAATAATTATATTTGAAAATAGAGACGAAAAGAATCCTTGATAAATATTTCTATGGTAGAGAATAGCGTAATATTATTGGTTCTAAGTCTTGGTATTTCGGTACATTAATTGTAGTAAATAAATATCTTCTAAATCAACGAAGAATCCCAGGGTTAGACGCTCTGGAGGGTTCGAATTATAAACCATAAAACAACAAGGAGAAAATATGAGAGGAACATTACTCATTTGCTTTATTCTTCTGCTTGTCCTGACTTTTGGATTTTCCGGCATTGCTGAAGCACAAACCGGTAGAATCCATGTTAAGGGCATTCCAGACAGATTTAAATCTGCTAATGCGGGAGAGGCAACAACAGGTTTGAAGACTGTTGGTCTTGGTAGCAGAGTTGTTCTAGTACCAGAAGCTTTTTCTGGCACTGGTGCAAAATATAATGACACAGCACTTGTAGTAACAAGTGCAACATGGTCATTGCCTACGGTTCCATCAGGATCGGCCGCAACAATTCAAGACACAGCATCAGGACTTAACGGTCTTGTAGCCTACTTTGTTCCGGATGTTTTAGGAAGCTATACGGTCTCTATGACAGCCACAACTGCAAAGGGCACAACAAGTTCAGTATCCGTAACGATTGTTGCAGCAAAGTATATTGGCGCTGGAATCAGTGTCGCTGATGGCAGTGTACCAAATACTTGCGCATGCCATGGTACTTATCCAGCTGTCTTTACAAGCTGGCAAAAAACAAATCACGCAACCGCAGTCAAGCGTAAATCCAATGAAACAGGTGGGCATTTCGCGTTTTATTGTATGTCTTGCCACACCGCCGGATATGATAAGTTAGCGACAGCAGTCAACGATGGATTTGATGATCAGGCTGCAGTGGAGTCGTTTACAAGAATTCCAACTAACGGCCCGAGAGTCTTTGAAGATTCATTGGTTGCCAAGTATCCAAAGTCGATGGCACTTTCTGGTATTCAATGCGAAAATTGCCATGGTCCAGCAGGTCAACATGTTACTGGAGGATTTCCTACAGCTGGTAATACACGCTTAGATGTTAGTATGTCTTCTGAGGTATGTGCACCTTGCCACTATTCTTCAGATAGACATGGAATTGGTTATGCGTGGGAAGCTTCTGCACACGCACGATCAATGGCTGAAGGCGTTCAAACTGAGTACACAAATCGTGCAACATGTTCACGATGCCATGTGGCCCAGGGATATTTGACAGAAGTTTTAGGTGGTCAACCCGAGCCAGTTGCTTCTGGATCAAACAAATTGTTTGCAAATGCAAGTGTCATTACCTGTCAGACATGTCACGATCCGCATAATGGTGACAATCCTGCACAACTCCGCGTTAAGTCGATTGGCGATGCATGCATAGGTTGCCATACAACCCGCTTAAGCAGTCGCGGATTGCACACAGCACATCAGGGTCCAATGCTTGAAGGAAAAAATGGAACTCCATTTACACTTCAGAACGTGAAGAAATATCTTGCTAATACCAGCGTCGTAAATGCAGTTGGCGATTGGAGTGGATGGGAACTTCCGGGATATACATATGAGAATTCTGCTCACAGTGAAATTGAAGAACGTTGCGCAGTTTGTCATATGGCAAGCTCTCCATCATTCCTTGCAGCATCAAAATCAAACTTCACAGTTCCAGACACTATGATGAATAAATTAGGTGGTCACACATTCAACGTTGCATATACCGATCCAGTATCTGGTCAAGTAACGCTGAATCCAACAGGTTGCTCTACTTCGACATGCCACGACGGTACTGTTGGAATAGGTTTTGTTGAGGAGACACAAAAGAAAACACAAGCCCTCTTAAATGCATTATTCCCAATGTTACCATTACGTGACACGACAAAATCTACGTCTTGGCCGATGGGACAACCGAGTTCACCAATTGATACTGTAATCTATCAGTCAAAAGGTGGACCGAAACGCGCTATTACAACGCTCGAAAGAGCTGCAGTTTATAATTATTACTTTGTGAAAAACGATCTTAGTGGTGGTGTACATAACTTTATGTATGCAAAAGGACTGTTAGAGTCTTCTATCGAACAATTACAGCTTGCTGCTGGTGCAGCTAATATTGTATCTATTGCAGACATCCCGCAAGACAATGGAAAGAAAGTCCAGATTGTATGGAATCAATTCCCAGCAGAAAAATATTCCTTCAACGGGATTGATCATTATTCCGTCTTCCGACAGGATCCAATTTTACCAAAAGGTAAGATTAACACTGTGAATTCGATAGGCGCGATGTTATCACTTAAATTATCAGCTGGAACACAGGTCGCGGCAGGTGGAACAGTATGGACCTATGTCGGCGAGCAATCTACAGCAAATCTCGCACAATATTCGATGGTTGTTCCGACTATCTTCGATTCGACAAAGTCAGCAGGTTTGCAATACTCCTACTTTATGATAGCAGGACTCTCCTATGGTGATGCATCTGTCAAATATCTATCACCAGTTGATAGTGGCTATTCATTAAACAACGTCGTCCCAGCTGCACCTTCAGCTTTGATTGCGAAATATAACAATCAAGGTGTTGATGTATCTTGGAATGCACCAATAGATGATGATATCGATTATTATGAAATCTATCGTGGTACTACATCAACCTTTACACCGACCACTGCTTTGGGTATTTCTAAATCTACATCCTATCGCGATGTCAGTGTCCAACAGGGTAAGGAGTATTACTATAAGGTTGCCGCAGTTGATAACGGTGGAAATAGGAGTGCTTATTCTTCATTTAAGTTGACGGATGTTATTGAAGCAGATGGTTTGCCAACCGAGTATGCACTTGGTCAGAACTATCCAAATCCATTCAATCCGACAACAAATATTAATTACGCTCTCCCGAAAGAATCACATGTTCGAATACAGGTGTTCTCTATCACCGGAGAAGAAATTGCTACGATCGTCGATCGCACTGTTTCAGCTGGAAAATATACAGCGACTTGGAATGGTAAGAACGGCGCTGGCGTAACAGTAAGTAATGGTATTTATATCTATCGGATCATTGCTGGCGATTATACAGCAGTGAAGAAGATGATTATGTTGAAGTAATAGTTACTTCAAGAGTAATACCAAGATTCAGATACCCGGTTCTAAGGAAGGGACCGGGTATTCTTTTGTTAGTATGTTTCTTTCTAGAGAAGGAAACCTTCCTATTGTTAATGATGTTTATATGAAAATCGTGCTTATATATCTCTTGAGGAGTAAATAATATGATTGGTTCTTTAATTATTTGGGTTGCATTGGTAGCTGCAATTACCTCGGCCAGCCTGTATGCTATTTCATTCATAAGGCAAAATACCTTACAGATTGCTCGCGGTAGTTTCTACCTTTCAATAATTGGTGTGATTACAGCTTCTGCAATGCTGCTCCTCTATATTCTTCAGCATCGGTTTGAATATCACTATATCTCAAGTTATAGTTCGCGCGACCTTCCAACTTCCTTACTTATCACCACATTTTGGGCTGGGCAGGAAGGAAGTTTTCTCTTATGGGCATTATTTGCTTCCTTAATAGGATTCTTTCTTCAATTCTTTGTTCAGAAAAAAAATATGGAACGCGAAGCGATGACAGTATATGCCATCATTCTCGCATTTCTTCTTTTCCTTCTTGCGATTAAGTCACCTTTTCAATATGTCTGGGATGCCGTAAAGGAAGTACCAAAGGGATTTATTCCGGAGGATGGCAAAGGCTTAAATCCTCTTCTGCAAAGCTTCTGGATGATAATTCATCCACCTGTTCTTTTCCTCGGCTTTGCTGCCTTAGCAGTTCCATTCGTTCTAGCAATCACAGCGCTTTGGCAAAAGAAATATACTGAATGGCTCCGTATAGCTCTTCCTTGGGTTTTATTCGGAACTATCACGCTGGGATCAGGATTAATACTCGGCGGATATTGGGCATATGGTGTTCTCGGTTGGGGTGGTTGGTGGGGCTGGGATCCGGTTGAAAACTCCTCGTTGATTCCGTGGATTGTATCGATCATTCTTATTCATACAATGATAATCCAGATGATGACAGGAAGACTTGTTCGAACTAATTTCATTCTTTCTGTATTAGCATACGTTTTAGTAATCTATAGCACTTTTCTTACCCGAAGTGGTATTCTAGCGAATGCCTCAGTTCACTCATTTGTAGATCCGGGTATGTTCGCATATACCTTACTTGTGGTTTGGTTAGCTGCACTTGCACTTGGTGGTTTTGGAATGATTTATTTACGCAGGAAAGATCTCAATATTCCTATGCCGGTGAGTTCTTGGTTGACAAGGGAATCCTCCCTTTCCATTGCCACTATAGTTATGGGAGTATGTGCAGCAATTATTCTTTTTGGTACAAGCAAGCCTTTGTTTTCGACTTCAATCGTTGAATCTTCTTTTTACGATCGCACAAATCTTCCCTTAGCTGTATTGATGACGTTACTGCTCGGTTTTAGTCTCCGATTGAAATGGAATATCGAGAATCGTACACTTTTATTAAAGAAATTGCTAATACCAGGAATTCTAGCGGCGATTGGACTTGTATTTCTCATTATCGTAGGTGTGCGTGATTGGCTTATAGCACTATTAATCTTTTCATCGCTTTTTGCATTGTTTATTAGTATCGAAAATGGATACCGCCTTGTGAAAGAACAACCTCGATTTATCGGTGGATCACTTTCGCATATTGGCTTGGCTATGCTTCTTCTAGCAATTATTGCTTCCGGTCGTTATGGACAAAAACAGACTGTCACGCTCCCAATGGGTCAACCAAAAGTTGTTTTCGGAGATACTCTGATTTATGTCAGCACATCGCCCACACCAGACAAGAAGACAGAAATCCATATCCACGTTGTCCAAAATGGCAAGGCAGCTATTCTCAAACCCGTTATGTTCGAAAGTTCATATAATAATAGTTTGATGCGAAATCCCGACTATATCAGTTACCTGACGAAAGATTTCTATATTGAACCAGTTTCTATCGAGCCAGGCGAGGAAACCAGTGATCAAAATATTTTAGAACTTGTTAAAGATGAAGCATTACAATATGGACCAATTCAAATTACATTTAGGAAATTTGATCTTAGTTCTCACGGTAAAGGAGGAGGAATGGGAACCGGTGGAACTATGACAATTGGTGCAGTATTGGAAACTGTTAAGGATGGCGCTAAACAGACGTTAATTCCCACCACGACATATAAGATGGGTGAGGAACCCGAAATGAAAACTGCATTTCTCAAAAATAGTCCAATAGGATTCCAACTTGTTACAATGAATGTCGCACCCACAAAAGGTGGAAAATCTAGTGTGAAGATAAATGTAGTCGGATTAGAAAGTATGACTCATGGCAAAGGAAGTAAAAAACCTGAAACACTGATTGCAGAGGTAAGTGTAAAACCATTTATGAATCTTGTTTGGATAGCGTCGGTTTTAATTATTGGCGGATTAACAGTGGCAATGACTCGTCGTTTGAAAGTGGAACCAACCACTTAACCAACATACGTATGGAAATTGCGGAGATTGTTTCTTGAAATAAAAAAGGGCAGCATATGCTGCCCTTCGTTTTTCCAAATCCCTCAGATTACGGTTTTATTTCATCCTTCCAGTAGATGAATTTGTTTTGCAAGTGCATTAATGCAATTTCTTTTGGTATGATCTTGAATTTCGCTTTTGCCGAAATATTATCCTGCGAAATATCTAAAACAAATCGTAATCGAAAAAATATTTGTTGCTCGCTATTTTTTGCTGCCTGTGCTTCAGTCCTGGCCACACTCCATTGGAAATCTGGTTGAAACTTCAAAAATATTGTAGACGTTCGATATCCTCCTCGAATACTGTCAGCAATATCAACGTATGGATTTAAAGGTATGGAACATTCGACCGATGGAATATCATATGGTGCTTCAGCTGTTGATGCACAAGTTAGAGAATAAATGCCTGCATCTGCATTGTAGGATTCAAGAGTCGCTTTAAACCATACGCTAAAAATTCGTTTTGAGAGTTTCGCCTCTTTGATATGATTATTGATAGACTCTACATATTGTTGACGAGTACGAATTACTCGAGCTTGGAATTCGGGTGTTGTTTCAAACTCACCTCTCTTCTCGGTGTCTTTGAGTAACTGATCTGTCGCATCACGTAAAAAGATCCATTCATTTTTCAAAATGGTTCCAAAATCGATAGGGGTGAGTTCGTCGTCTTGATATACTGATTGTTGTGCCAATGAGGAAACAAGAGAGGAAATTAATAACAATATCGCAGGGAAAATTATGGAGGTAAATTTCTTCATAAATCATCCTTTCATCAGTTCATTACCGCACCGACTATCGCGTCGATTTAATTTGTGTCGTAAGTTTTTCAGCAATCTCATATGCATTTTTTACACAATCGCCAACAGATATCCCACCACGATAATTGCCGGCGAGTACAATACCCGGCTGTGATTCTTCAAATTGTGTCAGAATATCCATCTTTTCCTGGTATCCTAATTCATATTGAGGGATGGACTTCTGCCAGCGAGTTAAATTCAAATATACAGGTTTTCCGGAAAGTTGCATGGTTGTCTTCAAATCATCTAGTGTCATTTGTATGATACGTTCATCGCTTAATCCGGCAAGTTCGGGCTGACGAGCACCACCTATAAACGCATTTAATGCAGCAATATTCTTTGGGGCCCGGTTGCTAAATAAGCTGGAAGTCCATAAACATCCCAAGATTTGACGTTTTTCTATGGTTGGAATAAGGAATCCAAATCCATCTAATCGGTGTCCAATATCATCATGCTTTATTCCAAGAAATATGGATACGACTGGTGGATAATAAATGGAGGAAAGCACTCGTGCAACTTCATTAGATAATGGTTTGATGATTGGTGCAGCATCATATGCCGCGATAGCGAAAACGACATAATCAGCTTCGATTTCTTCATCTTTACCGTTGTGAAGATATTCGACAAGGAATCGTCGAACATCCGTTTCATCCAAAGGCTCATCCTGTATTGTTGTCAGATTGCGGATGCCCGTCACTTTAGCATTGAAAATAACTGACTTCTGTAAAGAATTACTGATTGCACGTGGCAAGGTTTGCATCCCGCTCACAAACGAAAATGTTTCGGCACGATCTTTTGCTTTTTCAGCTCGCTGTTTTCGTTCTTTAGCACCTTTGAACATCCCTTTGACAAGTCCACCGTACTTTTCTTCTAAGGCGTACAATTTCGGGAATGCCGATCGTACACTAAGATGCTGTGGGCTTCCTGCGAACACTCCGGCAACGAATGGATCGATCGCGTATTCCAGAAATTCGCGCCCTAATCTTCGTTCTACGAATTCAGCAATGGTTTCTTCTTTTTCCGCACGGCCGATGAATGGTTCTTGTAATAATCGAACTTTCGCCTTTCCAGAAAAAAGTTTTGTGGAAATAAATGATTTTGGACCAAGCGGTAGGGAGTACAAAATTCCACCACGAAGTATATAACGATTTTTCCCTGTGGGATTTGCATATTTAAACTCAGCTTCTAATTGCAAATCGGAAATGAGTTCTTTAAAGTGCGGTGTCGTTTCTAGGGCTGTGTTCGCACCAGTTTCGTACAGAAAACCTTGATCCTTAACGGACTTCATTGTCCCACCCGCTTCGTTGTCTTTTGCTAGAACAGCTACATCAACGCCGCGCTTCTTCAGCCAGTAGGCAATTCCAAGACCGGTTATCCCTTCACCAATTACAATTACGTCTTTTTTCAATGGTCCCATAGGTGGTTATACAAATGATAAGAAGGAAAAGCGAAAAATGATAGAAGGAATAATCTTCAATTTTGAAAGCTCAATGCTTTGCACAATTTTGGTTTAGGCCGAATTGGGGATTGTTTCCATAAGAGACTACATGTCTGAGGATTCGGTGGTTCATTAAGGTATGCTTTGACAAGATCGGTCAAACATTCAATGAATTTTTGATGAGCATTTAATGCAGGCATTAGCTCAAATTGCCTAATTCCGCATTTCATTGCATGTGCACGTACTTCGATGTTAATTTCGTGCAATGTTTCGATGTGGTCTGTCACGAATGCAATCGGTACTATCATCAGATGTCGCCGGCTGGAGCTAGAAAGCTGTTCAATAGTATTGAGAAGCGAAGGTTCTAACCATCGCATAGGTCCAACTTTGCTCTGATAACAAAGAATATGGCGGGATTTCCATTTTCCTTTTTCTATTACCGCTCGAACAGTTTCTTCAATCTGCATTTGATATGGATCGCCCATTTTTATGTATTTCACTGGAACACCATGTGCGCTAAACACCAAGTCGATGTTTTCGGGAGAAATGTTCTGAAATCGGATCAAAGTCTGATTAATTCTATCGACAATTGCTTCGATTAAACTTGGATGATTTGGATAACAGCAAACTATTTGTGTAGGGATATTTAATTCTTGTTTTCTAACCTCTCGATTCCATTCATTGATACTCGAGTAAGTTGTTGCCTTAGAGAATTGTGGATAAAGTGGAAGAAGTATCACTTGTTCAAATCCCTCAGCTTTAATCTGCTGCACAACAAATGCGGTCAACGGATTCCAATAACGCATTGCAATAAAGACTGAAACATCAATTCCATTACTACGAAGTTGAGATTTCAATCCATTAGCTTGCTGTTGTGTAAGTTCCAAAATTGGTGATTTTCCACCAATTAATTTGTAATTCTCCTGAACTTTCAAACCTCGTTTACTTGAAATTAATTTTGCTAATGATTGTCTGAAAAGGAAAGAAAGTGGAAAATCAATAATATCTGGATCCATAAAGAGGTTATATAGAAATGGCTCTACTGCCTCGAGTGAATCAGGTCCGCCTAATTGAAATAATACGACTGCAGTTTTTTTGCTTGGGTGTGACAATTAATACTCAAAATCCAATGGTTCCATACTTCTTTTTATTGTCCCTGCCAATTCTATTTTCATTTATGATACTTAACACTTTCTTCTTTAACTGCCTGTACAAGCGCCCTAGCATGATCAACTGGGATATCTGGTAGGATACCATGACCGAGATTGAAGATATGGCCTGGCCCTTTGCCGAATTTCTCCAAAACTTTTTTTACACCTGCACGAATTCGTTCTGGCGGTGCATAAAGTATTGTCGGATCGAGATTGCCCTGTAATGCAACATAGCTTCCAACCATCATGCGTGCTTTTTCGATATCTACTGTCCAATCAAGTCCGATCACATCACATCCAACATCAGCAATCGATTCCAGTGATTGTCCGCAATCTTTGCAGAATACTATCGTCGGAGCATTGTTACGTTTTAGAAGTTTTAGAACCTGTTCGATATACTGCAGCGAAAACTCCTTGAATTCATCCGGTGGCAGTATCCCACCCCACGTATCGAAGATCTGGACAGCCTGAGCACCGGCTTCAATCTTTGCGCTCAGATATGCTGCGATAGTTCGTGCGAGTTTATCTAATAATGCGTGTGCATCTTTTGGATTAGTGTAAATTAGTTCCTTGATGGCGCGGAAGTTCTTCGAACCTTTTCCTTCAACCATATATGTCGCAAGAGTCCATGGCGAACCGGAAAAACCAATAAGTGGAACACGATTATTAAGATTTTTTTTAGTAATGCGAAGTGCATCCATAACATATTTTAATTCTCGGCTCGGATCCGGTACTGATAATCGATCGATATCGGTCCGGGAACGTAATGGATTCTCAAATCGGGGACCACCTTTGTTCTCTTCAATAAATAATTTCATACCCATAGCCTCTGGAACTACAAGTATATCAGAAAAAATTATGCAAGCATCTACACCAAGTATATCTACTGGTTGAATAGAAACCTCGGAAGCCAGCTCTGGTGTCTTGCAAAGTGTTAGAAAATCAACTTTTGCACGAATTGCACGATATTCGGGTAAATAACGTCCGGCCTGACGCATCATCCATACTGGTGTGCGTTCAATTGGTTCGCGTTTACAGGCTCGCAGGAATAGATCGTTGGTCATGTGTTACCTATTCTTGTTATAAAATTCTTCGATGGACTTTGCCACACCTTCGGCAGTTGCTTGTTGGGCAATGACTATCTTGCTTAGTCCGATCTGACTTGCTGTTTCAGCTGTAGTGGTTCCAATAACTGCAATCAAAGGATAAGACAATAACTCAAGATTAAATATTTCTGCACAGTTAGTTACACTTGAGGGACTGAAAAATGTGATGCAGTCAATTTTGTGATTGGTTAGAAGTTGGAGCACATGGTTAATGTTTCCATTTTCCGGAACAACAGTCTTATAGACGATAACCTCATCGACAGAAGCGCCCATTTCGCGTAATTGGTTAGGTAATTCGTCTCTGGCAATTTGGCTTTTTGGGAATAGAATCTTTGCACCTTGAATCTGATGGGGTTGAAGAATAGCTGCAAGTTCCTTTGCCGATGCATTTGCAGGAGATGCAACAACTGGGAATCCGCTCGATTCCAATGCGCTTCGTGTTTTTATTCCGACAGCATAAATATTTCTTGTAGCAAGAGTATCGACAGCTTGGGGACGAAGCGTGCGAATACGCTCAACAAATTTTGTTACCGAGTTTTTGCTGGTAAAACAAACCCCCTGGTACTCTGCTAATTTCCAGATAACTCGATCGCAATTTTCCCACGAATCCGGATTAGTAATTTCGATTGTAGGAAAACAAACCACAGTTGCACCCTGTGATTCAAGCAATGACCGAAATTCTGGCGACTGATTCTGCGCACGTGTAACGAGAATGGTTTTTCCACTAAGCGTCATGGTGTGGTAAGCGAATTATTGTTTCTGATATCTTCGAGAATTTCTTTACCACCCTGCAATAAAAGTCGCTGGGCGAGTTCAACGCCGAGTTGCGATGCCTGATCTGTCGAACCGGATAGATTTCCACGCACAATTTTTTTTCCATCCAAACTTCCGATGACAGCATCTAAATGTAATTCATTGTTATGAATTCGTCCGTATGCGCCAATGGGAATCTGGCAACCGCCCTCCAAATGCTTCAACAATGCACGCTCAGCTGTTACAGCGATGGTTGTGGGTGGATGGTCGAGAGCCAGTAGAAGTTTTTTCAATTGTAAATCCTTCGTTCGAATTTCAATCGCTAACGCACCTTGCCCGACAGCAGGCAGCATGATATCAAATGGGAGGACTTCTGTAATGTGCTCTGACCAACCAAGACGCGTTACACCAGCTTTTGCAAGAATCATTCCATCCCAATCAGATTCTCGGAGCTTTTTCATTCTTGTGTTTAAATTTCCTCGAATGTCAATAATTTGAAGATCTAGACGCGCATGGAATAATTGACATTTACGTCGTAAACTACCAGTAGCAACAACAGCACCTTGAGGCATATGAAAGAATGAACTATGCTCTTTTTGGGGATTAGAAATAAAGACATAGT
>Ga0233423_10001217_pt1 | contig 13008 bp, 15 predicted proteins | sample Watercolumn_Mata_FD_180713 | JGI IMG/M metagenome (GOLD analysis project Ga0233423, IMG submission 180713) | Freshwater microbial communities from Lake Matano, South Sulawesi, Indonesia - Watercolumn_Matano_2014_112_MG | ecosystem: Environmental > Aquatic > Freshwater > Lake | place: Indonesia... | reverse complement strand
ATTTGCAATACACCAGGCCAAAGAGGTTTTACCTGAGCCGGGAGGACCGAAAAGAATAAGCGAAGTCAGTCGGTCTGCCTCAATGGCACGCCGCAATAGCTTAGTCTTGCCTAATATGTGGTCCTGGCCTAACAGTTCATCAAGCTTAGTTGGTCGCATTCGGACCGCTAATGGCAGGTTTTTATCTTGGGCATCTAAGGGTTTCTGGTTAAATAAATCCATAGAATACCGGCAATGGCTCTGTTTTGCTTCCAGAACAGTCCCTAAATAAAAATCCCCGCAGAAGTGCCGTTGGAGAGATAGTCTGAACCGATTTGGTTTCAGGTGGGTGCCCTACTCTTGACGCCACAGCATCAAGTGATTGCGGGCTCCCTGAAAAATAGTGTTGGTTCAACAATTATCAAGTTTCCAACGCGCACCGCAGGGATATCTAATTGAGTATTTCTCCCAAAAAAGTATAGCACATAATTACAATAGAATCAACTAGCGTAATTTTATTCCGAAGCGCTCTTGCAATAAAGAACAAACGGTATTATGCAAAGGATTAATCTCTTCATCGGTCAGAGTACGTTCCTTAAGCCGATAAACACAAGATATGGTCAAACCTTTAAACCCAGAGGGGATCTGTTTCCCCTGATAATAATCTTTGATTCTGGCTAAGTGTAATAATGGCGCGCCTTGCTCCTCTATCGTCATAAGCAGGTCTTTTACTGCTACATCCTGTTTAATTATAAAGCTTATATCCCTACTGATCCCAGGATATCTGGGGAGACTTAAGAATTTCCTGTTCAGGTCTACGCAGGCGAATAACTGTTTTAAATTAATCTCAGCTAGGAAAACCTGTCTGTTCTTGATATTAAAATTACTTAAGGCTTGGGGGGTTAAATCCAGCATAAAACCTGCTTGTTTTTGACCCAAGACAATATTTATCTGATTATCATCTTGGCGAAAATCAAAATCATTGACCCCCAGCTTAATAAATAACGCCTCTAGGATTCCTTTTAAATGTAGGAGACTGATATCATCTTTAATCAAGCCCTGCTTAGTCAGAAACGAATGAACTCCGCATAAAGCTATTGCTAAGACAGGTTCCTCCTGTACGGTATTACCTATATTTGAAAAAATATTGCCAACTTCAAAGATATTCACATATTCCTGTTGCTGATCTAAATTGTAGGCCAGACAACGTATAAGGCTGGCCAGGAGCGTAGGCCGCAGAACCTCCTGTTCACAACTTAGCGGATTTAAGATTTCAACCAATCCCGTATCTTTTTTTATCCCGGATTTTGCAAACAAAGAGCGCTCGGCCAAACCATAGGTAATTACCTCATGTAAGCCTAACCCGCACAAGGTATTTTTTATACTGCAGACAAGATCTCTTGTATTAAGAATTTCATCATTCGGTCTGACCGCCGGGATAGTCCGTGGGATTTCTTCATAACCATAGATACGAGCAACTTCTTCAACTAAATCTATCGGCAATTTCAGGTCTTGCCGAAAGTCAGGAATCTCTATTACTAAAACATTTTTCGTCTTGAATTTTACCTGGCATCCTAAGCTACTTAAAATTTGCTTAATTCTAATAATAGGAATTTCCTTACCTAATACTCTCTCCGCGTAAGCGGAATCCAGATTAATCAGGCGGCTGGCTAATCTGGATCTACCCAAGGTTTTATAACCGCAGGGCCTTCCTGAAGCTGATTTTAAAATTAACTCAGCCGCGGCTAAAGAAGCGTTAATGGCTGAACTTAAACATGCTCCTCTTTCAAATCTGTATGCTGATTCTGACTGCATGCCCAGTTTTTGCCGTCCTCGACGTATTAGCGTGGGATTGAATACTGCCGATTCAAGCAAAATATTACGCGTACGAGAGGTCACTTCGGTTGCTCTTCCGCCCATAATGCCGGCAATGGCTACCGGTTTATCCTTATCAGCGATTACTAAAATTTCAGGACCTAGCGACCTTTCTTGTCCGTCGATAGTAATAATCTTTTCGTTTGGCTTTGCCCGGCGCACGCAAATCTGGCGGCCCTCTAATTTATCTAAATCAAAGGCATGCAGCGGCTGGCCTGATTCAAACAGGACATAATTTGTGATGTCCACAATATTATTTACGCTGCGGCAACCTAATAATTCTAACCTTCTCTTAAGCATGTTGGAAGACGGTGCGACTTTAACATCGCAAATTACCCGGCCACTATAAAAAGGGCAGTCCTTTTTATCCATAACTGAGATTTCTATGGGGAGGATCTTTTTGCTTTTTAATTTTTGCTCTTTAGTATTGGCTGTTTTAAGTTTTCTGCCGCAAATTGCACCAATCTCGCCAGCAACACCCAAAACACTTAACCAATCCGGACGATTTGAGGTTACTTCGATATCAAAAACAAAGTCCCCGGCTGACTCTTCCAGAGACACAACTTCAAGACCTGCCATGGTCAACTTTTTTGCAAGCTCCTGGGGAGGAATTTTTAAATCAATAAAATCTTTTAACCAGCTATAGGTAACCTTCATCACTTAGAATTGTTTTAAAAACCTTAAATCGTTCTCAAAAAATAGCCTAATATCATTGATGCCGTATTTTAACATTGCTATTCTCTCCACTCCCATACCAAAAGCAAAACCCGCATATTTCTTTGGGTCATACCCTACATGTTTAAAAACATTCGGATGGATCATGCCTGAGCCGAGAATTTCAAGCCACCCTTTTCTGCCGCAAACAGAACAGCCTTTGCCTCTGCAAATTATACAGGATATATCTACTTCTGCCGAGGGTTCGGTAAAAGGGAAAAAGTGCGGCCTAAAACGCATTTTAATGTCTTGGCCAAAAATATTTTTGGCAAAAAGTTCAAGTACTCCCTTTAAATCTGAAAAAGTTATATTGGTATCAACTAAGAATCCTTCAATCTGATGGAACATAAAAAGATGGCTGGCGTCCACAGCATCCGGACGATAAACCCGACCTGGGACTATTACTGCCAAGGGAGGCTTATGCGCTTTCATCGCCCGCACCTGCACCGGTGAGGTATGGCTGCGCAGGAGAAGTTTAGAATATTTTTTTAAATAAAAGGTGTCAAAAGCATCCCGCGAAGGATGCTCCAACGGAATGTTTAGGCCGGTAAAATTATTGAATTCTGTCTCCACCTCCGGCCCCTCAACAACAGAAAATCCCATGCGGCTAAATATAGTACAGATCTCATCGATGATCTGGGTTATCGGATGGAGCCTCCCCATCTCCTGGGCAATCCCCGGCATCCCAATGTCTATATGATGTTCTTCTGAAATGCTGTCTTGGGCTTTTAATCCTTTTTCTTTTTCTTCAATGGCCTTGAGCAGTCTATTTTTTAAAGCATTTACTTCTCTGCCAAATGCTCCTCTTTGCTCAATTGGAAGATCAGGGATAGCGCCAGTCAATTCTGCAAGCAGGCCCTTCCTGCCCAAATATTTAAGGCGAAGCCCTTCTAAATCCTGCCCAGAAACAACGCCTGCTAAATCATGTTCTATTTTTTCCTGGATGAGGTTAATATCCATATTAACATCAGTATTCCTAGTAAGATAAGGGTTAAATTCTTTTTATCAATGCTCAATCTTTGGCTGACTATCCTGCCGTTAGATAGCTTGCGTAAAGCCTGAGCGTGGATATCTAGGTCTCCTCCGTGCTCAAGACAGGCACGATGAAATACGCCGATAACCTCTATCTTGTCTCCTCTAGATTTATAATTACCAAGAAAATTTATTTCTCTTGCAAAATCCGCGCTCATCCAAACGCCAATCGCATTATCTCCATCATTAATATTGACCCAGGCGAATTTACCGCGGCTCATTACATCCCCAACGGCCTCGCCTGAATATGTAACTAATTTCCCGTCGTACTGCATGGCATTTTTAATCAATTCGCTGCTGTTTATGCCTTGCGAAAAAGCAACCTGCGAGCTCAAAATTAAAATAAGAAACAACATTGCCCAAGATAACTTAAGATTATTTCTCATTTTCCCTTAATTGAAGCATACAAAAAGCCGAGAATCGTAAATACTGACATAAACTCTAGGCGCCCAGCCCACATTTGTATTATATAAGTAATTTTTAATGCTGCCGGCATGGTTGCGCTGGTAATCCCGCAGGATAATCCGACGTTAGCAGCGGCAGACGTAGATTCAAAAAGCGACTCTAAAAAAGGGTGCCCATAAAACATTCCTATTAACGCGCCAATCCCATACAGAATAATATAAGACATCGTAATGATTAACGCGCTCCTGGCCAGCCTATCATCGAGGAATATTTCTTTTATGTGGTGGAGCTTCTCAACAAATATCGCCTTCTCCGGCATAATTATCCTTTTTACATCTTCTTTAAAAGCTTTGGCAATAATGCCAACACGCAACATCTTTATGCCGCCGGCAGTAGAACAAATACACCCTCCTAAGGCCATTGCGCAAATTAGGCCTACCAACGCAAGATTCCCCCATTCAGAAATAAACTGTTGTGCATACACTGTCATATAACCTGTGGTAGTGTGACCTGATATTAACTGGAAAAATCCTTTCCGGAAGAAAGCAATTGCCTGCGGATAAATGCCCATCTGATTCAAGCCAATAGCCACAATAAGAAACGTGAGCATTACGCTGATAAAAAAAGTCTTGCTTTCGATATTCTTGAATGCCTCCTTGCGATTTCCAGCCCACACTTGATAATGAAAATTAAAGTTTAATGAACCAATTATCATGATTACTATAGTTAATATTTCAAATGCTAAACTATGGTAATAAACTATATTTTGAGATTGTGGCGAGAACCCCGCGGTATCAAAACCCGCCATAAATATGCAGGCGCCATGAAAAAAAGCATTTATGGGCTTCAGCCCGATACAAATTCCGACAATACCTAAGGCAAGCGTACCGATAATTAAATATATTATGCTGATTATCCAGATGAATCGCGCCGTATGTATGACATTGGGAAGTATTTTTTCATCCCGGCCTTCACCTACATACATCTTAAAAGCGCCGGCGGTGCCTTTGATAAATAAAGAAAGCAGAATAATGGCGATCCCCTGGCCACCAATAAAGGGCCCGAGGTGACGCCACAGGTTGTGGGCATAAGACATATGATCAAGATCCTGAGCTAAAGTCAAACCCGTAGTAGTAAATCCTGACATAGTTTCAAAACAAGCATCTAAAAATGAGCTGTAATGACCGCTTAAATAAAGAGGAATGGCGCTTAAAACCATCGCCGCCAGCCAAGAAAGACTGACTACAATCATCCCTTGCATCCAATTTAGATCTTTATCTGTATGGCAGATTTTCAGTAGTAGTAGACCTAAGAGAACGGATATTTCTATACCAATCATGAAATCTAAAGCAGGATTAATCTCTTTAAAACACAATCCTGTTACAATGGGAACAAACATGGTTAGAGCAAGACCTAGCATCACTTTACCGAGATAAAAACCAATAATTTTCAGGTCTTCAATGGCAGGCTTAAGAATCATTGTTTAAGAAATAAAGCAAAACAAAATAAAAGGGCTGTGAGTATTATTAATAGCGCATACAAAATTTCCGTGCTTATACCGAAAATGATATTTAAGGCAACTTTAAATTTCATTGTCTTCTAGAGCTTGCCAGCTAAGAGGTGCAAAAGCTGCGGCTCGTTGCCGATTAAGGTAAGTGCGATAACATCATCGCCTGACTTAAGCACCGTATCCCCTTTTTGCAGAATCACCTCTTCTCCTCTCAGGATAGAAACCAATACCGCGTCCTTTGGCAAGTCAATATCTTTCAATTGTTTATTAATAACCGGGGCATCAATTGGCAGGTCCACGCGTACAATAGCCAGCTTGCCGCGCTTAAAACTCATTAAATTTACAAAATCAGAAAAAGAAACTTCCTCTTCGATAATTTTGGCGATAATCTTGGTAGAGTCAACCGGCACGTCAATTCCTAGTTCGTTAAAAGTATATTCGTTATCGGGATTATTTACGCGGCCGACGGTGCGTTGTAGGTTAAATTTTTCTTTTGCCAGCTGGCAGATAATTAGATTGTCTTCATCATCTCCGGTAACCGCAGCCAGAACATCTGCGCGCACAATCCCAGCTTCCTCTAGAATTCTTGGGTCGCAACCATCGCCGTTTACTACCAAGGCCTTTAAGTCTTTAGCGAGCTCTTCGCAGATTTGATGATCTTTGTCAACGATACTTACCGTATGTTTGCCCTGACAGAGCCGTTTAGCCAGAAAATAACCGACTTTACCTGCGCCAACAATGAGAATATACATGCCTATCTTTCTCCTAAATGAAACCTTTCTCTAACTTCTCTTAAGCTGGCGACTTTAACTACCCCCATTAATACATCTTTATTTCTTAAAGCTGTTTTGGGCTCCGGTATAATAACCCCTTGCATTCTACGCAGGGCAACGACAATAAAGTCACCCGGGATATTTATGTCCTGAATGGTTTTGCCTATCAGGTTCTCTTTTACTTCAATTTCAATAACCCCCAAATCTTTTGATTCAATCAGGTAGCTAGAGAACCTACTCTCAATGATTTTGTCTCTAAGCATAGCGGAAAAAAGCACTGTTCCGCTGATAATATCTAAGCCGAGAGCTGCATAAATATGTGCACGTTGAGGATCGTAAACACGGGCAAAAACTTTAGGCACACGAAAAATTTTTTTGGCAACCTGAGCGCTGATTAAATTAGTATTATCGCCGTTAGTGACCGCACAAAAGGCATCGGCCTTTTCAATTCCCACTTGTTTTAAAAGAGACAGGTCAAAACCATTGCCAACCATAGTTAAACCATTAAAGGTATCTCCGAGTCGACTGAAAGAATCCCGGGACTTATCGATAATCACTATATCGTGGCCTTCGCCGGACAAAAGCTTAGCCAGTTCAGCCCCTACTCTTCCACAACCTACTATTATGACATACATGTATATTCCTTCACGCTACACATATCACAGGTTAACCTTTAGTAATCTCTGCCAACTTCCTAAAAGCATGGCTATCCTGCACTGCTAAATCCGCTAACATCTTACGGTCAAGGTTAATTTTCGATTTCTTAAGCCCGTTCATAAATTCGCTGTAAGTAGTTCCGAGCTCTCTGCAAGCCGCATTAATTCGTGTAATCCAAAGAGAACGAAACTGGCGTTTCTTGTTGTGGCGGTCCCGATAAGCATATTTAAGCGCGTGCATAAGGACCCTTTTGGCCTGTTGATACTGCTTGCTGCGGTCACCCCAGTATCCTTTTGCCTGCCCTAAAACCTTTTTTTTTCTTTTACGAGTTGCTACGCTGTGTTTAACTTTTGCCATTATTAAACTCCTTTAAGATCAAACTATTGCTAACTATACGGAAGCATAGACTTGATAAATCTCTCTTCTTTTGCGCCAGCCAATATCCTGCGCTTCCTTAAATTTCTTATTTGTTTTGTTTTTTTAGAAGAGGCTAAATGGCTTTTACCTCCGGCTGAATATTTTACTCGCCCTTTTTTGCTCAGTTTAAAACGTTTAGCCACACCTCTTTTTGTTTTTAACTTTCCCATTTCTTCTCCTTAATAAGTACATATCTCACCATAACCTAAATATACTAACCCATCGGAACGACTTAATAATTATATCCTATTTTGGTGCAATAACAAAGGACATAATTCTGCCTTCAAGTGTCGGCGTTTTTTCTATATGACCTTCGTTCTGCGTGTCAATAATAAATTGATCCAAAACTTTTCTTCCTAGATCCAAATGCTCCATCTGCCTACCCCGGAAGAAAAGATTTATTTTAACTTTATCTTTTTTCTTTAAGAAACCTATCGCTTGTTTAACCTTGGTTGCGTAATCATGCTCATCGATGTTTGGTTTAAGGCGGATTTCTTTTAAGCGGCCCTGTTTCTGATGTTTTTTAGACTCCCGTTCTTTTTTCTCAAGGTCATACCTGAATTTACTAAACTCAACGATCCGGCATACTGGCGGAGTAGCAGTTGAGGCGACTTCTACCAAATCCAATTCCTGCTGATTAGCCAACTCTAATGCCCTCTGAATGGACATTATCCCTAATTGACTGCCATCATGCCCAATGACCCTCACCTGCGGCGAACTAATTCTCTCGTTAATACGAATGAACTTTTTTATAGCTTCCTCCCTTTTTATCTGTGCTCCTGAATCTGGTTAGTTAATTCTTGAATAAATTTATCTAAAGCAATTGCACCCTGGTTACCACTGCCCTTTTTGCGCACGCTGACCGTTTCCTGTCTGGCTTCGCGTTCCCCTAAGATTAAACAATAGGGTATTTTATCTAATTCGGCATTGCGGATTTTCTTATCCAGGGTTTCATTGCGCATATCTATATCCAGACGTATGTTACTATCCTCTAATTTACTTCTTACTCTTTGAGCGTATTGAATAACCGTTGCATTAATCGGAATGAGCAAAACCTGGCAAGGGCTTAACCATAAGGGCAGCTCTCCCTTGTAATGCTCCAGTAACGCACCGATAAAACGCTCCAGACTTCCTAATAAAACCCGATGCAGCATAACCGGCTGCCTCTGTTTACCCTGAGCATCAATATAAGACAAATTAAATCTTTTGGGAAGGGCGAAATCGCATTGGATAGTCGCGCATTGCCACGTCCTTTTAAGCGCATCTTTTAATTTAATATCAATCTTCGGGCCGTAAAATGCTCCTTCGCCCAGATTGGTGTCATAAGCAATGTCTTTTTTCTTTAAGGCATCTTCCAATGCTGCAGTTGCCTTCTGCCAGTCCTCTTCTGAACCAATATATTTTTCCGGCCGCGTGCTTAACTCTACTTGCCATTGATCAAACCCAAACACCTGCATCATTTCAAAAACAAAATCGATAATTCTGTCAATTTCATCCTGCAGCTGTTCCGCCAGACAAAATATGTGCGCATCATCCTGAGTAAATCCGCGTACGCGCAGCAAACCATGTAAAACTCCTGTTTTTTCCCGTCGATAAACCGTACCGAGCTCAAACAAGCGCAATGGCAAATCCTTGTAACTTCTGGTTTTTGACTTATAAATCAGAATATGGCCCGGACAATTCATCGGCTTTAAAACAAACTCTTCTGTAGGATTTTTACCAGCCGCCCCTTCTACTCCTGGAGCGTCTTTTTCTTCCTTTATAATAAACATGCTCTCTTTGTAATAATCATAGTGACCACTGGTCTTCCAGAGTCCGACATCCATGATATGCGGAGTAACGACAAGTTGATAGCCACGCTTAAGGTGCTCCTGTTTTTCATAATCCTCGATAATGCTCCGCAAAATCGCACCTTTAGGATGATAAAATACTAACCCCGCGCCTCCTTCTTCATGATAAATGTCAAAAAGCTCCAAGGCCGGCCCTAACTTTCTGTGGTCACGCAGTCTTGCTTCTTCTAAATTTTTTAGGTACTCATCTAATTCTTCCTTATTTTCAAAACAGGTCCCGTAGATCCTCTGTAGCATAGGATTGGTTTCGATCCCGTGCCAATACGCACCTGCTACCGATAACAATTTAAAGGCCTTGATTTGCCCCGTTGATTTTATGTGCGGCCCGCGGCAGAGATCTAAAAATGATTTGCCTGTTTTATAAATAGAAACGCTTTCGCCTGGCAAAGCCTGAATAAGCTCTACCTTATAATCTTCTTTTAAGCGTTTAAAAAGCTCTATTGCCTTTTCTTTACTCAGATTTTCCTGCAGAAACGGTTCGTTATTGGCGATGATTTCTTGCATTTTCTTTTCAATGGCCAGCAACTCTTCGTCGCTAAACGGTCCTTGCTTATCAAAATCATAGTAAAAACCGTCCTCGATTGCCGGGCCGATAGCCAATTTTACTTCAGGCCATAATGCTTTCACCGCTTGAGCCATTACATGCGAACAAGAATGCCTGAGAGTATCTAGTTCCATCTTTACTTCCTCGGTAAATTCAAATGGGCCCATGAGGACTTGAACCTCAGACCTTTGCGATGTCAACGCAACGCTCTAACCAACTGAGCTATGAGCCCAAACGAACAATATTTTTTAGCGAGTCTCGATGGTATGCCAAAATATAGGCGGTACGAATCGAGTATTATTTAAATGGGCAAGAAGGGAGTCGGACCCTTACGACCTTGCGGCCAACAGATTTTAAGTCTGTCGTGTATGCCATTCCACCACTTGCCCGAAATTTGGAGGCGACGAGCGGAATTGAACCGCTGAATAGTTGTTTTGCAGACAACTGCCTTACCACTTGGCTACGTCGCCAAAATCTATAATAATTTCTTTACTTCTTTTATAATTTCGGCTGTTTCTGCTAGGCAACCTGTTCCCACGGAACCACAGGCAAGCAAACCTTTATTGGGACCTATAAATTTATAACCGCAGGATTTTAATTTTGCTATATTGTTTTGGGTAATTTTATTATGATACATATTCTCGTTCATCGCCGGAGCAATCAAAACTTTGGCTTTAGTTGCGCAAACAGTACAGGTTAAAAGGTCGTCGCAGATTCCCGCAGCAAGCTTGGCAATTATATTGGCTGTTGCCGGAGCAATCAAGATTAAATCCGCTTTTTGCGCTAAAGCCACATGTTCAACATCCCAGGCATCTTGTTGGTCAAACATTGAGCCGCAATAGAGCCGGTTTGCGCTTAGACTCTGGAAGACAATCGGCCTAATTAACTCCTCTGCTTCTTTGGTCATAACTACGTGTACGCAGCATGCGCAATCCTGAAGCCGTCGGATTATATCCGGAGCCTTATAAATAGCGATGCTGGCAGTTACTCCCAAAATAATATTTTTGTCTTTCTTTATCATTATTCGTGTGCTTTTGTTTTCTTGGCTTCTACCTTACCTTCGGCAATTTCATGTAAAGCCATAGTTGAAGGCTTCAGAGATGCATCAGTTGGGACTAATCTCGGCTGACCTTCAGCAATCTCCAGAGCCCTTTTGGAGGCTAAAATTACTAACTTATAAATTGAGCTCATGCTTTTGTCTAAAAGTTTTTCCCTATCCTGGCCATCCATTTCTTATCCCCCAAAATTGTATGTTAAGTATTAATTTCGTGCAAGAATATATTTTTTAATTCTTCAAGCGCAACCTGTAGGCTTTGATTTAAAATACAATGATCAAATTCTGAAGCCGCCAAAAGCTCCCGGCGCGCAAGACGGACTCTGCGCGCTATTTCTTTCTTGTTGGTGCTGCTGCTACGGTATTCTATTCTGCTCTTTAACACTTCAAGGGAAGGTGGCAGAATAAAAATTGTTACTGTATTATTAGGGTATAATTTCTTCAATGTCCGGGCGCCTTTAATATCCAGACATAACCCTATGTTCCTGCCGTAGCTAAGCTGGATTTCTAAGGGCCCCTTGGGCGTTCCGTAATAATATCCCAAATAGCGAGTCCATTCAAGAATTTTTTTTGCTTTTAACAGGTGTCTAAACTCTAAGGGCGTGACAAAAAAATATTCGCTACCATTGCTCTCTCCTGTTCGCCGGGGGCGAGTTGTAAGAGAACGTGATTTTACCAGCAATTTTCCAATTTTTTTGTCTTTGATTAAACCGGCTAGAAGGGTGGTCTTTCCTGAGCCCGAAGGCCCGCTGATGATAAAAAGTTTCCCCGGCCTATTTTGTTTTTTATGGGCTTTCACTACTCTATGTTTTGTACCTGTTCACGGATCTTTTCAATCTGGCTTTTCATTTGTATGGCACGCCCCGAAATCATCAGGTCAAATGACTTTGCCGCCAAGGTATTGGCTTCACGCTGCATCTCTTGAGTAATAAAATCTAATTCTTTTCCCACAGCCTGGCCTTTGGTAATCTTGGCTTGGAAATTCCTGATGTGAAAATGCAGACGGTCGATCTCCTCGGCAATATCCGCTCCTTTTAAAAAAGCCAACCGATCCTCTTCTGTTTGAATTTTACTAATTTTATTTTTTGCCGCCACTGCAAAACGGCGTTTAATGAATACCAAATCCTCTTTCAGCAAACCGTTTCTGTTCTTTAATACGCTTGCCAACACCTGGCCTTCTTTCTGGCGCGCCTTTAATAAATTCGAAAGCGCCTGTAAAAAAACGGGTTTAATTTTCTTCCAAATATGTGCTCCCGTCGGCTTGTCTTCCTTGAGCGCCAAGATGCCGGGTAGCCTGATTAAAGAATCCAAGCTAAGTCCATTATCAATTTTAAATTCTCTTTTTATGGCATGTAACTGGTGTAAATAGCTCTTAAGCAACTTGCGGTTCACATATATACCTTGTGCCATTTGCCCCTTAATATTAATCGCGCAATAAATTCTGCCCCGCTTTATGTTGGTTTCGATCTCTTTTTTTATTGTATCCTCCAAAGAGATCATGCCTTCGGGCAAATGGAAAATGCTTTCTGTAAATTTATGGTTGGTGCATCTTAACTCGACACTAATCCTGCCGATAGAGTCAACTTCTGCTTCATGGCTGCCAAAACCAGTCATACTGCTGATCATTTTCTTCCCTTCTCTAAGCCCATACCTTACTTTTGTATTCTGTTTGCACCAGATACTTTGTGGCGTATAAATCAACGATAATTTCATCGGGGTTAAACCAAAGCTTAATTTCCCTTTCTGCTTCCGAGTCGTTAGATGAAACGTGAATTACATTTTCGTAAACTCCGCTTGTTGTAATCCTGCCATAAGAACCGCGGATAGAGGTTGACTCTGCCTCTTCGGGATTGGTGGCCCCGGCTAAATCCCTGCATTTTTTTATCGCATCATTGCCCCAATATATCAGAGCCATAACTTTCTTACGATCGTGCAACTCTCCTTGTAAATACCTGACAATTTCATTGAAAAATGGCTTGTCTTTTAAGTGCTTGTAGTGCTCTTCTGCCAAGGGCCTTGTTACGCGTACCATTTTAGCGGCAACAATTTCAAGCTTAGTTTCAGACAGGCGAGTAAGAATATTTCCGGTTAGGGATTTCTTGAGCCCGTCGGGCTTAATTAAAATCAAGACTGCTTGAGCCATTATTTATCTTCCTCTCCTCCTGATGTATGTCTTGCGTCGGTAAGGGCAGCGCTGG
>Ga0233423_10001214_pt1 | contig 13022 bp, 22 predicted proteins | sample Watercolumn_Mata_FD_180713 | JGI IMG/M metagenome (GOLD analysis project Ga0233423, IMG submission 180713) | Freshwater microbial communities from Lake Matano, South Sulawesi, Indonesia - Watercolumn_Matano_2014_112_MG | ecosystem: Environmental > Aquatic > Freshwater > Lake | place: Indonesia... | reverse complement strand
TAGCAAGGATTATTGTTGATGCCGATGGCAAGGTTATAGAATCATCAACAAATGTTATTCTTTGTTCAATTGCCCCGATAGGGCAACCAAGAACAGAAAGAGTTTATAATAGATGCGAGGAAGAAGATATTAAATTGATAAACAGAATAGCTTCGGCCAAAGCTAATTCGTATGCGCTGGGAAATGTTTGGCCTGAGAAAGACTCATTATGTCGATATGTCGATTACTTTTCAGTTCAATTCTATCTTGCGGCATATGTGAGAGCTTAGCTTTCTTAAGTAGATATTGGCATATTAGACCAACCGCCTTTTTCCCTTCGATTTACACTTCTCTTTTTATTCTTATCAAAAAATGACAAATTTTGTCTTATTTTATTCTGCTTTTTTAAAATTACTAGATTTTTTAAAACTCTAAGCGCATTACAATAATCTTTAAAAGCTAGAGATTTCCTAAAAAGATATGGCAAAAGGCGTGTCAATAAAATTTAAGTCTTATGAAGAGACTATTCCAAAATTGTTAGATCTTATAAAATTTAATAACGAGCTGAAAAAACATGAAAAAATTATACTAAAACCCTATTTAAGTGAAGTTAAAGAAAAAAATACGCCCGTTGCGTTTGTCGAAGAAATCTTGAAGTACTGCATAAGCAATAAAAATTCTTCTGCTGAAATATTTATAGCTGAGGGAGTAGACGGGGCAGATACACTAGAATTATTTGAAGAAGAAGGATATAAAAAACTAGCTGAAAAATATCCTATTGGCTTAATCGACCTTAATCATTCTGAAGTGTCTGAAACTATGAGCAGGGATTTTGTAAAATTTGAGAAGGTTATGTATCCTAAACTTCTTCAGGAAGGTTTTGTTATATCGCTGCCAAAATTGCGTGAAGATGAAGAATTAGAGATGCTCGGCGCCCTTTCTATCATGATCGGAGCTTATCCGTCGAGCTACTATTCAGGGTTCTTTTCGAGCAAAAAAAATAAAATAAGAAAATGGCCATTAAGATATTCTATTCACGATATTGTAACCTGCAAGATGCCTGAATTTGGTATTATTGATGCATCTGAACGGGGGGCGATTGTTGCTGGAAGGCCGTTAGAAATGGATAAGCAGGCGGCAAAATTAATAGGCAAAGAGAATTCTATCGGATATTTAAGGCTAATAGAAGAAAGCTCTGCCGCGAGAGCTGAAAGAGATAAAATTAAAGAAGAAAAAAATAGAGAAAAAAACGAGTAAAGCATTGATTCTGGAAAGTTTTGGCTATAAATTCGGAAATAAAAAAGTTTTTATAGATGTCTTTATTAGGTTCTTATGTGCGCCTTGATTAATTTTGAAGGAAGGCCATGTTAAAAGAAACTAAAATGAAAATTACGAAAAAATTAGGGATCTATACGATGATTTTAGGAGTTGTGCTTTTCTTTTTGAATATTGTCACTTATGGTTATTGGGGAATAGATATTGATATCCCGGCCGTGTTTATTTTTATTGTTGGGCTGATTATATTTTTAATAAAAAAGAATAACAAACCAGACAAAAAGAAAAAGAGTAATAAATAATTATATTAAATTTATGAAAAAATCCATTAAACTGCGCATCTCCGGCTCGTTGCAAAGTATTTTCTTCAATCAGTTTATAAAGGAAAATGCTGTTGCGCGCGGCATTAAAGGATATCTAAGAAACTTAGAAGAGGGGGTTGTTGAAATATTTTTAGAAGGAAACATCGACAATGTTAATGCGATGGCAGAGATATGCACGCGCGGCCCAAAATACGCGCAGATTCGCAATGCAGAACAAAACGAAGAAAAGTTTCAAAATTTCAAGGAATTTAAGATTTTGAATTTTTAATACTTGCTTTGAAAGCAACAATTATTAAAAACCCCTTGTGCGTCTGCTATAAATGACAAGAGTGTTAACTGAATTAGTTGGGTTATTTCCAACGCCGGCTCCTGTGCAAAAAGGCGCTGTTTTTGAAGCAGACTATAACTGCTTTTTTGGGGGAAAGAGAGATTATATTGGCAGAGTCTGCACTGTTGGAATGTTTAGCTTTACTGCACGAGTGATAATTGAATTTCCTCCAACGAGGAAGTTTGATCGGAGAAACTATGTTAAAAGGTTCTGGTTTAACAGAGTTTTAAGATATCATCAATATCAAATTGCTGAATCTTAGTGACTTTCTAAAACTATATAAATGCATTTTTTCTCCTTGAGATATGGCAAGACAAGAGGAAATTGTTAAAGAAAGACTAAAGAAGATAGAAGAATTGAAGAAAAAAGGCATAAACCCCTACCCCTACTCATTTGAAAAAAAGAAAAGTGCAGCAGAACTTCAGACTGAACATAACTCTCTTAAAAACGGGGCGAAAGCAAAAGAGAGAACTAGCATCGCGGGGCGTTTGATGACTTTTAGAGATATGGGTAAAATTGCTTTCGGAGTGCTTCAAGACTTCTCTGGCTCTATTCAAATAATGCTTCAGGACGGCGAGACGCCGAATGAATTGATTTCATTTTTTAAAAAATATGCAGATATTGGAGATTTTATTGGCATAGAGGGGCATGTTTTTAGAACTAAAAGGGGAGAGCTTTCGATAATCACAAAAAAAGCGGAGATTTTGTCTAAGTCTATATTGCCGCTTCCAGATAAATGGCATGGTTTAGAAGATAAAGAAGAAAGATACAGAAAAAGATACCTCGATTTAATTATTAATCCAGAAGTTAAAAAAACATTTATAAAACGCTCAAAAATCGTATCTTTAATTAGAAAATTTTTAGATGAGAAAGGATTTACAGAAGTAGAAACACCTATGCTGCAACCAATTTATGGGGGAACCAATGCGAAACCATTTTCAACTCATCTAAATGCACTAGATATGAAAGTTTATCTGCGCGTTGCACCGGAGCTCTACTTAAAGAGATTAGTTGTCGGGGGATTTGAGAAAGTTTACGAAATGAACAGAAACTTCAGAAATGAAGGAATTGATTTTATGCATAATCCTGAGTTTACAATGATTGAATGGTATGAAGCTTATGCGGATTATAACAAAATGATGGACACTGCTGAAGAGCTTTACAAATATATTGCAAAAGAATTAACTGGGAGTTACGTGCTAGAATTTAAGGGAAGAAAAATTGATCTGAGGGGCAAGTGGCCCAGAGTTTGTATGACCGATGCTATTAAACAAAAGATTAAAATCGATGTTTTGAAGATGTCTGCACAGGAATTAATGGAATTTGCTGAAGAAAATAAAGTTGAATTCAGAGGCGAGCCAAACAAAGGCATTTTAATAAATGCCATGTTTGAAAAATTAGTTACAGATTCTTTAGACGGGCCTATTTGGATTATTGATTATCCAAAAGAGGTCTCACCTCTTGCAAAGCCTCATCGCTCTAAAGAAGGTTTCGTAGAAAGGTTTGAATGTTATGTTTCTGGGAAAGAAATCGGAGATGGTTGGTCTGAGATTATAGACCCTCTCGACCAAAGACAGAGATTCGAGAAAGAGCAAGAAGCAATGCGTTCGGGGAAAGAAGAAGCTCATCCAATGGATGAAGATTTTATCCAAGCACTTGAGCAAGGAATGCCTGTTTTGGGGGGAATTGGCATCGGAATTGATAGACTTGTGATGTTCTTTACAAATTCTGAATCTATCAGAGACGTTATTCTTTTTCCCTTCATGAGACCATTGAAGAATGAGAAGAAAGAAGAAGTGAAGAGAGATGGAAAAGGAAAGTAAAAACTTTAGAGCTCAGAATCTAAACTGGATGCAGGAGTCCTTTCATCTGTAGGTCTGCCAAATCTTGCGTGTATTAAAACTCCTTGTTTATCTAATGGACCAGAACAATGCCCGAATTCTGGCCCCGGGGCGCCCAAATCACCCTGCATCAGAAATTGTGTTAGAGTATGTAATGCTTCGTCTGTGCTAATAAGTTGTTCTTGATTGGGATATCTTTTTAAAAACGCAGCTGCGACTTCATCTCCGTATTCCTGAAATAGTTTAAAATATCTTTTTGCCGGGAGTGGTGTTTTTTGCAGTATATATACTCGGTTCATATTAATTAGAATTACTGAAGGTTTTTATATTTTATTGCGACGAGCCGAGCTACTCTCGCAAACTATTTAAAACTTCTCGTGCTTTTGAAAGTTATGACTCTTCCAATTTCGCGCGAACAAGCTATTGAATTGCTTAAAAAATATAATTCAGATAAATCTGACTGGAATCATTATCTCGAGAGCGAAGCAATTATGCGCGCCTTAGCAATTAGATTGAATGAAGATGTTGAATATTGGGGAATGCTTGGATTATTGCATGACATTGATTGGGGCATTACAAAAGCAGACAGCAGAGAGCATCTGACAAAAGCGCCGGAGATTTTGCGCAACGCGGGATTTGATGAGGAATTTATCAGCGCAATTGTGTCGCATGGCTGTGGTTGGGACTGCGCAGACTTAAAAGATAAAAAAAGAGAAAAGAAAGTTGAATATGCGTTGGCTTGTGCTGAAACAATTACTGGCTTAATTCACACCTATGCTCTAATGAGAAAAACAATTGAGGAAATGGATGCTTGTGGCTTAAAGAAAAAGTTCAAAGATAAAAAATTTGCAGCTGCAGTCAGCAGAGATATAATTATGGAATGCGAAAATCTTGGCTTGTCTTTGGATGAGTTTTTTCAGATTTCTATTGAGGCAATTAGAAAGATAAAAAACGAGGTTGGGCTGGATTAAGTTTAAATATTGCGGAATGATTGTATAACAAAAGATGGTGGATATAATAATAAAAAGCAAGATAAAGGCGGCGGTGCCGGATTTGAATGTTGCTGACGAGGTAGCTGAATCGCTGAACAACAAAGTTCTTAAGATTCTAGACGAGGCATCTAATCGCGCAAAGCTAAATGGAAGAAGAACTTTGCAGGCGAGAGATTTATAAGTCTGACTAAATTAAAATAAGCATGAAGACAAAAATAGTTCGCCTTTTGCTATTGTCTTTTATTAGCATTATGCTCGCACAGATGGTTTCTGCTACAACAACACTGAACATTTATCTTGATGAGAAGGGAGACGCAACATTTGTTGGAAGAACAGATGAACAACTGGCGAATTTACCTTGAGGAGTAAACCTCGAAGATGGAACGATTTTTGGAATTAGTTCGCAACTGACAAGCAAAGAAAGGGATGTTTGATTAACCACTTAAGACCTGGATTACTTGAAAAGCGAGAAAGAGATAAAAATAAGATACAGAAAATCTATTCGGAAATTGGAGAAGAGGAATCTCCAATTGGGATAAATCTGAGAGATTGGGCAAATTATTTGAATGGGGCGCCATTAAAACTAAATGCAAAAAATTTGCAGAGATTTTTTAAAACTGGAAAAGAAGAAGCTTAATCTTTGAATTAGATAACTAAACACTCTCTAAGAAAAAGAGGCGATTGTAAGATGTGAAACCGGGTCTTTTTATATGCTCAAGAACCAACCTTAATTACACGCCAGCCACTTTGGTGGCTGGTTCTTGACATTTTATAGTTTGTTTAGACTAAGAGAATAGAGAGATAAACCAAAGAATCGCATATAAAATAGCTACAAAAAATAAAAAAATTCCTACCCAGAATAAGAAAAAGAAGAATGCAACCAACTCTCCTAAAATGATAAATATCGCGGCAAAAGATAAGATCCATACTAAAGCTGGAACGTCTTTGAGTGAAAGAGAGCCTTCTCTAGACGCTTTAACTCTGTTCAGTTTGAATAAGGTCATCTTAAATAAAAGAAAGGGTATTATTTATAATTTTATATTTGCAACTGTTTTGGCTTTTTCGTTGATGGGCTGCAGTCAGTCTTCAGTTTTATTAACTAATGCGGTTATTGAAAATAGAAGGTTAGACTAAAATAAACTAGTCGGTTTTAATTTCTATCTTCGGCACTTTTGGTTAGTGCTTTGTAAGCATCAATTTCTTCTTGTGTTGCTAATCTATCGTTTAAATTTTCTGGACCTAACAGATAAAGTTTTCCATCAGAGTAGTGCGCTGATGGTGCTAAGAACTCACCATTTCTGTCAAACCCAGTTATGGTATAGAAGTCCGGTAATCTATCTCCTTCTTGGTGTATAAAAACAAAACCCCTAATGCCTCTTTGACAACACTATTCAAGGTTTTTGTCATGTGGTTTTGAGATTCTTGGCTTATTTAAAGATTATTGCCTTTCGACAGAGGCATTATTTCACAAACTCCACGAACGGCAGATGCTCAAACTTGCTGTCTCCTGTGAGAAACCTTAAATTGTTTCGCTTGGCATAAATGTAACCCATGCAGTCTGTATAAGAAAGATCTTGTTTTTTGTGTTCTTTTCTAAACTGAATTGCTTCTTTTAAAGTTTCATCATCTATTTCAACGACATTTTGCCTGAATTTAGAGAATATTTCGTTAGCTTTTTCCAAAGAGTAATCTAAAAGAGCTGACCAATAGACCTCTGCAAGATTAAATAAAGAAAGAGAAATATCTTCCTCAGCGTATGGGGCAAAGTTCGGATTGTTTTTTATTATCTCGATTATTGCATAACTATCAAAGAAATAATTTAATCCCATCCTCTTCTTGCCTCTTTAATTATCTCTTCAGTGGGTCTCTTCCAATCCTTTAACATACCAAACACATCTTTTACTTTTACTCTTTTCTTTTTTTCTATTTTTACTCTTACTTTCTCGTTTTCTCTGATTTTTTGTTGCTCTGCAATCATTGAAGGTATAACTACTGCTATTGAATTTCCCCATTTCCTTGTTATTGCTTCTATTTCCATGATACAAGAATGATACAGAGGTATTTATAGTTTACGGTTTCAGTAACATTGCAATTGTTTTCTGATTGCTTTTGCAGGTGCTAAAAGCTTTTAGCGAAGAGAGAAAGATTACGCTTAGTGTTTTTTTACTTCCTCTTCTAAATCGCTGGAGAACCTATTTAATCCTGCAGGCCAATTCCCCATATCTAATAGGGCCAATATTAAGTGTGCGTCATCTCCCTTTACGCTGTAGTCATCAAAAAACTTCTGACTAAAATCAATTCCTGTTTTGTCCAATTTAGTGAAGTATGTTAAAAGCGGGTTTGATGGGTCCTTTTCACTTAGTTGCCTATATACTTCTATCATTCTGTTAAGATTTTGGTTATGTTCTTCAGTAAGAACTTTCAGTTTTGCCGCCATATCTATTCCGCCAACCATAAAATATACTGCTGTTGTAAAATATTTAAATCTTTCTCTTAAAACGAACTATTTGGTGAAAAAGTGCTTAAAACGGCGTTTAATGTATCTTATACGAACTAGGGGTTTTTTGGGTTAAGCGAACTTGTTAATTTGGACCTTCTATTTCTTGTTGAAGACCTGATCTGGCTTGCCCCATAGTGGTTTCTGCTAACTTGTGGCGCAAAAACTCCTGAAATGAAAACCCTCTTTTTTCTTGCTCGCATATGTCTAGATACTGCGGGCCTTCACAATTTCTCCTAAGGGTTAAAGGGAGATCATAGCGCGTGTGAAAACGGAGTTCTCCTTGCGCGTTGGGCTTTATTTCAGTTAAAGTATAGGTCTCTCCAGCCTCATTATTATATTTTCTTCCTACTAATTCCTGTCTTAAAAATTCTAATACTGTTGTTTGCAAACCCATGGCTTTTTATTAAAGATAATGGCTATTTAAAGATTATTGCTTTTTGATATGTATTTTTCTATGTCGGGCGCGTTCGGCGCTTCGCGCCTCAGAATTAGTGTGGCTATTATTTTAGGAAAAAGGGCGAAAAAATTGTGAAAAAGATGAGGTTTTTTGGTAATTTTAAATTGGGTTTTAAAGAATTAAAGCGAACTTGATGGGGGTGCTGTAAGATTTAGGTGACGATTAAAAGATTCAGCTTACTCTGTTTTGTATTTTTTATATATATTTTTGCGGTGACTGATGGCTTGAATTTTTAGCAAATGCTCTTGCTTGAGCCAAAGAAGAATGACCCTATAATCTCCTATTCTAATTTTAAACTCTGGCATTCCTTTGAGTTTTTCTAAGTAGTGCTCTGGGTTTTCTTTTGCTTCATTAATTTTGTCGTAAATTCTTAAAGCGAGTTCTTTTGGCAACCCATTAATTTCATCTAAAGAATTTCTTTCCCATTCGATAGAATAGGTCATTTTTTAGCTAAGATGCGCTTTTTTACTTCTTCGTGAGAGATATAATTTGTGGATTTTCTTCTTTTTTCTAATTCTGCCTTAAACTCATCTGTTAATTCGCCTTCGTCATCTGCTTTGTGTTGGCTTTCTTCTGTTTTCCCGATGATAATTCCTCTTGCTTGGAGTGCCCTCTCTAAAAGCACCAATCTCTGATAAACTTCATTAATTGTTATTTGCTTTTGTTCCATTATGGCTTTAATTTGTGTTGATTAATATATTTTTCGGTTTGACAACGGGTCGCAATCGGCCTTCGGCCTCACTAATTAGTGTGGCTATTATTTTGAGAAATGGGCGAAAAAATTGTGAAAAAGATGAGGTTTTTTGGTAATTTTAAATTGGGTTTTAAAGAATTAAAGCGAACTTGATGGGGGTGCTGTAAGATTTAAGCAAAGGGATAAAGCTTTAGCCAAAGATTATCGTTCTCGAAGGAGCTTTGAGGAAATTAAAATGAGGAAGACACCAATTAGAGTGAGAAAAATAGCTGAATAGGTTGCTGTTAAATAGTGCTGAGGGGTGACATCTAAAAGGCGGGCGACAAAATTGCGAGAAAGCTCAAGAATTGCATCTCGCCAAGCAAAGGCAATCAAAAAGCCTATTGCAGCTACGACTGCTAAACGAATTTGCCTCTTAAATTCTTGCCGAAATGATCTCTTTGTTTTTAAGATTTTCATAATATGGCTACTGGGGGTGCTCTTGATTATTAGATTAGAAGAAATCTGTCTTTATAAAGTTTAACAAGAAAAAGTAAAAAAGAAAGTTCGAATATTTGTTAACGCTGTTAATCTGCTGGTTGATTAATAACTATAGTGAAAGATAAAAGTCTTTCCTAGATAGTCAACGACAGAGTGTGCTAATATTAATGTCCTTGACTAGAATATAACGCTCGGGCTATTGTGACTGGGCGCTCTGATTTGTCCTTTTAGACATTGCTTCTTTTTAAAAAAAGAGTAAAAACAACATTGGAAATTAGCTTTAAAAACGGGTTTTGTTATAGTTTTAGCTGAGGGTTATACTGTTTTAAATAACTGGGGTTCTCTCGACGATAAACAGCTGTTTAAACAGGTGTTTGTATCTTGTAGCGTGGTGTTTATGCCTTGCTATTTTGTTCTTTGGTGTGTTTTTCTGCCTCTTTTTTTAGTATGTCTTGTTTGCCTTTTTAGGCTCTAAAAGCGCAATATTTATAAATGCCTGAACTTGTTATATGATTATGTTTGGATGGATATTTGGAAATAAGTATAAAAAAGTAGAGGAAGAAACTAAAAAAGGGTTTGATGCTGTAAAGAACGATATGGAAACTGTTGGGAAGTGGATTAAACACCTCAATAATCAAGACAAACAGCTGTTTGATAATATAAATCAGCTAAAACAAGATTTATCGTCGGTTAGAGACGAGGTTGCTGCGGCAAGAGAAGCTTTGTCCGAGATTGGTGGGGAGAAGGAAGACAAACAGCTGTTTGAAAAATTGCCTGTTTTAAACAAACAGGCGGGTGTTTTTGGTGTTGAAAAGCCTGTCCAAACAGCTGTCCAAACAGCTGATTTTTATAGTATTTTAAAGAGTTTGACTTCTAACGAGAGATTGTTAGTATTTACTTTATTGAACAGCGAATTGAAGTTAAGTTATGAAGATTTAGCTCTTTTACTAGGAAAAGAGAGATCTACTATACGTGGGCAGATAAATGCTATAAAACAGAAAAGTGAAGGTTTAATTGAAGAAATGACTGAAAAAAATGGCAAGAAAAGAGTGTTTATTCCTGAAGAAATTAGAGAAAAATTGTTAAAATATGGGAAAGTGAGAGTTAAAAAGAAAACGAAAGGTTCGGTTAATAGCGAAAGTTCGAGTTAAACTTGATGAAAATAACTAAAATAACGAAAAGTGAGAGTTAATATGAGCAAAAAAGAAGATGTTTTACTAAAAAAATCGAAAAGTAGGTCTATTGGGAAGAAAGTGAAAATTGTAAATTCAGGAAAAAGTGAGGAAAAATTGGATTAATGAGATCAATTTTTCTGATAAGAAAAAAAGAAAGTTTGCGTATTGAGAAAAATTTAGTTCGAGTAAAAAAGTGAGATCTTAATGCGAACTTTTTCTTAGAGAAGAAGGCGTTAATGTTTTAGTTAGAACCTTAAAGATATATTATTCGGTTAAACGAGAATCTATATTTCTCTAAGTTGGAGAATGGCTGCTAGCGAGGCTATTTTTTTTAATTCTGGTGAGATAAATAGGAGAACTTTCTTGTTATTTATTTTATTCTTCATTATTGGAATGCCTTTTTTTGTGATTTTCTGCGTGTAATCTCGTATAGAGCTTTGTGTAAGAGAAAGTTTTGATGAAATAAGTTGATAAGTTACGTCGTGGCCTTCTTCTTCGAGTTGGTAGATTGTTGAAAAAACAAGCATTTCTTGTGGAGTAAGATTTTTAAATTTAACACGAACCTCTTGCTTTATTGAGTCGAGAGAAGACAAGAGTTGTGAAACTTTTCGAATGTCTCTAAAGTTCGCACTATCTGTTCTAACCCCTTCATTTCCTATGTGCTGGTCTGTCTGTTGGTTTGTCTGTCTGTCTGCTGGAACCCCATCATTTCTTATGGAAGTATTTGAATTCTGCGTTTTTAAGGCGTATAAAGGCAAATTATCTGCTGGATCTGTATGTTGAATGCTGGAATTTTTTGAGATGTCTGTCTGTTGGTTTGTCTGTTGGATGATTTGCTTGATTTCTTCTATTTCCTGAGAGAGATAATAGAGATGTTCCTTGAGTTCGTTGATATCTTGTTTTGCTTTTAGGAAAGCTTCTTTTATAGGATCCATTGGTTAGTAAATTTGATTGAAATTATAAAGATTGTTGTGATTTACAGATTAAGATCTGATGGACTGGTGTTTTTTATATACTTCAAATGCTTCATTTGAAATTCGCCAGCGTTGTCGTTTTATATATTCTTTGCCTTCTGAATTTTTTTTTATTTGGATTACTAATTTCTTTGGTTCTAGTTCGTTTAGAAGAGATTTTACAAATTCTTCGTCGCGTGCGATTTCATTACTTATTTTTGATGTGAACGCCGCTTCTGGAGAAATTGAGAAAAGATAATGAAGGATTTGTTCTGATATTTTGTCTTTTTTTTGCTTAGATATTTTCGGCATAGGCTTGTTAATTACTGAAATTATATAAAGATATTGTATATTTGATTTCTGAGTTTTTCGTAGAAAGCTTTATAAACAAAATTCATTTATAAATGTAAATAGAGCATTTTCATATGGGCAAATCTAATTTAAGAGTAGAGAATATAGTCGCAACAACTTCTTTGGGAAAAGAGGTGCCTTTAACTAAACTTGCGAGGACACAAAGCAACACAGAGTATAACCCTGAGCAGTTTCCAGGGCTTGTACTCAGAATTGATAAGCCAAAATCTGCTGTGCTGGTTTTTTCTTCTGGAAACCTTGTATGTACTGGAACTAAGAGTGTGGCGCAGGTAAAGCAAGTAATTAAAGCTGTGATAAAGCAAATTGCTAAAATAGGCATTAAAATAACAGACAAGCCTAAAATAACTGTTGAGAACATAGTTGCTTCTGGGAGTATTGACTTAAACCTTAATTTGAATTTATTGGCTTTGCAATTGGAGAACACTGAATATGAACCTGAGCAGTTTCCGGGGCTTGTATATAAACTGAATGAGCCTCCTGCGACTTTCTTGCTTTTTTCTAATGGCAAGCTCGTATGTACTGGAACTAAGAACAAGCAGCAATTAGAGGACTCTATGACCCAGCTAAACAAAAGCATTAGAAACGCCTTAAAAGAAATTAAGGGCTAGTTTGTTTAGAGAAGTTTGAAAATTCTCTCGTAAAATTGGAATTATTTAAGCTTCTCTTTAAAATTCTTATTTATTTTAATTAGGATAACTGTAAAACCGATAATCTTGTAATCGTAGCGGTTTTTATTTAATTCTGAGAGCTTATTAATGAGGTCGATAGCCATTTCCTGCATACTATCTTTATTTCGGCCCGATGCTTTCAAAAAAGAAACTCTTACTTGTTTGTGGTTTTTGAATATGAAATCCAGAGCTTGAATAATGTTTGGGGTTATCCCAGATTTTCCTACCTGAAATTTAGCCATTGTTTTCATTTTGTTATTTCGAATCCTCCAGAGGGAATTGCTGAAAGCAGCTCATTATTATCTAATTCAACTTGAAATCTTTTAATTATTTCGCTTCGCAAGTTTTGTTTGTTAATCTTTCCAGGAAGAATTTTCAATAAGACTTTTTCTTTATTTTTAATGGTTTTTTCAGGCACTGCTCTTAAAACTCTTTCTTGTCTTGTTAAAGCTAGCTTTAGTTCGACTGCTTTTTTTTCAATTTTTCCTAAAACCCCCCAAGTACCTATTTTCATTTCTTTTGATTTATAAATTTGCGATTTCTTGAAAATGTGAATTTGAGTGGCCTTTTTGCCTAGCTTCCAGGCTCTGCTGAAACAGCCTGTAAAAATTGCGCACTCTTCTAAGTCTTTTTTTGAAACTTCACTGATATTTGCGAGAATTACTGAAAATGGGCTTCCAGGCTCTGCCGTGTGCATGACTATTAGGTCTTCTTTTATTTTCTTTATTCTGTTTAAAAGAGAATCATTTTGCTCGGCGCTCTTTCCCCCAACAGCAAGTTTTCCAGAAGATGTGAAAAACCATTTGTGTTTTTTATAATCTTCAAATTTCATTTTGATAGAAAAGAAAGCGAGTTTTTAATTGTTTTCCATATCTCAAGGTGTTGCTGAAGTGCTTCCTCCGAGATTATTTTATATTCGGTAATCCTTTAATTCATCTTTTTTAATTTTAAAAAGAAGAGTCATAGAAATTATCTCTCAACTTAT
>Ga0233423_10001210_pt1 | contig 13032 bp, 13 predicted proteins | sample Watercolumn_Mata_FD_180713 | JGI IMG/M metagenome (GOLD analysis project Ga0233423, IMG submission 180713) | Freshwater microbial communities from Lake Matano, South Sulawesi, Indonesia - Watercolumn_Matano_2014_112_MG | ecosystem: Environmental > Aquatic > Freshwater > Lake | place: Indonesia... | reverse complement strand
CCAAGAAGTGCTCCATTGTCGTCTTCAGCGCGGCCATGACCTTGTCCATGTCCCCGCTGAAGACGACAATGGAGCACTTCTTGGCCTCGGTGTTCATTTGTTCTCCTCCTTGCGAATTTTTGCCGATTAGACTTTGGTCATTTCGGCGATGCGCTGCAGGCGATTGAGCAGGCTCAACCGCTCCTGACCAATCTTCGAAAAGGTTTGCGCTACCTTTTGCAGCAGATGTACGACCCTCTCCGTGCGCTCCCCTTCCAGGCGATGCACCGCCGGTAGGGCTGCTCGCAGCTCATCCTCGCTCAGGCCGCAGGCGCGGGCCAGCGCGGCGAGGCGAGGCAGGGGGCCATCGCCATCCGCTTCCACCGGCCCGGTCAGGAACTGCCCACCGAAGGTCATGGCGATGAACTCGTCGCCTACTTCGATTCGTCCGCGGGCGTAGAGCAGCCCGGCGTGGCAACGGTGGAGAGCGGGGGAGCGTTCCGAGCTGGCGGCCAACGCCTGCCAGGAGGCCTGGCAGCGGCGCTGGCCCTCGGCGCTGCTCTGGATCAGTTGGCAGAAACGACAGGGATTGCTGATTCGGGTGAGAGGCTGGCCCTGCAGGTCGGTAGTAATGGCGGCGATGTCCAGGGCCTCGGCGAGCACGTCCTGGATGATCTGGATGCAGCCTAAGGGGAGCACCTGAGCCGAGGGTGTGAGGGCCTCTGGCTGGGGTGCTTCGGCGACCTCCAGATCGGCCCGCTGCTCCTGGAGTAGCTTTGCGATGTCCCGGCGGTGGAAGCGCCACTGGCCGCCGACCTTGAAGCCAGGCAGGCGGCCGTCGTTCAGCATGCGGTAGATGGTGACACGGTCAAGCTGGAGCAGATTCTGTAGTTGTCGCGTGGTGAGCAGGTCGTCCACAGGCTGAAGGTCAGTAGACCACGGGTCGGGTTCGTAGTGCGCACTTGTAGTGCGCTTTTCAGGCGCTCAAGCGCCCACTACGAGCCAGATTCGTGATCTACTGAGGCCATCCTCATCAGATATTACGCCCATTATACCCTACGCTTGTGGATTTGTCAAGCTTTTTAGCACATGTTTTATCAAAATATAGCAATTTTCTTGGGCATGGCCAAACCCGTAGACGACCATCAGATGGTCGTCCTGATAGCTAAAGCCCCGTCGAACGGGGCTGGGGTGAGACATGGGGCAGCCCGGTTTGACCGGGCTTTAGCTTTCAGCCCGATGGTCTGACCATCGGGATCTTGCCAAGAAGCCATCTCTGTGTTAAAATGGATGCATCAAGAAGCCGGAGGCTACTCTGATGCGCAAGTTGATCCTGGACGGCCTGGCCCTCTACAAACTGGAGAGGGCGTCTCAGGCCTATGCCCGCAAGGAGCTCAATCTGAGCGCGGCTGCCCGCTACGCCGGGGTCAGTGTCTACGAGATGATGAGTGAGCTGGAAAAGCGAAGCATTCCTGTGAACGCCTCTGTAGAGAAATTCCTGGACGGCATTCAGAATTTCGCTGAGGCCTTCGGTAGTAGCCCGGCCCTGCAACAAGCCCTGGCCGAGGCACAGCAAAAATAACCGGGCGGCTGGTAAAGACTTAACGCCACAGCAGGACAAAACAGCCTGCTGTGGCGTTATTGCTTGGTGCGTATTCGGTGCCTGGATAGTACCTTACCAACCAGATTCTTGCACAATTGGCAAGAAAATCCACCACGAAGACACAAAGGCACGAAGATTTTTGTTTTAGCTTTGGGTCTTGGTGTCTTTGTGGTAATAAGATGTTTCCTGGTTGGTTCCGGCTCGTCCGGGTTAGGGATTCAGGGCAGTCTGCCCGCCTGCCGGAGCAGGGCGACCACCTCCTCAACCGGCAGGGTGTACGCCGTGTGACCATCCCGCCCCACCATGGTCTCCGCCCGCAACAGTGAGTTGAGGATCGCCTCCTCCACGCTCTCCACGACGGCGGGGAAGAGCCAGGCCATGGCCTGCGCCTCATCGGCCAGGACGGTCTGCGTTGTGGTGAGCGCCGCTGGCGCGTGGGCAATGCGCTGTGCTGTGCTAAAAGCAATCACGAAGTCGCCGCTGCCGTGCCCGTAGTGGCTGCCCGTGCGGGCCAGACCAGCGGCAGCGCGGCGGCACAGTCGCCCCAGTTGACGCTCGTTGAGCGGCGCATCGGTGGCCAGCACGATCATGATCGAGCCCTTGTCCGGCGACACTGGGGGAGTGGCCGGCGGTTGGAGGTGACGACCCACCGGCACGCCATTGATCGTCAGGTCACGCGGGCGGCCGAAATTGGACTGCACCAGCGCGCCTACGGTGAAGCCGCCCGCCTCGGCGGGCAGCACACGGCTGGCTGTGCCGATGCCGCCCTTCCAGCCAAAGCAGCGCGTGCCTGTGCCCGCGCCGACCGCCCCTTCGGGCACTGACCCTGAAGACGCCGCGGCGATTGCCGCCCACACGTGCTCGGCACGCACGTGCCGCCCCTGCAAATCGTTGAGGTAACCATCGTTGGTCTCACCGACGATCACGTTGACGCTGCTGGTGCTGATGCCGATCTCCGGGCTCTGACGAACAGCGTACTGCACCAAGGCATCGGCCACCAGGCCCACGTTGAGGGTGTTGGTCAGGGCGATGGGCGCTTCAATCACGCCCAGTTCCCGCACCTCTTCAAAGCCGCAGGCTTTGCCGAAGCCGTTGATGGTGTGCACGGCGGCGCGCACCTTCTGGCGGAAGAGGTTGTCGCCGTGCGGCAAGATGACCGTCACGCCGGTGCGCACCGGCCCCTGCCCCGGGCGCAGTGGCCCTTCGCCGGCGATGAGCGTGGTGTGCCCCACGCGCACCCCGGCCACGTCGGTGATGGCGTTGTGTGCGCCTGTGGGCAACTCGCCCACCACGATGCCCAGATCACGCGCTCGCGGACGAACCATGACGCACCAACCTCATGTCGCTAGTAGACGATCTTCACTGCATAGTGACCTTCGTGGGCAGCAGAGAGGCATTTGTTGCAGACCAGCACCTCTCGCTGCTGCTCTTCGGAACAATCTACGCAGATCCACACGGCGTTGGCTTTACGTCCCTTGCCCTGGCAACGTTCGCAGGACGCGTGCCGGGGTTCATTCTGTGCCGCGAGGCGTGGGTACTTGACGCCTGGCTGTGGGTCTTCGATGGCCTCCAGAGTGAGGCTATGTTCTATCCAGTCCCCAAAGTCGTAGACGTACTCCAGTTCTGCCCCCACTGGCAGCCCCAGACCGGCGATATGCAACTTGTTTGCTGGTGTAGCCTCAAAGGGATTGATCTCGCCAAAGTCTACCTCTCGTGGCTTCTTGCCCTTGCCGCGAGGAATTACCTGGGTAAACTCGCTCAGGTGATCCATGGGATCGTGCTCGAAGGCGTCACGCATCACGCTGTCGAGCTGGATCAGGGTCTGATTGCCCAGGATTTCGATCTGCCGCCAGGGTAGCTTGGATCCTTTGAAGGTCGCCTTGAAGCGATAGACCTGCTTGCCTTCCTGAGACGAGAAGGGCAATTCACGGACCGCTTCCTCCCCGAAGAGCATACGCTCAAAGGGTAGACGAAAGTCTTTGGGGACGATCTCGTAGCCGGTGTTGCGCATGCGCAGATCAGTGTCCACCACGAGGAGCCAGTGGTCGCCAGGGTAATCCCGCACCGCAGGGAGGCGGGCGTAGGCCGTTAACACAGCCTCGTCGGCATCGATGCGCTCATCAACGGTATCTTCCATGAGGGTATAGAGCATGTCCGCCAGGGCCTGGTTCTGTTGGGTTATCAACTGCTCTTGGCGTCGCTGATATGGCTCGTGTGCCAGTTGGAAGGTGGCTTCCTGCCAGTTCAGCAGCGTGAGCAGCACAGAGTCATCCCGTCGTGCCTTGTGGGCCCTTAGCCAGGCGGCCAGATCAAAAGTCTCCCATTCGGAGGTATACGTGCCCAACGGCGACTTACGCTCCTGCTTTATGCTGACCACGGGAGCAGGCAGGCGTTGCCCCTGTTCATCGAGCAGAACCGCTTCGGCGGCCTTCCTGCTCAGGAAAGGCTCAAAGCCAGGCCGGACGAAGAGAACGCCGCGATTTACCTCTAACTGCTCCAGGGGGATACGAAAGCGTATGCCCTGGATGGCCATCTGGAGGGGCGCGTAGGTATCCTTATCCAGGGTTACCAGTCCCCGACGGGTCTTGCCATAGCACAATGCGCTCTGGATGCTGGCCGTGGGTTTCTTGGCCCGACTGGGCTTGATCGCCAGCACTCGCCGGTAAAACTCCTCTCGTGGTATGGGCCCGTCTAGTTCCGCAATGACCCGGCGCAATGCCTCCTCCAGTCTGATGGGGGCAATCTCCGTCATCGGCCTAAATCCTTTCTAGAAGGGGAACTGGTACTGCATCAGTCCCAGCTCCGCCTGCAGGAACTTGATTTCCTTCTGTAGGCTCGGCACTACGGGCACGCCCTGCACGCGGACGAGCTTCTCCATCTCGAATTCCTTCTCGCCTGCGGTGTAAATGCGCTCCTGCCCTGGCTCTTTGCGCGCCGCACGTAGCTCCCGGACGATGCCGCCGGTGATGGCCTTGAATTCGTCCAGAGGCAGGAAGTGCGCCACGTCCATGGCCAGGAAGAAGTGGCCCAGCTTGTGCGGCTGCTTCTTGCCCTGCGCGTCGAAGCCGGTCAGCCCATAGAGGAAGCTGCCCCCTTGCAAGGCGGCGGAGAGGATCTCCACGATCGTCCCCAGGCCATACCCTTTGTGGCCGCTCATCATCTCGCCCGCCCCGCCCAGGGGCAGCAGGGCGTTGATCCCTTTGACCAGGTCGTCCAGGATTTGCGGTGGATCAGTGACAAAGTGGCCCTGCTGGTCAATGATCCAGCCCTCCGGCGCGGGCTTTTCCTTGCGCGCCAGCACCTCGATCTTGCCGCGCTGGATGATGGAGGTGGCGGCGTCGAACAGGAAAGGACACTCCTCGTCGGTGGGAGCGCCAAAGGCGATGGGGTTGGTGCCCAGCATGGGCTGCACGCCAAAGGTGGGGGCGATGGCGGGACGGGCGTTGGTGACGCTGAAGCCGATCAGCCCCGCCTTGACGGCCATGAGCGGGTAGTAGCCGGCGATGCCATAATGGGTGGAGTGGCGCACGGCGACGGCGCCCAGGCCGTAGGCTTTGGCCTTGTCTATGGCCATCTGCATGGCGCGCACGCCGATGACCATGCCCATGCCGTGATGCCCATCCACGACCGCTGTGGTCGGCCCCTCCCGCACGATCTCAAAGTTGGTGGTCGCTTTTTGCACGCCCTGCTTGATGCGATCGTAGTACATCTTCAGGCGGCCCACGCCGTGCGATTCAATGCCGCGCAGATCGGAGGCGATGAGCACGTCGGCGCAGATGTCCGCCTCCTCTTTGGGCACGCCTACGCCCACAAAGACGTCCACCATGAAATGGCGCAAGGTGTCTACGGGCAAATAGACTGTTCCTTCAGCCATTCTTCTTCCTCCTCATTGTTGTTGGTTGTGTTCCTTTCGCCACTCCTCCAGTCGCCGTAGCCGGCGCTGCAACTCAATCAGATAGGCCTCGCGCTCGGCGCGGAAAAGGGGCTCGGTCTGCTCCAGCAGCGGCTTGCAGGCGCGGTATAGCGACGCCAGTTGCGCCACGCTCTCGGCGATGGTCATCTGGCGCAGCAGGCGAGTCTCCTCGGCTTCCACCTCAGCCCAGTCAACAGATTGCGGATTGCGGATTTCGGATTGCGGATTGGCGTTCATCTGCTCCCCTGCACCTCTGCTCCCCCGCTCCCCTGCTCCCTTGCTCCTCTGCTCACTTATGCAAGTTCCTCGCCGCCACAAAGGCCAGCCCATGCTCGGTGAGGGCCCTGGCCGTAAGGTTCACGGAGTCGTGCTTGTCCAGGAAGTTGCGCAACAAGGCCGGCATCAAGCCCTGCGCCTCCACGTCGGACTGGGCCAGGAAGTAGTCCAGGATGTCGGAAGGGTGAGCTCGCTGCTGCTCTGTGGCCACCTCGCCGCCTTCGTGCTTGGCGGAGATGTTGGCCACGTGATCGGCGATGGCCACCAGCTCCTCCCGGCGATTGTACGGCTGCCGGACGATGCTCTTCCAAGTCTCCGTGATGTGGTGCTCAAAACGCACGATGTCCTCGAAGCCCAGGGCCTGACGCACCTCGGCCGTGATCTCCATGGTCTGGTTGTTGACCGAGTTGCTCCAGTTGAAGCCGATGAGCGGGGTGGTGCCATCCTCGCGGGAAAACAGCTTGGCGCCGATCAGGGTCCACAGGGCGGCGTAGGGGTTGTCATTACCCATGAACACGGAGATCTTGAACTCGTTGTCCACGCCCAGCTTGTGCAGCAGGTAGGCCAGGAGCACCGTGCCGGGGTTGATGTTCAGCACCTGGCGCAGGCCGTAGTTGGTGTAGTAGTACAGGAACTCGTCCAGCCATTTTAGGGCGTGGTCGTTGGGCTGGCCGATGCCGCCGAAGTAGCCGGTGATGGTCTCCGGCCCGCCCAGGTGGACGTTGGAGCCGTCCGTGCCCTTGGTGTCCAGCGTCTCCACGTAGCTGGCGCCGACGATCTGCATGGCTGCGGCCACGGCCAGGATGTCGCCCTGGTCGGCCTCCGACTCTTTCATGCGCCGCACGCGGATGAAGCGCCCAGGCATGAGCTCGTGCCGCTCGATGGCCTGCTGCGCCTCGGCGATCAGCCAGGGGAAGTACTGGAAGGCGCTGACCTCCAGGGTGACGGCCAAGTGTTCGTCGAACTTCATGGTGGCCGCCCGCTCGCCCAAAATCTTACGGCGATAGTCGGCGATGGCGATGAAAGCGCCTTTGTCCCGCTGCTCGCTCAGCCACGCCAAGTCCTTGACATAAGGCGAATTCAGCGCCTTGAGCCGGGCCAGCAGGTTGGGCAGCTTACGCGCCTCTACTGCTTTGCGATTGATCTCCTCCGGCGTCCCGTACCTGGCCACTACCTCCAGGAAGGCGCTGACGGCCTGGTTCTTTGGATCGAGCAGGAGGGCGTTGATCTCCTGCAGCCGGGCCTCCGGGATGCGCAGCTTGTCGCGGTCTAGCCTGGTCATGGCAAACCTCCTGTGGGAATCGGCGAATCAGCAAATCGACAAATCAGCAAATCAACAAATCGGCAGACCAGCAGATCGGCAGGCAGATTGGCCAGGCGGCGCATGAGCAAAAACAGCGAATCAGCCGGTTACCCGTTGCTCGTTGCTGATTCGCTGCTGCGTGGCCGTGGCTGATTGATCTGCTCACTTCCTGATTCCCTGATTGCCTGATCCCTGATTCCCTAAATCCTCAAGTACGAGTGGGCGTAGATGATCTGGTTCTTGAGCACCTGGTAGGTCTTCCAGACCTTCACCTGCTCCGGATCATTCATGTCCACGATGCCAGGGTCCAGGTCTTCCATGTTCTGGGTGGCATCGTGCAGGGCGACCAGCAGCCTGCCCAGGCCGGTGCCGGTATCCCGCCTGCCCACAATGCGGATGACCTCGTTCTGCTTCTTGTCCAGCGGGTCGGCGATGGCGGCGTCCAGCCCGGCCCCCAGGAGCATGACCAGGAAGGTGCGGTTGATGAGGCTGCGCCCGGCGTTAGGGCAACTGTTGGAGACGTTGGAGAGTCCCACCACGGTCTGCGGCGGCGGATCGGCCAGTTGCTTGAACATACGCACGCTTTCCAGGGTGGCGGCTATCTGATCCTGCATGCCGTTGACGGAGAGGGTGAGGGGATCGAGGTAGAGGTTCTCCATCGGCACGCCGAACTCCATGGCCTTGGGGATGAGCGTCTCCATGGCGATCTGCACCCGGCCATCGGCCGTGGGCGGAATGCCGCCCTGCTCCATGGTCAGGGCGATGATTTTAGCCTTGTACTGCGCCGCCAGGGGGAAGAGCGCCTCCATGCGCGCCGGATCGGCCGAGGTGGAGTTGATCCAGGGCTGCTTCTTGCAGCGCTTCAAGCCCGCCTCGATGGCTGCGGCGTTGGTGGTGTCCAGGGACAGGGGCACGTCCACGGCCTCCTGGATAGCGTCCACCAGCCACTCCATGATGGCCACACCCTGCTTCTTCTGCGGGCCGATGTTCAGGTCAACGACGTGCGCGCCGTTGCGCACCTGCTTCTTCGCCAGGTCCTGCAGGAACTTGGCATTGCGGCTCTCGATGGCGTCCTTGACCTTGGGGGCAATGATGTGGATATTCTCGCCGATGATAAGCATAGTCCTACCTCCTAATTCGCCTTCTTAGGCCTTCTTTTGGGTTTGGGCACCTCATACTGTGCCCGCTGCTCGGCCACTGTCAGCGGTGTGGCAGCCGGTGTCATAGCCCCCAGCACGGTCGGCAGGAAGATCTCAGTCACGCGACCCGCTGGGACAGTGCGTCTGCCTTCTTCCAGGCGGAGGAAATTGGCCACCGGTGCTCTGCAAACCAAGCGCAGGGCGGCGGCGCGCAGGTCATCGGGTACTTCAGCTAATCCGTCGAGGCGTATAGGTGGCGCCTCTAAGAGCCTACGGTAGCTGACCAAGATCAGTTGCAGCGGCTCTTCAGTCGTCGGATCAAAGTACAACACGATGTTATCCGTTAACTCGACACCAGTGTGCACGCGCCCTTTGCTCTCTGCAAAGGTGACCGTCAAAATGTCGCCCTCTAAATCGTAGTCAATATTTCTCATGTCTGTTCACCTCTGGCGCTTGCGCACCAGATATGCAGTCAACACAAAGTTATTCTCGCCATTCGGTTCCTTGCGAGTCCAACCGAATTTCACCACTACTACCATGTGAGTGTAGCCGCCAGGCAAATCAGCAAAAGCTCGGCTGTATTTGTACTTGTCTAGCTCATAGCGATCCTGCTTGCGGTGCCCGGTACGAATCGTCACCAGCACAGCGTCCAGCAGGGTCTCGCTCATACCAGGATGATCGAGGGCGTGTTGCCAACGCTCCTCTGTCAGATAGATACGCCGTCCTTCCCGGTCTTGTACCCAAAGCGGCCATGTCTGCATAGGAAGTCTTGGCCTCGGTGTATTCAGCGTACCAAATGCTCAGCCTAGCACCCTCTCGCCAATTGCCGCCACCGCCCGCACCACCGGCGACCCGGCGGGCAGCTCTACCAGGGGCCGGCCTACGGCATCAAATGCGGCCACGGTGGGGTCGGCGGGGATGGTAGCGAGCAGGCGCAGGCCGTGCTTTTGGATGACCTGCATTAGCTCTGCGGGCAAAACCCCGTCGGCGCGGTTGACCAGCAGGTAGTGCCGACCCACGCGGGTCTTCAGCTCCTGGATCAGCTCCACCACGCGGCCGGCGGTGGTCAGTCCGCGCACCGTAGGGTCGCTGACGATGAGCAGCACGTCCACGTCCCGCGTGGTGCGGCGGGAGAGGTGCTCCAGGCCGGCCTCATTGTCAATGACCACGTAGGCGTAGCCTTTAGCAATGCGGTCCACGATGCTGCGCAGCATGTTGTTGGCCGCGCAGTAGCAGCCCGGCCCCTCCGGACGGCCCATAGCCAGCAGGTCCACGCCGTCGCCTTCCACCAGGGCCTGGTTGATGGCCATGTCCAGGTAGTCCTGCTTGGCGATGCCCACCTCCATGCGCCCTGTGGACACGCGACCAGCCGTGTCCTCCCGGATGTCGCCCACGGTCTCCGCCAGGGACAGGCCCAGGGCGGCGTTGAGGTTGGAGGCCGGATCGGCGTCAATGGCCAGGATGGAGGCCCCCGGCTTGTGTTCTTTCAGATAACGCACCAGCAGGGCGGCGATGGTGGTCTTACCCGTACCGCCCTTGCCGGCAATGGCAATCGTCGTAGTCATTGCTCATCCAGTAATTCCTTCACCGATGGAAACAATTCGATATCCGTGTGCGGCAGAAACAGGGCCGAGGTGTAGGCGTCCATGAAGCGATTGTCGGCGGAGAGTTCCAGGTAGGTCATCTTCTTGGCGATCTCCACCACCTCGCGCCGCATCTGCGTGCAAATCAGCGCCGTGTAGGCGCCCAGGGCCGAGGTGTTGCCCAGGTACTTGAAGCGCTCCCAAGGCAGGTCGGGCAGGAGGCCGATCTGGATGGCCTTCTCCACGTTGATGTACTGCCCAAACGCCCCGCCGATGAGGATCTGCTCCACGTCGTGCAGGTCTACACCGACGCTGCTGCACAGAATGGAGAAGCCGGCGTAGATGGCCGCCTTGGCGCGCATCAGGTTGTCTATGTCCGCATCGGTGATGACAATGTCCTGGCCGATGCCCGTCTCCTGCCGCCAGGCCACCACGTACTCCGCCCCGTGCTCGCCCACACGCACCCGCGGCGTGAGCAGTTGGCGATTGATGTGCCCGCTGCGGTCAATGACGCCGGTGATGAACATCTCGCCCAGCAGGTCAATCAGCGCCGAGCCGCACAGCCCCAGGGCCGGCTTGCCGCCCATGGTGCGGAACGAGGCTTCGTAGGTCTGGCCGTTGATCCACACATCTTCAATCGCCCCCGCCGTGGCCCGCATGCCGTGGCGCACCCCGCCGCCCTCGAAGGCCGGCCCCGCCGAGCAGGCGCAGGCGATCAGCCAGTCCTTGGTGCCCAGTACGATCTCGCCGTTGGTGCCCACGTCAATGAACAACGTCAGCTTGTCGGTCATGAACAGCCCCGACGAGAGGACGCCGGAGACGATGTCGCCGCCCACGTAGCTGCCCACGCTGGGCATGCAGTACACGCTGGCGTGCGGGTTGATGCGCAGCCCCGACTCGCCAGCGCTCACCCGCGGCGGCGAGGACACCGTGGGGATGTAAGGCTCCTGGCGGATGTACTTGGGATCGAGCCCCAGGAACAGGTGGATCATCGTGGTGTTGCCGGAGACAGCCACCTCGTTGATCTCGTCCAGGCGGATGCGGTTGCGCCCGGCGATTTCCAGCAACAGTTCGTTGATCGTGCCGATGACCAGGCGCTGCAACTGGGCCAGCCCATCGCCCCGCTGAGAATAAACGATGCGGGAGATCACGTCCTCGCCGCAGGAAATCTGGGCGTTGTAGGCCGAGGCCGTGTCCACCACCCTGCCGGTGTAGAAATCGACCAGATAGACTACCACGCTGGTGGTGCCGATGTCCACGGCCAGGCCGTAGCTGGTGGCCGTCTTGTTCCCCGGCTGCAGGCCGATGAGCCGCGGGGGGATGATGCCGTCCTGCACCCAGTTGCGCATGTCCAGCACCAGGGTGACCTGCCAGTTGGCCTCCCGCAGGGTGTGGGATAGCGTGCGCAGCAAGGACATACTCACCACCAGGTCCTTGAGGCCGTGCTGGCGCGCCAGCTCCCGCTTCAGGCGATCCAGGTCGTTGGTGTTGTCGGCCAGGGACGGCGGCTCGATGGGCAGGAACACCTTGCGGATGCCCGGCTCGCGCCGCCAGTCGCAGACGAAGGGCAGGGCGATCTTCTCCGCCGCCGTCTCCATGCGTGGCCGCCGGGCGATCTCCTCGGCGCTAGGGACGAGCACCACCAGGTCGCTCTTGACCACGGCCTGGCAGGCCAGAGCCATACCCTGGGCCTCCTCGGCGGGCGACAGGCGCGGGCTGGGGCGCCGGGCCACCAGGCCCGTGCCCACGTGGACGCGGCAACGCCCGCAGCGCCCTTGGCCGCCGCAGGGAGCGGAGATTTCCACCTCGGCGGCCAGCGCCACGTCCAGCAGATTGGCCCCTACCTCGGTGGCTATTCTTTTACCGGATGGTTGGAAAACAACGTTCGCCTTGTCAGGAATGCGCGTGCTCCTTACTCCGCTTTGCGGAGCGCTGTCCTGTAGCCTGGCGACTGTATCGCCGGGGGTCATGAAATACCAAACATCATTGTGTAGATACTTGAACCACATCTGGTAACAGTAAGAAATCTTGACTGCCATTGTCAAGCGGTACGGGCCCTGCCATGTCATACAGTCCAATTCGCAACCCATATTTGCCTGCAGGGAGGTTGGCAGGAAGAGCCACCGTAAAAACATCGCGTAAGTGCTCGTCTACTTGCCAGACTGCTGTAGAAAACCTCCCGTCGAAGGGGTGCTGATCCTTCTGTGCAACGATGTTCCCCGCGTTGTCAATCACATGAAGGAAGACAGTCAAGTCCCTCAGCGGCACGCGGTCAACTCTCCAATTGAACGCTACTACTAGCATCTCTCCAGCGCTTAGCGTACGTGAAGGTAGACCGATGGCCGTGAGCTTAATACCCTCGCTCCAGGCAGAATTTAACAATTTCTCTGCCAGTGGAATACTCGGTTCTGTAGATTTAGGATTCCCAACGCGCAACCAGCCAACATGAACCTCAGACGCGTTGGTAGATAAAGGCAGATCTGTGTGCGTAGCCGGGTTGTACACAATCACGCCCAGACGATATGTCCCAGGTTTGAGGTCTCGTGGCACATTTAGCCGGAGGGGAACCTGAAACTGTTCTCTGGCTTGCCAGAATCGTGTGGAGTAACCACTGTCAAAGGGCCATTCGTTGGTGATGGCGAATCGCTCGTATGTCTGCGCGTCCATCAGATATGTCGTCAGTTGATAATCTGCAGATTGAGAAGCTGCCACATCAAACTTCAAGTGTATAGCGAGCGTGCCGCCTGGCTGCAACATCTGGCTGCTCACGGCAGCCTCGGTCAAAATCAAGCCGCTGGAGAAGTAAGCCTCTGTATTTGCTATGTAGCCTGTACTAGATGATGCGGTGCGCTGATAGATTGTAGCGTGGCCAAAGCGCGCGACTGGACGATAGTTCTCGGTGAACCACCAATACGGTGTCACACCGCTCCAGGCTGTGCCGTCCAGTGTGATTGCATAATCGGGCTGAAGCTGGCTCACTGCGTAGACCAGCGTTTCTCGCCAGCCAACGAGATGCCCTCGCATCTCAGGGCTCACCAGCCCCATTGTGTCTAGTATATGACGTTCAGAAAGATAGCCGATGACGCCGATTTCAATGGTTGCTACTCTTGAATTGGACTTTGGACAAACTGTCGTTGACTTGAACCTTTACAATTAACCCCATCTGTGGCATACTTGGGGTATGAGCACACAAACAACCATATCCCAACTGCAACAGTTTCGTGAGGAGCTATACC
>Ga0233423_10001209_pt1 | contig 13039 bp, 12 predicted proteins | sample Watercolumn_Mata_FD_180713 | JGI IMG/M metagenome (GOLD analysis project Ga0233423, IMG submission 180713) | Freshwater microbial communities from Lake Matano, South Sulawesi, Indonesia - Watercolumn_Matano_2014_112_MG | ecosystem: Environmental > Aquatic > Freshwater > Lake | place: Indonesia... | reverse complement strand
TGGACGACGTGGCGTCATCATCGGCGGATGGCTGATGTACGCCGCAGTATACCTCGGTTTCGCGCTCGCCGATAACGCGTGGCAGGTGTTTGCGCTGTACGCCGTATACGGCATCTATTACGGCGTCGCCTACGGTACAACCAAGGCGCTCGTCGCGGATCTTGTGCCCGCGGATTTGCGAGGCACCGCGTACGGTACGTACAACGCGGTATTGAGTCTCGTCGCGTTCCCTGCGTCGGTGATCGCGGGCGTGTTGTGGCAAGGCGTTGGCGAGTGGAATGGCTTTGGCGCGTCCGCTCCCTTTTATTTCGGCGCGGCGATGGCGCTCGTCGGCGCGGTGATGCTTGCGGCGTGGCTGCCGCATGCAAAGGCAAAAGTATGAAGGATGCTGCACTTGCGTAACCGCAGGTGCAAGTGTGAAGTAGGATGGCTTGGGTGGATGGTTTTCATACTTTCTACTTCCGCCTTCATACTTATCGGAGGTCGTATGCCAGAGAAGAATAAAGTCACTCCCCCGAAACCGGATCCCGAAGAGGAAAAGAAAAAACAGCAGCAAATGCAGCGGCGCATGAGTTTCAGCGTGAGCTATCTGCTCGTCGGGATGGTCGTGCTGTGGCTGTTCCAGGAATTCATCCTCGCGCCGATGTTGATTCAGGCAACGGAGATCCCGTACAGCGAATTCAAACAAAAACTGGCTGACAAGCAAATCGTCAAGGTGACGTTGCGCACAAACGACATCACGGGCGAGATGAAAAACCCGACGCCGAATGCGACACCTGCTACACTTCCATTTGAGACCATCGGCACTGCCCAGGGCGACCCCAAGTTGGTCGAGCAACTGCAAGCCGCCGATGTGTCGTTCGCTTTTCAGCGTCCGTCAAGCCCGATTGGCAGTTTCTTTGTCGCGTATCTTTTGCCGTTGCTACTGCTCGGCGGATTTTGGTACTTGATGTATCGGCGCACGATGGGCGGCGCGGGGGGCGGCTTGGGCAGCATCTTCGGCGTCGGCAAGAGCAAAGCGACCGAAGTCAAAGCTGACGACGTCGGCGTAACGTACAAGGATGTCGGCGGCGCGGACGAAGCGATTGCCGAATTGCATGAGATCATCCAGTTCCTGAGAGCACCTGAGCAATTCGCGAAACTGGGCGGACGGATTCCAAAAGGCGTGCTGCTCGTCGGTCCGCCTGGCACAGGCAAAACCTTGCTCGCGAAAGCGACGGCGGGCGAAGCACACGTTTCGTTTTTCGAGACGAGCGGATCCGAATTCGTCGAAATGTTCGTCGGCGTCGGCGCGGCGCGCGTGCGCGATCTGTTCGAGCACGCGCGCAAAGCCGCGCCCGCGATCGTTTTCATTGACGAGATCGACGCGATCGGTCAAAGCCGGGCGGGCGCGATTCGGATCGGCGGGAACGACGAGCGGGAGCAGACGCTGAATCAACTACTCGCTGAGATTGACGGCTTTCAGACGACGCACATCGCGCCTGTGATTATCATGGCGGCGACGAATCGCCCCGAAGTGCTCGATCCGGCGCTCTTGCGCGCGGGACGATTTGATCGTCAGATCGCGGTAGGCAATCCCGATCTGATCGGGCGCGTCCAAATCTTGAAAATTCATAGCAAAGGCATCACGCTCGCGCCCGATTTCGATGTAGAGCGCGCGGCGCGCATGACGCCTGGGTTCAGCGGCGCGGACATCGCGAACGTGATGAACGAAGCCGCGCTGCTCGCCGCGCGGCGCAACGCGGACGCGGTGACGCTTGACGATTTCAGTTCTGCGATCGAGCGCGTCGTCGCCGGATTGGAAAAGCGCAGTCGCGTGATGAACGAGGGCGAACGCCGCACGGTCGCGTATCACGAGTCGGGGCACGCATTGATCGCGGAACTTGTGCCGCACGGCGATCCCGTGAGCAAGATCAGCATTGTGCCGCGCAGTCGCGGCGCGCTCGGTTACACGATGCAAATGCCAACCGAGGATCGCTACTTGCTGACGATGGAGGAATTGCAAGATCGGATCGCGGTGATGCTGGGCGGGCGCGCGGCAGAGAAAATCGTGTGCGGCGAAATCAGCACCGGCGCAAGCGACGACATTATGCGCGCGAGCGAACTTGCGCGGCGGATGGTGACCGAATTCGGGATGAGTGAGAAACTCGGCTCGGTGCGCTACGCGGGACAGCAGTTGCAGTACCTCGGCGGCGCGGTCGAGGACAGCAGCAACGTCAGCCAGGAAACGCGCGAGATCATTGACCGCGAAGTGCAACGCCTTGTCACGGAGCAGTACGAGCGCGCGCAAAATCTCCTGCGCGAACATCGCGCCGCGCTGGAATCGTTGACGCAGTTGCTGTTGACGAAGGAAACGGTGGATGGAAGCGCGGTGAAGCAAGCGCTGGGGAAAGGATGAAGGCGGAAGGATGAAGGATGAAGGGTGAAACCTTTGTCCTTCATCCTCTCATTTCGGAGGAAGTGAACGTGGAATTCGGTCAACTCATGGAACGCGCGGTCGCCGTGCGCGCTCAGTACGCCGAACTGGAGCGAAAGAATTTCGGCGCGGCTTGGTCGAACGAAGAACTCGCGCTCGGTTTTGTTGGTGATGTGGGCGATCTTGCGAAACTTGTGATGGCGCAGAATGGTCGGCGTAAAATTCCCGGCGCGAAAGACAAAGTGGTGCACGAGTTGGCGGAGTGCCTCTGGTCGGCGATGGTGCTGGCGCGCGTTCACCAGATTGACCTCGAACACGCGTTTCCGCAAACGATGGAGGGAATTGTTCATCTCCCCCGAGTCTATGGCTTGAAGAACATCACAATTCGATTGGTATTCGTACCGGCCTCATTATTTCGGATACCCCAAATGTTTGCAGTCTTGGTAAACTCTTGCTGATTGACCAAGATGCCTTGACAATCAAATCCTGCTTGGGCACCGAGAGGCACGACGTGCTCATCTAGCTTGATTTCTCCTTTCCGCACCTCTCCCACTTCAAATGCAACCCAGCCGCCGCGTCGCGTGATGCGATACAACTCATTAAAGACCGCTTGCATTACAGACGACCATTCATCAACGCTTTTCGCCGTCGTAATCTTCTTGGCAAACTCTTTCTCGTTGATGCCGTTGAACCAACAGCGTAGCCAGTTGTCTTGGGCGTATTGGACAATATCTAGGAATGGCGGCGACGTCACAGTAAGTTGTACACTCTCGCCTTCAATCTCGCTGGTACACCGCGCATCACAATTCAGGAATCGGGCATGTTCTCCCGCATTCGCAAGATTCTTGATTTCTTGGGCAGTCAGACCCTTGATGAGTTGACGCGATTTTCTTAGGATAAGGGCTTGGGTGTCTCGATAGGGAGGAATCTGTCTGCGCTTTTCGTTGATCTTGCGCTGGCTCTCTGGCGAAACGGCTTGATTCGGGGGCAACGTGTAGACCGAGAAAAATCCGCTCGAGTGTCCTGTCAAGCGATTCGTCGCGACCATCCTGATCCATTCATCAAGATGATCCTCAGTGCCGCTTGCGCTTCTCTCAAGCAAGTATTGACGCAAAGAAGTGATCTCCCGCAACGTCTTCGGGTGGTAGAACATCGCAAGATCAATTTCGGCTCGGGCGTTCTCATCAATGCGAATACTCGCTAGTCGTTTTTCAAGCGCGTCTAGTCTGGGGATGAAAAGGCGCGGGAGTGACAGAATTTGGCTGATTGGGTTGATGTCGTTGGCGATGACATTTCTGCCGAGTAGCGCGGCTTCGATCATTGTCGTGCCGCGCCCGCTGAAAGGATCGTAAGCTATATCTTGGGGGGAGGTTAGCAAACCGATGAAGAAACGCGGCAATTGGGGTTTGAAGCAAGCGCGATAAGCGATCTCGTGCAGCGGTGCCGCTTGGCGCTGCTTCGCTGTCCAGAACTCGTTGATGAATCGCGTAACCTTATGCCCGTTGATCTGTACGCTTTCAATTCGAGTGCGGTTTTCTGTGGTGCTGTACGAAAAAAGGTCGCGGCTTTCCTGAAAGGAATAATCCCTCAAGTATGAGCCAATGTCGAACATAGTCGTCAGCAAACGGGTTTGCATTCGTAACCTGCCTGACCAGATAATACGCGAGTTACCTCGCCAAGTCAAGACCGCGCATTTTGCGTTGCCGTTTGCACTCACCCAAGAACAGCGGACAAGATCTGATTTGACGGACACGCACCCGCGCGGCGCGCAGCGTGTCCGTTCAGTCCGTTTGCGTCCGTTGTCATTCTCCGCGCTTGTCTGCCACTTTGGCGTCGCTCAGGGCATGGTACATCCGTGCCCCTATGTCTCTATCGTCGTGCCGACGCCGCCTTGCCGCGCGCGCGTCTGCGCGCGGTGTACTTCACGCGTCGTTCCATCGGCTTGCGCGCTGTCAAACGCCGAGCGCCATTGCCTGCTCCCAAATAATCGGCAATACGGATTTCGTCATTGATGCCGCACTTGTCGGGATCCCAGATAATCATTGTGCGTTGGCGGTTGATCTGGTATTTTTCGCGTTCCTCTGGCGCGGCGTGATACAGTGTGGGAATCCACGCTAGCGGCACAGAAAGCGCGCGCCCATCGGTCAATTCGACGCGCAGATACTTGTCGTCGAATCTGACCTGCTGGATGCGCGCTGCATGGGGAAACGTATATGCCGATATCGGGTACTGAATCTTGTATCGCCTAACTTGATAGCGTTCCTTGACCCGCTCTCCTTTTATACTCATGCCATTCCTCCAGCAGAAACGCGTGATTCTGTTCGATGATCTTCAGCGCGCGCTTTAACTCGTGTCGTTTCAATGTTCGTCCAGCCCTTGCCAATTTGATTTCTGGTTCAAGCCAAATCTTCGGGTCACCAACATCGTCTTGCGAACCTGTGCCGACATGCGCACTGGCGCGCTCTTCGTTCAGCGCGTCGTGGCTATGGAACCAAAAGAGCAGTTTACCTGCGGTTAGCACCTTGGGACTCATTGGGTTTCCTTTGGTGATAGATAGCGCCGGAATGGGGCAGGATGGCTGAAGGAACAATCTTTCACGCAAGAGTATAAGTCAATTTGAGGGTCCCGTCAACCGTCACGCGCACTGCGGGTGTGCGTCACGATTTTGGGAGACGATTCGACGTAGGTCGAATTTGTCGTGCGTTGGCGCGATTTCAATCGCCCGCAGTGAGCCGCCCAAAACTTTGACGCACACCCGCGCACTACTCACCCCGTTCAGTGATTTGCACCGGAGCACTCTTCGCCGCGCGTTCCTGCCGCAGCGCCCAAACGCTGAGCGAAAGCGCAAGCGCGACGAGGACGACGATCACGTGCAGCGTGTCTTGCAGCGCGGCAACCTGGATCGCCGGCGGCGCGGTCGTCGCGTCGCCGATCGGTCCACCATGCGCGACGACATTGTGCGCCCAGAGTGCGCCGATGATTGCCATGCCGGTCGTCTGCCCAATCGTCCGCGTCAGCGAGACCAAACTCGATGCCACGCCGAGCCGATGGCGCGGAGCAGAGCCCATGATCGCGCTGTTGTTCGGCGAGTTGAATACCCCCATGCCAATGCCGATCGGCAAAAAGCACAGCACGTACGTCAGAATTTGCGCGTGTTCGTCAAGCGTGCTGACGAGCGCGTACCCGCCAACGAGAATCGCCAAGCCGATCACCGCGAGCGGGCGCGTGCCAAAGCGATCGGAGAGCGTCCCCTAAATCGGCGCGGTTGCGCCCATCGCCACGGGTACCGTCGTAAGCATCAAGCCCGCAGTTTCGGGTCCGAAGCGAAGAACGTTCTGCAAAAAGAATGGCATCAACAGCACGGTGCCGGCGCTCGCGATAAAGACCATATAACCGGTGATGAGATTAACGCTGAACAACGCGTTGCGGAATAACTGCAGGTCCACCATCGGCTGCGCGACGTGGGTTTCGATGAATACGAACACGGTGACCCGCGCGATGAACGCGACCAACAAGCCCAGCACCAATGGATCGGCGAATCCATTTTTCTGACTGATACTTAATCCAAGTAGTAACGCCAGCAGACCGGTGCCCAATGTCACCGCTCCGGCAAAATCGAATTTCTGTCCGCCCGGCGGACGCGTCGCCGGCACAAAGCGCCCGACGAGGAACGTACCGATGATGCCGACCGGCACATTGACGGTGGCACGTCCTTGACTCGATGCAAAGCACACTTGCACCTGCGGTCACGCAAGTGCAAGTGTCGAATTATTGACGTGCCATCGAAAATCCAATGCCAGGTTGTGACGCCGAGAATCAACCCACCGATGGTCGGTCCCGAAATCGAGCCGAGCGAAATCACCAAGCCGCCCAACCCGAGCACCATACCGCGTTCGGATGGCGGAAACACTTCGGTGAGAATCGCCGTGCCGAGCGCCATCATCATCGCCGCACCAATCGCTTGCAGCACGCGGAACGCGATCAGCATTTCGACGCGCTGCGCCGCACCGCACAAAATCGACCCGAGAGGGAACACGATCATGCCGGCGAGGTAGAGCCATTTCTTACCGATCATATATCGGCGAGCCGTCCGATGCTCAACATCAACATCACGACTGTCAACAGATAACCGAGAACGATCCATTGCACGACCGCGAAGGGCGCGTTCAATTCGCGCGCCAGAATCGGCAGCGCGATGTTGACGATGCTGCCGTCAATTGTCGCTAGAAACACGCCCGTCGCTATCGAGGCAAAGACAAGCCATTTTGAACTTATGATGGTCGCGCACATTTTTGATCCTGCGGAAGAGATGTGTAGGCGCGCATTATACTCGATATTGGCAGGCAATCGAAATTCAAATAGAAAAGGGAAAGCCGACCTCGCCTGAGGTCGGCTTTGCTTTAGATCGCGTGTTCGCAACTCAATGCGAATGCAGAATCTTGCCATCGTGCCATTCGGGCGCTGTGACGAGGAACTGCATCATCTTTTCATAGTCGGCGTTTGTGCCGGGGCGGTTTGCGTTGGCGACATAGGTTTCCTTATTTTCGAACAGGACCGCCAGGTAAAGCTCGTGGGGTCTGCGTCCATCTGGTAGACGTTGACAGACACAAAGCCTGGTTCGTGGCGCGAGGTCACCGCTGCCATGTGGCTTTTCAAGGCTTCTACTTGACCGGGCTTCACCTTCAGTTTTGCGATTGTTCCGTACATGAGAGTATCTCTTTTGTTGAGTAGTGTGCGCCTCGCCGTGAGGCGCATCGATAATTGACGATTGGCTTGGTTGATCTGAGCTTTTACGCATGATTGAGGATGCGGATTTCGGGCGCGCCGATAACTCCGGATTTTTCCATGGCTTTGCGCAACGCCGGATCCTGAACAAACTTGCGCGCTTGATCCACGCTCTGCCATTCCATAACGAGCGTGACGGTGTTGGGATTACCCAAGTCACGGAAAATTTGCTGGATGCCTGTCGCGCCAGCTGCTCGGCGTACAGACTCGCGGGTGTCGAAAGCTGCGCGCCATTGGGTGTAATCGGCGGCGGCAAGGCGGACATTGATGTAAACCATTGGTTATTCTCCTCATGTGATCGTGCGCCTCGTTGTGGAGCGCACGAATGGTTGGAATTTTACTTGCAGGATGATTATCCTGCGTTTCCATTGGTTTGTAAATGGGGATAGCGGGAAAGTTTTGTGAGAGTTTGTCCCGCTCACCGTGTATGGTTCACTGGCGCTTGCGGCGCGTAGCCCGTCATCTCCACAAACCCACGCCCGCTAACGCTCGCACCGCGCGAACGTCCACTGATGTCTACTGCGCCTTCCCAATATTTGATCGAGACATCCATCTCTTGATCCGCGACCAACGGCTGCAAATCTAGGCGGATGTCTTCATCGGGAATCGTAATCGTCCAGCGCGACGGATACGTTGCGCGCGTCGTGTTGCTCATCCACGTTGACAGTACTTTGATGTCGAATTGGTCGCGCGTCAGATGCCGACCGTTTCCGTCGGGCTCGACGATCGTGCCGCTCGATAGCGGCTCGATGCTGCCATTCTTCTGTCGAATTTGAAACAGCATCACTTCGCGCTGATCGCTGAGTTGAATCGAGAACCAATCCCAGCCGATGGCATTCTCACCCAGCACCGCCGTGCTCCATTCGTGATCCATCCACGAAGTTCCGCTCACGGTGAACGGTTCATCATTCACAGTGATTGTGCCGGTCGTCTCGAGACGCGTGAACGAAATGTAGTACGACGCGCTGCCCGCCTCCGCTGATTTTTGCGACAAGCCGCGATCACCCTGAAGCACGATGGGTTTGAGCGCGGTGAGCGATAGATCGAGCGCGCGTTTTTCATCGCGCGCGCGCAACTGCACGCGATTGCCCACCGCGTCCAACGCAGTGGCGTCCCAATCTTCCAGCCACACGCGGAACGGAGCGCCGGTTGCTCCGGCAAGTCCTGCCGAGCCGCGGCTGAAGCGTTCGCTCGCGGTGTGCGCGTTGTTTTTGACATCGGTGAGCGCGAAATGCGCAAAGTAGATTTGATTCGTCGCCCAGTCCGACGCGCGCACGGACGCAGTCGGCGCGAGCGCGCGGCGGAAAAAAGTGAGTTGGTAGCCAAAGCGTCGTCCATCGTGCGCGTCGAGATTGCCGGTGTAATACCACCACTCAGTCTGAAATTCGGGATGCGCACCGTGATCGTCTGGGAACTGAAACGCGCGGACGCTCGTCGCGCGTGCGAAACCCGCAATGCTGTCACTCGCGCGCAAGCCGACGATGGACGCGGTGACAGTGGGCGACTGTTGCGAGTTGATCAACGCAAAGCCAACCGCAACGAGCGCGATGGCTGCAGCAAGGATGATCGGAATTCTTGTCATTTAGAAACAACCCATTATCCACGAAGATCGCGAAGGACACGAAATCAATTCTGTTTTCTTCGTGATCTTCGTGTCCTGCGTAGACAGAACTTATTGCCCGAGGAACGTCTATTCTTCCCTCAATGCCTCTGTCACTTGCAACTGTCTCAGGCGCAACATCGGATAGATCGTCGCCAACAGCGCCGCGCCGATTGACAGAGCGAGCGCTTGCAGGTACACCTCGGGCGCGGACTGGAAGAAAATCGTCCAGCCGAACGAACGCAAATTGATCACGTAGATCAAGATCGCGCTGAGCAACAACCCGGTCGGAATCGCGAGCAGCCCGGCGGTTGCGCCGATCAATCCGCTTTCAACCAACGTGAGTTGCCACAATTGCGGCAGCGTCATCCCCATCGCGCGCAGCGTTCCCAGTTCGCGCGTGCGCTCCAGTTGCAGCGCCATCAACGCGCCCAGCACGCCGATGAACGCGACGACAATCGCGATGAGGCGCAGCGTCGCAGTGATCGCGAACGTGCGATCGAAAATTACCATCGCCGCCTCGCGCAACGATTTGTTGCTCTGCACGATCACGTTCGCGTCTCCGATTGCGGCGCGAATCGCATCCTCAACTTGATTCATGTCCGCGTCGCGTGCCGTGTAAATGCCGATTGCCGAGATGCTTGGATCGTTCCAAAATCGGCGATAGGTTTCGAGGGACAGCAGAACAATCCCTTGATCCGATGAGTAGTCGAAAAAGATCGCCGCGATTTCAAACTGCCGCGCGCCGCGATCGGTTACCAGCGTCAAGCGATCACCAGCCGTGACGTTGTGCCGATTGGCGAACGGTTCGCTCACGAGCGCGCTGCCGTTTCCCCAATCGTTCCGCGCGTTTGCGTGATTCGATTTCAGTAGACGATTTTCCGCGGTCGAAGTTGCAAGCACGCGCAGGTTGCCTAAGTCGGGCGAGTACGCGTTCACCTCGCGCGCCATTCCGATGTGCTGAATGCCGCGCACGTTGCGGATTTTTTCGACGAGCGCGGGATCAACGAATGCGCTTCGATTTGCGCCCGTCTCCGGCGGCGCAAGATAAATGTCGGCGGTCAGCGTTTCGGCAAGCCACTGCTCGACCGTTGTGCGAAAGGATTCGATCATCACCGTCACGCCGATGACGACCGCAACCGCGACCATCAGCGCGGCAATTGCGACTGCAGTGCGGCTTAGTGCTTGCATCACTGTGCGCGCCGCCATCCGTCCTGCCAAACCAATGCGTCCCAGAGTTCGCGTCACCAGGCACATCAATGCGATGGTGGTCACCGGTACACCCAGCGTGATGCCGAAGAGTCCGACGAAAATTCCACCGAACGAGAGCGCGACGTTTTGCTGACTTGCCGCAAGCGCGATACCCCCGGCGACCGCGAGCGCGAGACCCAGGATTGTGATCGCGGGAAGCGAGCGACGCACGCGCCCTTCGAGATCGGAGCGCTGCAACACGGTGATTGGCGGGACCTGCGCGGCTTCGGCAGCGGGTAGCGCGGCGGCGATCACCGCAAACGTCACGCCCAGTGTCGCGCCTTTGATGATCGAAAACGCGTCGACCGCTACCCCGCGCACGGTGACGGAAAAGTACAAATCGTTGATCGTCTGCGTGACGAGCGCGACCGTGACGCGTCCAAGCAAGATGCCCAAGCCGATACCAATCAACGAACCGATGACGCCGCTGATCGCGGCTTCGATCAAGATCAGCGCAAAAATCTGTCTGCCGGTCACGCTGAGACATCGCAAAATCCCCAGCACGCGGCGGCGTTGCACGACCGAAAAGAGCGTCGCGTTGTAGATCAGAAACATCCCGACCGCCAGTGCGAGCAGACTGAACGCGGTGAGATTGAGTCCAAACGCGGCGGTGAGTTGCGTTACTGTATCGGTTTGTTCTGATGCCGGGACAACGCGCAGACTCTCCGGCAGTTGCGCGGCAATCGTTCGCGCTTGCGCGGTGGTCGCGATTAGATCAATGCGGGTGAGTTTGCCCTCTAGTCCGAACAATTCTTGCGCGGTCGCGATATCGGTCAGCAGCAAACCGTCGAGCGCGCGCGCGGAAATATCGTTGGGCGGCGTGAGCAAGCCGATGATGGTAACGGCGCGCGTGCGCGTGCCGATGCCAAGTGTGACCTTGTCGCCAACCTCGACGCCAAAGCGCGCGGCAGTCGATCCGCTGAGTAGCGCGGCGTCGGCTTGGGTGAAGAACGCGGCGAATGCGTCGAGTGGAATGTTTGCGTTCGCGGTGAGGTATGTGCGAAAGGGTGACTCGGCAAACAGATCAACGCCGAGAACATGGAGAACCTGACCGCCCAGTTCTTTTGCGTTCGCGTACTCTTCGACAATCGGCGCGCTGAGGCGATTGCCACGCCGGACGCGCAAGTCACGATAGACGGCTTCGTCGAATCCGCTGTCGCCGCCGACGATCTGATGCGTCTCCTTGCCGACGACTGCTTCGGTCGAGAGTTTGAATGCGCGCGCCGCAGACGCGTTGGCAAGATCAACTGACACGACGACGGCGACGCCGAGCGCGATGCTGAGAATCACGAGGAGCGTCAACCAGGGACGACGCAGTTGATCGCGCAAAGCTGTTTTGAAAAGAGTGAATGACATTACCGGTACGATTCCGCTTGCAAGTTGAACAACCGCGCGTACGTCCCGTCGCGCGTGATGAGCTCTGCGTGCGCCCCTTGCTCGCTGATGCGCCCCTGCTCAATCACGAAAATTCGATCCGCCATGCGGACGGTTGAAAAGCGGTGACTGATCAGCACGGCGGTCTTTTCCTTGGTCAGTTCGCGAAATTGCTGAAACACCTTGAACTCATTTTCGGCATCGAGCGCGGCAGTCGGTTCGTCGAGGACCAGGATTTCGCAATCGCGCATGAACGCGCGCGCAAGCGCGATCTTTTGCCACTCACCGCCGGACAGGTCGCGCCCTCGGTGGAACCAACGTCCCAGCATCGTCTCGTATCCCTCTGGGAACGATTTGATCAACGCATCGGCGCCGCTCTTCTCTGCCGACTGCAAAATGCGGGGTCGGTCGTCGAGCATTTCGATTTGTCCAAAGCCGATGTTTTCGGCGGCGGTGAGATGATAGCGCACGAAATCCTGAAAAATCACGCCGATGCGCTGGCGCAATTCTCGGAGATCGTACTCGCGCAGATCGATGCCGTTGAGCAGAACCGCGCCTTCGGTCGGATCGTACAAGCGCGTCAGCAGTTTGATCATCGTCGTTTTCCCCGCACCGTTCGGACCGACGAGCGCGATTTTTTCACAGGGCTGAATCGTCAGATTGATGTCGCGCAACGCCCAACTCTCTTGACCAATGTAGCGAAACGAAACGTTGCGAAACTCGATGCCGCGTTCAAATTTGCGCGGCGCCGCAATCGGATGCGCGGCGACAGCGATCTGCGGCGTGAGTTCGAGAAAAGTGAACAGGTTGCTCATGAACAAGGCGTTCTCGTAGAGTTCGCTCAAGCCGTAGAAGATTGCTTCAAAGGTGCTTTGGCTCGCGCGGAAGATGCCGAGATAGAGCGTCATATCGCCGAGCGTGATTTCGCCGCTGACGGCGCGCCAGACGATCCAAGCATACGCTCCATAGTACGACAGCGTTGCCAGCAGTCCCAAGCCGACGGAAGCCAGACTGCGTGCTTGGGCGATCTTTTGATCCTGTTGCAGGAATCTCCAGAAGAGGTTGGCGTACCGCCCCAGCAAGGGTTCCCCCAGATCGAACAGTTTGACTTCCTTGACCGCGTCGTAATCGGTCAGCAGGTGTTCGAGATAGGAGAGTTGCCGCGACTCGGGCGCGCGCCATGACAAGACGCGGAACGACAACTCGGCGAAGCGGCTCTGGGCGATGAAAGCCGGAATCGTCGCGACCAAAAGTATCAGGGTCAGCCAGGGGCTGAAGCGCAGCAACAACGCGCCGAATGAAAACAGCGTGATGATGTTTTGGATGAGGAAGAAACTGCCGTTGGCGATCTGCAGACCACGCCAATCCGCTTCACGCCGCGCGTTTTGCAGTTTGTCGTAGTACTCGGCGTTTTCAAAGTGGGTGAGGTCAAGTTCGAGCGCCTTGCGAATGATCCGCGTGTTGATCGCCAGATTCATGCGCGAGTGCAAGACGTGCTCGGTGAAAGTGCGCGCCTGGTTGTTCCCGGTCTGCAAGACGACCAAGACAAATTCGATGATGAGCAGCGGCAGAATGGTTTGCAGTCCCATTTCCGCGCTGGCGCGCAAGTTGAT
>Ga0233423_10001208_pt1 | contig 13042 bp, 9 predicted proteins | sample Watercolumn_Mata_FD_180713 | JGI IMG/M metagenome (GOLD analysis project Ga0233423, IMG submission 180713) | Freshwater microbial communities from Lake Matano, South Sulawesi, Indonesia - Watercolumn_Matano_2014_112_MG | ecosystem: Environmental > Aquatic > Freshwater > Lake | place: Indonesia... | reverse complement strand
TCGCACTCGCAGGACTCGGACTTGCAGTCGTCAACGCGCTCCGCGAGAGTTCGTGGGGAACGTTCACGATTGCGATGACGATACCGATTGCCCTCTTTGTCGGGTTATGGATGAATAAGATACGGCCGGGCAAAATCTCAGAGGCGAGTATTATCGGAGTGATCGCGGTGCTGGCATCGGTGTTCCTGGGAAGTCTTGTGCCGGATTCATTCCTTGGACCTATCTTCACACTTTCGCGTGAAGGGATTATCATCTCGCTCGCCATCTATGGATTCTTCGCCTCTGTCCTCCCTGTCTGGTTGCTCCTCGCACCTCGCGACTACCTGAGTTCGTACATGAAACTTGGAACGCTCGCAGCCCTCATTCTCGGCGTGCTCATTGTAGCGCCTGAGCTGAAGATGCCGGCGTTCACGGAGTATATACACGGCGGTGGGCCGATCATTCCTGGCAAAGTCTATCCGTTCATGTTCATCACGATCGCATGCGGGGCGATCTCCGGATTCCATTCGCTGGTTTCCTCGGGCACGACCCCAAAAATGCTCGACAAAGAATCTCATGCCCGCATGATCGGCTACGGAGCAATGCTCATGGAGGGTCTGGTGGGTGTCGTTGCCTTGATTGCGGCGAGCGCACTAGAACCGGGAGATTACTACGCGATCAATCTCTCGCCGGAGAAGTTCCAGGCTCTTGGAATGAGCTTCGTCAATCTACCGGAGCTTCAAACGGAAGTGGGTGAAATCGTCGCAGGCCGACCTGGTGGAGCCGTTTCTCTCGCTGTTGGATTCGCACAGATCTTCTCGTCGGTGCCCGGCATGAGAGGCCTGATGTCATTCTGGTACCATTTTGCGATCATGTTCGAAGCGCTCTTCATTCTCACAACGGTTGACGCCGGAACACGGATCGCGAGGTTCCTTGTTCAGGAGTTTGTCGGTCGGTTCTGGAAACGGTTCGAGGATACGACCTGGATCCCGGGCGCTTCGCTGGCAACTGTTGTAGTGGTGTTCATGTGGTCGTATTTCATCTGGGCCGGAAGCATCAGCACAATCTGGCCGATGTTTGGTACTGCAAACCAGCTTCTGGCTGGTGTCGCGCTGGCCGTCGCTTCATCGGCGATTATCAACGCCGGTCGCGTACGATACGTCTGGGTGACGATGGTCCCGATGTTTTTTGTCTCGGGAACGACTCTTGTCGCCGGCTGGCTGAACATCACAGACAATTTCTGGCCGCTCACCGCCAATCCGGGCACGGCAATGCAGGGGTATGTCAATTCAATTCTTACTCTCATCATGATGGTGTGTGCCATCATCATCCTTATCGAATCGGCAAAGAGATGGTACAAAGTGCTTGTGAAGAAGGAGTTCGTGATCGGTGGGGAACTGGTTACAGCTGCCGATAAGAGTTTCAATCCGCCCGATTTCGGCTGCTGCTGAAACAAGGCCGGAAGGGATGATGAAGAGGGGAAACGGTGACGAGGCCTGGCGTTGCCTGCGATCCCCGAGTAGCCGGCGGGAGCCGTGCGACTCAGATCGAGTTCAGATGATTTTGAAGAGATCTACAGCCGGCAGGAGGAGCGTGTAGAGCGCCCACAATACAAATCCGATTGAGAGAGGCACGCTGATATTGTCGTCCACCTTCGTGGAGAGGGACTCGACAACAGCACCGACGGCGGCGGCAGCAATCCCAATCGCGTATTCCAGCATCAGGCCCTCCACCTTTGGTGCGACCAGCACCACAACCACCGCAGAAACGAAGAATCCCGTCGCGCCCACAAGCGATTTCCGCAGAAATCTCCTTCGCCCCCATCGTCTCCCTACGAGCGCCGAGGTGATGTCCGAAATGATGAGAATGGCGAATGCGTTGACCGTGATGATCTTCGGAAATATCAGCACGCAGATGATGGCTGAGAAGAGGATATTGGTTGCGCCGGTCAGTCGCTTGACGACGTGATCCGATTCATGCTTGCGGAGCAGCCAACCGAACCATTTGAAGAACCACTGGCGCGTTGGCTCATGGTAGAAGCGGGCGAGGTCCACGACAAGAAACGCAAGGAATGTCGGGGCGAGAATCGTGAGGGCGAGCGATTTTGAAATAAAATAGTATGTGCCCGGGATCGAGAGCGAACAGAGGTGGATCGACTTCCGGATGAATTCGGATTTGTAGTCGATGGTTGCCATCGATTCAAGATGGCCCGGCTCACCTTTGTCGTGAGTCGGGCCATTCTGCACAGCTGCCGGGGTTTCGCTCATACCGCTTTCTTTGCCTTGCCGGGATCTGCAGACTGCTCAACCCGGGATTGCGCAGGGGTGGTTTCCTGCGTTTTGGGTTGTTCCGGGTCGCCGTTCTTTCTCCGGCCGATCGGCGGAAGAACTTCGCCGCGGATGATCTTGTCGATCTCCTCGGAGTCGAGAATCTCGCGGTCGAGCAATTCGTTTGAAAGTCGGTGGAGCGTCTCAATGTTGTCGCGGAGTATCTTTTCCGACCGCTTCATCGCGGCGGTGATGATCTTCTTTACCTCCAGTTCGATTGCGACGGCGGTGCTTTCGCTGAAGTTCCGAGAACGGGTGATTTCACGTCCAAGGAAGAGCTCTTCCTCCTTCGCACCGTATGCGAGAGGTCCCAGCTTTTCGCTCATCCCCCATTCGCAGACCATTTTCCTCGCGAGCTCGGTGGCACGTTCGATGTCGTTTCCGGCACCGGTGGTCAGCTGGTTGAAAATGATCTTCTCTGCTGCCCGTCCCCCCAGAGCGTATGTGATCATCGCTTCGAGATATTCCTTCGAGTACGTGTGCTTCTCGTCGATCGGGAGGTAGGTGGTTACGCCGAGGGCGCGACCGCGCGGAATGATTGTCACTTTGTGCACTGGATCTGCCTCGGGCAGATGCTTCGACACGAGCACGTGTCCCGCTTCGTGATACGCGGTCACGCGTTTTTCCCGGTCTGAAATGATGAGGCTCTTTCGCTCCATCCCCATCATCACTTTGTCCTTCGCCTCTTCGAAATGGCGCATGGAAACGACCTTGCAGTTTTGTCTGGCGGCCAGCAGAGCCGCTTCGTTGACAAGGTTCGCAATATCCGCGCCGGAGAGACCCGGGGTGCCTTTTGCGAGTGTCTCGAGTTTTACATCCTCGTCGAGCGGAATATTCTTCGCATGGACTCTGAAGATTCCCTCGCGCCCTTTCACGTCCGGTCGGTCGACCACGACCTGGCGGTCGAAGCGGCCGGGACGGAGGAGCGCCGGATCGAGAACGTCCGGCCTGTTTGTCGCGGCAATGATGATGACGCCGCTGTTCTGTTCAAACCCGTCCATTTCGACGAGAAGCTGATTCAGCGTCTGCTCGCGCTCGTCGTGTCCGCCGCCGAGTCCCGCTCCCCGATGCCGCCCCACAGCGTCGATTTCATCAATGAAGATGATACAGGGCGCACTGCGTTTCCCTTGCTCGAAGAGATCCCGAACGCGCGAGGCGCCGACACCGACGAACATCTCCACAAAATCCGCGCCGCTGATCGAAAAGAAGGGAACGCCAGCCTCGCCGGCGACGGCCCGGGCAAGAAGAGTCTTGCCGGTACCCGGAGGTCCCAGAAGCAGAACGCCGCGCGGGATCTTGCCGCCAAGCCGCTGAAACTTCGAGGGCTCCTTGAGGAACTCGATGATCTCCTGCAGCTCCACCTTCGCCTCATCTGCGCCTGCCACGTCGATGAAGGTGACTTTCGTCATTCCCTCTGTCAGAAGCTTCGCCCGGCTTTTCCCGAAGCTGAACAGGCCCTTCGTGCCGCCAGCGCTCGACTGCATGCGCCGGAAGATGATAAGCCAGATTCCGATGAGAAGGACCCAGGGAAGCGTTGAGATGAGCAGGCTCGTCCACGTGCCGTCTTCTTTGATGACGTTGAACTTGACCCCCTGGTCAGTCCAGGTCTTGATCACTTCTTCGTTGATCGTAGAGTACGGAAGGGTGAGCCAGATCTTTGTTGCACCCTGCTGCACTTTGTCGCGGGTTGTTACGATCTCCGTGGGGTTCTTGAGCGTTCCGTGGAAGTCGTAGTTGTTGAAATCCGATTTCTTGATCTGCGCTTCAGAGATTTTCCCTTCTGTCAGAAGCTTCTGATAGGTCGTGAAACTGATTTCGTATTCTGTCTCCTCGGTCTGCTTGAATGCAAGCATGATCAGATAGACTGCGAGGAGAATTCCCAGCCAGCCTGCCACCATCCGGCCCACTTTGTTCCAGTTGAAATCATCTTCCCGGAACTGCTTTGGGTTTTTCTTGGGGGGACGCGGTGGAGGCGTCGTACGCCGGCGTCCTTCCCGCTGTCTGTCATCCGAGGGTTCTTCTGCATGCCAATTCACGTTCATAGACATCATTCCTCCAAGCTCAATCCAACCGTTCCATCCTACGCTTGTGGCGCAAGACGGTATATCGCCCTCAAGTTACGAACTTTTTGCGCATAGTCCAACCCATACCCAATGACGAATTCGGGCGGGATCTCGAATCCGACGTAATCAATCGGAAATGTGATTTTCGCCACCGACTTCTTCAAGAGCAGACTCACCACCCGGAATGAAGACGGCTGCTCCTTCATGACGAGCTTCTTCATGAAGTCGATGGAAAGTCCGGAGTCGACGATGTCCTCCACCACGATGATGTCGCGGCCAGTGACCTGGCAGTTGAGGTCTTTCAGGAGTCGCACCTGCCCGGAGGAGATCTTCGCGTCGCCGTAGCTCGACAGCTTGAGAAAATCCACCTCGCAGTCGATGGAAATTTCCCGGATGAGATCTGCGAAGAAGATGAATGATCCGTTAAGAATTCCGATGAAAATCGGGACCTTGCCGCGATAGTCTTCGTTGATACGCGCTGCAAGTTCGCGCACTCTTCCCTGGATCTGTTCTTCGGAGAGGTACATCGAAAACCGGTCTCCGTTTATCGTAATCTCGTTTTTCATTCGTTCCCAGATGTGTTAGTGGTAGAAAACTGTTGGGCCGTATTCCAGACGGACGACGCTCTTTGTCGTCTCTGTCACTTTGAACCGGTCGTCGAGCCGCCGACCGCAAATCCACACAATGTCGCCATTCGATTCCAGAATTGGAATCCGGTGTTTCAGCCGCAGCGGGATCTTTTCATCGACAAAGAAGTCGCTGAGCTTCTTTTTGCTGCCGAGGCCGAGAGGCATGAACCAGTCACCTTCGTGCCATGACCGCAGCACCAGCCTGTTCCCCAGCCGGGCTGCGTCCACAAACTCCACGCTTCGTGTTGACCCGAGCGTTTGCGGGCGGGGGAGAGGCTTGCTCAACGTTAACCGGAACTCGTCTGTCGCGTAGCTTTCGCCGAGAAGAACCTCCTGGTGAAGCGATGGCTCGGACTGTGGCGCAACGAAGTCCAGCCGATCTCTGTTCCTGAAAACATGAAGATTCTTTGAAAGGTGGATCTGGCTTCCCGTCGTCAGGTCGCAGAGGTCAAGAATCTGATGCACCTTGTGCGACTCCGCTTCAGCACCAAGCCGCCGCAGTACCTCGAGCACAATGCCCTCTTGCAGATACTCCGGTTTTGACTTCAGATGTGGAATGTTGAGGGACGAGGATCCATCTTCGCCACGCACGAGGATCGTTGGCAGGAGATGAAGGACCTCTGTTGTCAGCAGTCCGTCAAGTTGCCGCATCGCACGTGAGAGTCTGTTCAGCGACGCTACAAAATCGAATTCTTTCGACGCTTCGATGGCCGGAATGACATTGTGGCGGAGATAGTTCCTGCGATACTCAGTCAAGTCATTCGAGGAGTCATTCCTGAACGTGACACCCTCGTCATGGGCAAACTTGTCAAGTTCGGACCGGCGGGCAAAGAGGAGCGGCCGGATGATATGCCCCGGTTCGCGCCGGAGTGGAATGCCGACGAGACCACGAATGCCCGTTCCACGCAGAGCATTCAGGAGAATCGTTTCGGCATTGTCGTCAGCCTGATGAGCCGTCGCGACGGAAGTGCCATTCACTTTTGTCCGAATTCGCTCAAAGACCTGGTACCGGAGTTCTCGGGCAGCCTCCTGCTTGGAGAGACGATTCGTCGCGGCGTGAAGGTGAGTGTCGACTCGCTCGCAATGGAATGGGATGCCCCACTGCTCGGCATGGTTCCTCACAAATGCCTCGTCACCCATCGACTCCTCACCCCGCAGCTGATGGTTGACATGCGCGATGACGAGATCAAGATGCCACTCCGCTCTGAGCCGTGCGAACAACTCCGCCATGACCATGGAGTCAACGCCACCGCTCACTGCCAGCACAATCGTGCCACCGTGACGCACGAGTCCCGTTGCATGCAGGTTGTCCGCGAATGCGGCCTCAAGAGGATGATGCGTCTGCTTTGCCATATGCCCCTAGACAGAGAATTCTTGACCCCCACCTCTCGGATCAAGAATTCTGGAAACGCTGCGTACCGGGTTTTGTAGCGGGGGAGGGATTCGAACCCACGACCTACGGATTATGATTCCGACGCTCTAACCAACTGAGCTACCCCGCCAAGGGCATGTTCGATTGTCGATTGCCGGTTGTCGATGCTTCGACTCGTACCAATAGAAGGGACTCCCGCCTGCCGTCAGAGACTCGGAGAAGCGGGCGGGCCAGCCCGCCTTGCGGTCTGGCGGGCGCTCAGCACAAGTTGTCGACTGTGCGTTGTTCGCATCCCGCCGTTTTCTGGCAAGACCGACTATTCCACTGAGTGCCAGCTCGATGATGAAAATCCGGCCAGAAACAAAAAATTGACCCGACAATGGTCAATAGGAGCTCCGGAGCGTTTACATCTGAAACAAAGGTACATGAAATACCAGAGAGAATCAAGCCTTTAATAATGCAGTGTGTATGTGGCAGTGAGAGCGATAACATCTTGCAATGCCAAGGTGAGTAATATCTTCGCGTTAGTTCCAAACGGCCTCCTCTCCTCGAAGGTGCGAGGGAGATGTCGCTTCGCATCAAGTGCGAGTTTTCTGAAGAGGCGAGATTGCCCGTCGTGCGCAGGAATGTCGCCTGCCTTGATTTTCCTGATCGAGGTGGATATATTGACTCATCGAGAGAACATCTTTTCCATGATATCTTTTCAGAAGGACTGCACCGCAATCCTTGAAACGATGAAGCCCGTTGAACCGCAGCTCTGCCCGCTTCGGTCGCTTCACGGCACTGGCGCGCTCAAAATCACATCCGATGGGAAACTCCGGTCGTGCTTGTTTGCCCTGGAGGAGACCGATCTGAAAAGTCTTCTCAGAAATGGTGCGAGTGACGAGGCGATTGCCCGTGCAATTCGAGAGTGTGTCAGGAGTAAGCAGGAAGGTCATCTGATCAATCAATCCGGGTTTGTTCGTCCGGCCAGAACAATGTCTCAGATCGGGGGTTGATATGAGAATCGGAATTCTGATATGCGCGTTGTTGCTCGCTTCATGCGCCAAGCAGGAACCACAGCAGCAGAAACTCACGTCCGGGAAAGATGAGCAGCAGATCGAGGAAATGATCAGCCAATTCTACAAAGGAATGGAGCGGGTGTACAATGAGGGCGTGGTCAACAGCGACAGCCTTCTCAGTTCCGCCTACGATCCAGCGGTTCACTACGTGACGCCGTGGGGTTGGACCGAACCGCTCGACACGACGAAGGCGCGCCTTCGCAGGGCTTACGGGCGAGTGAAGAATTACAGCCATCACCTCGAGATCGTAGACATCAAATCGTATGGAGACGTCGCGTACGCCTTCTTCACTCTTCGGCAGGAATATACAGTCGATGGGAGATTACTTGAAGAATACCTGCCGACGACAGTGATCCTTGAACGGAAAGGTGATGGTTGGAAGATCGTGCACGCACATCGCTCGACCGACTACGAAACGATGCAACAATATGTTGCTCAGCAACAACCCCGCACCTCGAAGAAGAAATGAGGTCTGGAACACACTCAGAGAAAGGACGCACGCTATGAAGCGTTTGGCTCTTTTCGGCCTTGCTTTGTTTGCGCTTGCCTGCACCGGCACGCGGGCGTTGTCTGATGCAGAGCGCGCCAAACTCGATCCCTCTCTTCAGCGACTTCTGATGGGGGAGAGGGTGGTTGAGTCCGATTATGATGCGACGATCCGCGCTGACGGCACAAAAGAGTATGGCCTGTCGGTGCGCAGCTCAAACGCGGACGAGCTGAAGAAAGCCGGTATCAGTGTCTCCAGTGTCTTTGGAGATGTTGTGATCGTGCGTGTGTCGCTCGAGGAATTGAAAACTCTCGTCAGGCTTCCCTCTGTCCGGTCGGTGCAGAACGGATCGAAGGACACCCTCCATTAGTGATCCCACTGAAAGGCATTCGAATGAAGAAGTCGAGGCAGATTCTTTGCACCACTATCTTTCTTGCTGTTGCTGCGTTCGGACAGAGCTCGCAGTCGTTGTTGATGCAGAAGCTTCATCCGGCGTTCCAGGCCCTTCTCGCAGGTCGGGGTGCTGCGCACTCATCAGTTCAGGACGTGGGTCTTTCAAAAGCCGGGGAACCGGTGTATGAGGCTTCAATCAAGACAATGAATGCCGATGCCGTCAGGGTGATGGGCATCCATCTGAATTCCGTCTTCGGTGAAGTCGCCACTGCACGAGTTACGTTGGAAGAGCTACGGAAGCTCGCCGAATCGAATGATGTGCGTTACGTTGATGTACCTTCAGTCAATTATCCCGCAATGGAAGTGAGCATGCCGGACATCGGCGCCAACGTACTCCATTCCGGTCTTCTCAACAACACGCCCTATAAGGGGAAAGGAGTCATCGCTGTTATCTATGATACCGGGATCGATTGGCGGCATCTTGACTTCCGCGATCCTGTCGACACGACGAAGAGCAGGATTCTGGCCATCTGGGATCAGACTCTGACTGCGGGTGCAGGGGAGAGTGCTCCAGGTGGCGGGCTCACGTACGGCGTCGAGTATACCAAGGCCCATATTGAGAACGAACTCGATGGGACCCCTGCAAACTATGTCAGGGAGAAGGACACTAACGGACATGGGACTCATGTCGCGGGCACGATCGCAGGGAACGGAAAATCTTACTTCGGAAAATATGTGGGGATTGCACCCGAGGCCGACATTCTCGTCATCAAGGGAGGAGACGGATCATTTACCTCAACGCGCATGATCGATGGACTGACGTATGCCCGCACCAAGGCGATTGCGGCAGGCAAACCGGTCGTGGTGAATTGGAGCATCGGAGGTCAATCGGGACCGCATGACGGAACTCGTGATTATGAGGTCGCCGTTGATAACTTTTCTCTTGACCCCGGAAGGGTGGTGGCAATCTCAGCAGGAAACGATGGCGCACTGACCATTCACCGTGAAGGATCGATCAGCTCGGGCGGGACAACGACCGTTTCTGTCAACGTGCCAACCTATACTCCGACGGCGGGCTCAGCGAATGACAAGTTTACACTCGAACTGTGGTTCGACACGAGTGTCGGCATGAATGCGACGATTACATCACCCAACGGCATATCCGTTTCCGCATCCTCGACTGGCAGCAGCAGCTCATCGAACGATTCCGATGGATCGATCGACATCTACAACTATGTAGGAGCGAACGGAAACCGGTACGTTCAGGTTGCCGTTCAGGATCGGGACACGCTGAGGCCTCCGAGAGCGGGAACGTGGACATTGTCACTCTCTGGTGCCACCAACTCTTCGTCATTCGAAGCCTGGCTTGTCTCTTGGAAGGTGGGCTCGCAGGATGTGAGCATCGTCGGCGGAAATACTCAGAAGACGGTTTCCAGCCCGGGCAATTCGAAAGGTGCGATCACAGTTGGTTCCCACGTCACTCGAAATGCGTGGCTCTCCATCAACGGCTCCGGCTATGTCTACTCGAGTACATCAAACCCGCCTCTCGGTTCTCTCTCGACCTTCAGCGGTATCGGCCCCACGGCGGACGGGAGATTGAAGCCTGACATCGCCGCTCCCGGGCAGGGCATCGTGTCCTCGATGTCAGGATGGGCCGCGTCCGCGACCTCCATAACAAGAATCACGCCGGACGGAAAGCACTATTTGACTCAGGGAACAAGCATGGCATCGCCGCACGTTGCTGGGGCGGCAGCACTGCTACTTCAGATATCAAAGAACCTCACCGCGGCACAGGTCAAATCTCTTATGACAACCACGGCGAATGTCGATGCGTCGACAGGGACCGTGCCGAACTACTCGTGGGGATACGGCAAGCTCGATGTACTACGGGCGGCTGTCAAGGTTATCAAGGATGCTGCGACAGCGAACCGTCAGACGTGCGCGTACGATACCGATGGCTCGAGTGGCATTTTCAGCACCCCATACCTAACGGGTGACGCCAAATATGCTGTGAGGTTCTCGCCGACGGCATCCGGCTGGGTGACAGGATTGCAGCTCAATCTCACGACAGTGGGAAACACGCCCATCTCCGGTACGGGATCGCTTGTGTGTGAACTGTGGACCAACGCGCCCGGCAGTGTTGGTGGCATTCCGGGTGCGAAAATAGGAAACTCTGTGCTGTTTGATTTCGCGCGTCTAAATCCGGGGACAAGCACCACAGGACTGTCCAACTTCATTGATATGACAGGAGCGGGATTAACGGTCAATGCGGGGCAGGACTACCATCTCGTCATCTACACCTCGAATCCGCAGGATGCGTTGAAAGTCAGGACGGATCAGACAGCTGCCTCCAGCAGATCTTCCTTGTACACGAATGGACGTTGGGTCAACCTAGCAGATCCGTCGTCCGGAATAGGGACACCCTACAACTTGAGAATTCGAGCTGTGGTTGCATCGACAAGCGGGCTCGTCTCTGTCGATCGGGCATCGACCGTGCCGGTGGAGTACGAGCTCTCACAGAACTATCCAAATCCGTTCAATCCGACAACGAAATTCGAGTTTCAGGTTCCGAGTTCTGAGCTCGTTACATTGAAAATCTTCGACGTCCTCGGCAGAGAAGCAGCTACGCTCGTCCAGGAGAACCTCCAACCGGGCACCTATGTCCGGCATTGGAACGCTTCTGGACTGCCCAGCGGAGTGTACTTCTATCGGATGCAGGCTGGAGGTTTCATGGAAACAAAGAGGATGATTCTTTCCAAATGATGAGCGTTCACCTGTAAGCTGAGGAACACTGTTGCCGCTCCTCAAAAGAAAAGTCCCGACGACTTAGATCGCCGGGACTTTCTGTTTCAGAAACCGGAAGCGGAGTGACTACATCGCCTCTTCCATCATGGCACGCTGTGCTCTGCGAATAGCTTTGACCTTCTTCATTCGCTTCTTCACAGACGGCTTCGTGAAAAACGTGCGCTTCTTGAACTCTTTCAAGACGCCGGATCGCTCGTACTTCTTCTTAAATCGACGAATGGCGCGGTCGATGGGTTCATTCTCACCGATAATGATGCCGACCAGAGTAATCACCTCCTCACAAGTTCGGTGTTCCGCCTTAGACCTGGGCTGGAACACTCTCGATAATTTCACTCTCAACAGGCTGATGCATGTTTTCGATGAGCCGGCGTTCGCCAAGCTTCTCGAAAGAGACGGTAATTGCCTGCGTACCGTCTGACGTTTTTTGTTTTGAAATCACTTTGCCGACGTCGTCCCACTCTGAGTGATAGATCGCCTGACCGATCTTATACACCAGTTCCCGCGAGTACGTGACACATGAACCGCGATCTATCTTTGCAGGCTCGCCCTTCCTGGACTGAGTTGAGACCTGTTTCTCCAGGAGCGCTGTGTGTTTACATCGCGTGCAGCGGTACCATGCCTTGAGGGCGGGTTCCTGACTCCCTTCGGCTTGCATATCGCCCACGAGCTCCATCTTTGTCGTCTTGCGGCAGTAGGCACACTCGTACATCATATATTTTGTCTTCGCCATCACACACTCCTTCAAATGATTGAAAGGGAGATATCGCGTCCCGAGGTGACGTCGCCGCCAGGTAAGCTAAACTTCGAGCGAGAAGGTTGCGGACAACATTATACGTTGGTAAAATGTACGCAAAAGACCAACGGGAGTCAAGATTCAAGTCGTTGCACGAATCATTCCGAAGCGATGGATGCACTGCCGAGAATCCTCTTGCAAAAGCGGGGGGCAAGGGCTATTTTCTTAGCGTCTTTCAGCGGCCAGAAGCACGTGATGTGACGCAATTCGATTCCAGGCAAAAGTCGCGAGCATGGTACAGTGTCTGTCAGTATAGAGTTCATGACGAAACTACGAAATCAGGCAATATCGTCGCTTCCGCTGCTTGCGGTCATAGCCGTTTTCGCCGTCTACCTTTCCACGCTTCTCCCTGGCGTGGGGTATTCGGGCGACACGGGCAAATTTCAGTTTGTGGGGAAGGTTTTGGGGATACCGCATGAGCCTGGTTCGCCAACCTACGTGCTTCTGAATCACCTCTTCGTCAATGTCCTGCCGATCGGTTCAATCGCATATCGGGCTAATCTCCTCTCTGCGGTTTTTGCAGGACTTGCCCTCTCTGTTCTTGCCCGGATTCTCTCACTCCTCAACGTGCGCCCTGCGATTTCGGCACTGGTCATTCTGACGTTCGGTTTCACCTACACGCTTTGGTCGCAGTCGGTCATCGCAGAAGTCTACACGCTCTGTGTTCTCTTCGTGACGCTCACGCTCTTCTTCTTCGTTCGCTGGCACATCAACGGGAAGACGAGCGACTTTCTCGCCGGATGCGCTGTCTATGCGATTTCCTTCGGCAATCATCTCCTTGTCGTCACGCTCCTTCCGTCCATCATGTTTCTCGTCTGGGTTACCAGGAAAGAGTATTATTGGTCGCCGAGAATCGTGCTGCCGGTGTTGCTTTTCATTGTGCTCGGCGCCGCACAGTACGGATACCTGATCTGGCGCACGCAGGCACCGGAAACATCCTATCTCGAGATTCTTGTGCCGGATGTGCACACTCTCTGGTACTTCGTGACGGGTGGCCAGTTCCAGCCGAATTTCCTTGGCGCGGGATGGAAGGGGGCAATGTTCGAGCGCGTTCCGCTCCTCTTGAGGTTTCTCTGGTTGGAGTTTCTTCCTCTCACCGTGGTGTCGTTGTTTGGGTTCCTCGTGATGCGTCA
>Ga0233423_10001207_pt1 | contig 13045 bp, 9 predicted proteins | sample Watercolumn_Mata_FD_180713 | JGI IMG/M metagenome (GOLD analysis project Ga0233423, IMG submission 180713) | Freshwater microbial communities from Lake Matano, South Sulawesi, Indonesia - Watercolumn_Matano_2014_112_MG | ecosystem: Environmental > Aquatic > Freshwater > Lake | place: Indonesia... | reverse complement strand
CGACGACTGGCTACAAAATCTCCTGGTGTCTGCCTCCATGGGCGGCTACCGCAAGTGACCACAGAAAACGGTAGAATCAGCTGAACTCGTCGGCAAACAACGCCGCGCCAGTGGGGGCAGGCGTAATCGGCTTGGTTGCCGGCGGAGATGCCTTCGTTGACAGGGTCGGCGTGCGCACGGCGGGCTTGGTCGGAACAGCGGATGCGCCCGGCTTGGTCGGCACACCGGGGAGTTGCGTCACTTTGTCCGGAGGATTGATCGTGATCGTCGCGTTGATGTCGTACAATTCTCTTTCGACGTAGGTGATCTCGGAGCCATCGGATTTGGTCGAGCCGCTCATGACAGCTTGGAATAGCATACCGAAGAGGTTGCCCTCGATCTCACCTTTCTCGCGGACGACCACCGGCGGCAAACCGGGTTGATTGGCGATACACATCTCACCTTTGACGTTAAAGGTCATTTTGGTCTCCGGTCTGTTCTGGATCGCGGGCAGAGCGATCGTTACTTTGCCGGAATAGGATTGCTTTTTGCAGCGAACGCCGTTGACCGTGTCATCGCCCAGCACCTGCACCTTTACATCCTGCTCCGGCAGATAACTCTCGGGCACCGCCGATGCGCCCTGTCTCTGACTGGCGGACGATTCGATCCAATTGCCGCCCATCTTCACCAAGATCTTGTCGCCAATCGAAATCGTCTCTAATGCCTGCGCCCCTTCGCCCATGACGATGCGTTGGGAGGGCGGATTCTTGATCCATTCCATCAGCAGCCGCATGGGATCAGGTTTCGTGCCGTCTTTCTTGCGCACTTCCATCAACACGCGCGCCCGATAACTGTTCAACTCGCTGGGGTCGGCGACTCGTCCGAAGGGCGTGTCGCGTCCTCCCACCGCCGTGGGTGGCTTGCTGACGGAAGTAGGTTGTTGCGCCGCGGTGGTTGGTTGTTGCGCGGCGGAGGTCGCCGACGCGCTCGGGGGTTGAGTTGGCTGCGCTTGAGTGACGCCACTGCTTGGCAAGAACGTCGAGAGATCACAGGCAAGGATTGTTGCGCCGAGGGCCAGCGCAAGCATGGGGAAAACCAAACGGCGGGTCGCAAACTTGACATCCATGGGGTTATCCTTTCGTCGAGAACGCCGCGGCGAATCTGGATTGCCGCGCGCAGATTGGGTATTGCGCGTGTGTCGTCACCAAGTTACAGACTCGGCGCTAGATGGCAACCATTGCCAAACATACACCAGCGCCCTTCAAAGGATTACGCTGGACAATCACTGCGGGGTCAAGAATCTAGCCACCGTTGCGCGGATCTCGTCGGGTCGTGGCTCGGCGAGATTATACCATTGAATACGCGGATCGTCCAATCGAAACCAACCGTACTGATGCTGCACGAATCGCCGTGTGTCGCGCTTGAGCAAGCGAATTGCCTCTTCGCGCGTGCACTTGCCGTTCAAATGCGCCGCGATCTGCCGGTAGCCAAAGCCGCTCATCGCCGGCAGATGCGTTGAATAGCCGTGTGCGAGGAGCGCGCGCACTTCGTCTATCAGACCGGAGGCGATCATTTGGTCAACCCGCGCGTTGATGCGGTTGTACAATTCGGCGCGCGGCATCGTCAAACCGATGCGCAGGACGCGATAATTGGGCGCGTTTAGTTTTTGCAGTTCGCTGATCGGCAGGCCCGCCGACTCGCACACTTCGAGCGCGCGGATGACGCGCCGTTTGTTGCGCGGGTCTATCTTCGCCGCGGCGCGGGGATCGAGTTGCTGCAGGCGCGCGTACAAAACCGCCGCCTCCGCGTGTTCCAGTTCTCTGCGCCGCTCGAGATTGGGCGCGACGCGCGGGATGGTCAGCCCTTCCAAAACCGCGCGGACGTACAACCCCGTCCCGCCGACGAGCAAGGGGAGATTGCCGCGCGCGTGGATGCGCGCAATCGCCGCGTAGGCGAGGCGCTGGAATTCGGCGAGGGTGAATGGCTCACCGGGATTTACCAGGTCAATCAAGTGGTGGGGCACCAGTTGCTGCTCCGCCGCGCTCGGTTTCGCCGTGCCGATGTCCATGCCGCGATACACCTGTCGCGAATCGGCGGAGACGATTTCGCCGCGCCATTCCTGCGCGAGGTGCAACGCCAGCGCGCTCTTGCCGACGGCGGTAGGACCCAGAATCGCGATGAGAGGTTGGGCGGTCGTGTCCACGTCTCTTGTTTGGCATTTGCCGGGGGAGCAGGCGAGCAGGGGAGAAAGATCTCCCTTGCGCCTCTGCGCCTCTGCTATTCTTCTACTGCGTTTTTGATCACGTCGAGTCGCGTGAGCCGCCCTACGCGATCCAACTTGATCGCGACCAGGTCAATGCGCCACGGATAATCCGCGTATTCGGGATGCGCCTGCAAAAACTGCTGGGCGACGGCGAACAGGCGCACGCGTTTGCGCGGCGTGAGCGATTCTTCCGGTGCGCCCGCCGCGTCGCCGCGCCGTGTTCGCACTTCGATAAATGCCAGACCATCGGCGTCCTGCGCGATCAAGTCCATCTCGCCCAGACGTGTGCGGAAATTGTGCGCGACGATCTTGTAGCCGCGTTGTTGCAGATGCAGCGCCGCAACCCGTTCGCCGGAATCGCCAAGATTCTTGCGTGCCCGCAAAATCGTCACATTTGCCATTCTACCACAGATTGCCCCGGGAAGCGAAAAGGAGTGGGGAGAACCAGACCAACCACTATTTGCATGCCGCCCCTTTTTTGTGTACAATGACATGAAAGCGAGCGGAACGTGACGATGGACATTCAGACGCTGATCGAAACGATAAAATCGTACAATCCCGACGCGAATCTGGAGCGCATCCGCCGCGCCTACGAACTGGCAAACGCGGCGCACGCGCCGCAAACGCGTTCGACGGGCGACCCGTATATCACGCACTCCCTTGCCGTGGCGCATACACTGACCGAGCTCTATCTCGACGAAGACACAATCATCGCCGCGCTCTTGCACGACGTCCCAGAAGACACGGACGTTCCGCTCGAACCGCTCCGGAAGGAGTTTGGCGAGCCGGTCGCCAAACTGGTTGACGGCGTCACCAAGTTGTCTGGCTTGCGCCTCGGGCTGGAGCAGACGCACGCCGAATCGCTCCGCAAGATGTTCATGGCAATGGCGGAGGACGCGCGTGTCGTCTTGATCAAACTAGCTGACCGCTTGCATAACATGCGCACGCTGTACGCGCTCCGCCCGGAGAAGCAGCGCCGCATCGCACGTGAGACGATGGAGATTTTTGCTCCGTTGGCTAATCGCCTCGGTATGTATAACATCCGCCGCGAACTCGAAGACCTCGCCCTCAAGTATCTCGAACCCGACCGATATAAGGAGATTGAAGACCTCCTCCTCGAAGACAAGAATGACCAACAAGCGTACATCACCGAAGCGATTGCCATCCTGCGCGAGCGGCTGGCAAAAGAGAATATCTACCCGTTCGAAATGGGCGGGCGTCCCAAACACATTTACAGCATTTACAACAAGATGGTGCGCAAAGGACGGGACTTTGACCAGATTTACGACATCCGCGCGATTCGCGTCATCGCCGCCAGCGTGCGCGATTGTTACGTCGTTCTCGGCATCATCCACAGTCTCTGGACCCCGATTCCCGGCGAATTCGACGATTACATCGCCAAGCCGAAAGAGAACATGTATCAATCGCTGCATACCGCCGTCATCGGTCCCGCCGGCAAACCGATCGAAGTGCAGATTCGCACTCCTGAGATGCACCACATCGCCGAATTTGGCATCGCCGCCCATTGGCGTTATAAAGAGCCGGGCGCGAAAGTTGACCCGGCTTTCGAGAACAAAATCAATTGGATGCGCCAGCTGCTCGAATGGCAGCAAGACATTGCCGACGCGCGCGTCTTTGTGGACTCGCTCAAGACCGATGTTTTCCAGGATCAAGTCTATGTCTTTACGCCGAAAGGCGATATCATCGAGCTCGCTGCCGGCGCGACGCCGATTGATTTTGCGTACCACGTCCACACCGAGATCGGCAATCGCTGCCGCGGCGCCAAGGTCAACGGCAAAATCGTGCCGCTCGATTATCGGCTCAAGACTGGCGACCGCGTCGAAATCTTGACGACGAAAAAAGGGGGACCGAGCCGCGATTGGTTAAACCCCGGACTGGGGCTCGTTTGCACGGCGCGCGCGCGTGGAAAAATCCGCCAGTATTTCAAACATCAAGCGCGCGCCGAAGCGATTGCCGAAGGACGCGCCCTCCTCGAAAAAGAACTGCATCGGCTCGGACTGGAGCAGCGCAACTTTGAAGAACTGGCAAAATTCTTCGAGTATAAAGACGCCGACGATTTTCTGGAAGCCATCGGCCACGAAGATCTGAGTCTCCAAACGATCAGCGTCCGCCTGCTCGACGCCGAACGCGAAAAAGCGCCGTCCACCACTGGGACGCCGCCACTCACGCCGGTCCTACCCAAAGTCCCCGAAGTGATGCTGACCGTCAAAGGGGTGGACAATCTTTTGCAGCATGTCGCGCATTGCTGCAATCCACTGCCGGGCGATCCAGTGATCGGCTACATTACGCGCGGACGCGGCATCACGATCCATCGCCGCGATTGCCGTAACGTCATCGGCGAGGACGTAGAAAGCGAGCGGTTGATTGCGATTGATTGGGAAAAGACGGATGAGCACGCGTACCCCGTTCTCGTCCAGATCAAGGCATTTGACCGCGCCGGTCTGATTCACGATATTTCCGGTATCGTCTCGGCTGAACATGTCAATATGAGTTCGGCGAACGCAGTGACCGGACGCAGTGACCATGTCGCCATCATCACCGCGACGTTAGATATTTCGTCTGCGGATCAACTCACGCGCATCCTGAACAAGATTGACCGCCTGCCGAATGTCGTTGACGCGCGGCGCGTGACGAGCACGTAGGGACGTTTGGCCGAACGTCCCCACGCGTTTAATCGCGCGAGATGATTTCAAGTCCTTTGAGAAATCCCCACACCAAGCCACTCAACACCAACGCGCCCACAAAGAACGCCAACGCAGCCAGAAACGCGTCGCGCCCCCAAATCAATCCGATCAAGCCACCACCGACGATGAGCGTGATCAAAATCGCGCCTACAATCAATTCGCGTTCCACCTGACCGCGATAGCCGCGCGAGTTGAACGGCTCATCCGGCTTTTGCCTCATTTCTGTTCCTCCATCGCCGGCTATTATACCACCTTCGACCTCTCAGCCCGCAGTCACCTTTTGCACCATCTCCAACCGGCGGATCCAGCCACTTGTCACCCTGCCCATCTTGCGGTAAAATGCCTGCAGGAGAAACGGATGGCGTCCTGGCTCGGGCTAGACGATCTGATCGCGATTCGGCACCTGCAATCGCACGGCGTGCAATTGGACTTGGAGCGCGCGGTGCTGTGGCCCCACACGCCCCTGCAAGCCGCGTTGATGGCGCACCTGCCGCTGAGCATCATCGGCGCGGAGACGATCGTATTGTATCCGTCCCCACAGGATGCTTCGCGATCTGCGACCCGGCGCATGCGCGCAGTCGGCTTTTTGCAGGCGCGCGCGCGCCGCGGTCGTCCCGAAGCCGATGTCGTCTACCTGGCGCCCGCGCTCGACGCGCAGGATGACGCGGTTTCGATCTGGTATCGCCTGCTTGCCGAGTGCGCGCAAGCAATCGGCGCGCGCGGCGGGCAGCGCGTCTTTGCCCAAATCGCCTTGGGCAACGGCATCGAGGAAGTGTTTCGCCAAGCCGGTTTCAACGCGTACGCACGCGAAGAGATCTTCTGCCTGCGCCGCTGGCCCTCTAACTTGGCGAAGATAAATCTGCTGCGCCGCCAACGCGCGCGCGATGGCTGGAATCTCCTCCGGCTCTACACCGAACTCACCCCGCGCCCGGTGCAACTGGCTGAAGGCACCTTGTCGCCGGAAGGTCACGGCGGCAAAATGGGCGATTGGTGGGATCAGTCGCGCGGCGCGGGCTATATTCTCGAACGTGACGACGAACTGGCGGGCGCGGCGCGCATTCGCCGTGGGCGCGCGGCGTACTGGCTGCGCTTCGGTCTGCACCCACAAGCGCGTGATCACGCCGACGATTTGCTGCGCGGCGCGCTGGCGCTTTTGTGGGCAGCCCCCCACCAACCGATTTATTGCAGTGTGCGCGATTACGAGAGCGGGATCGCGACGGCGCTCGCGTCCGCCGGGTTCGAACATCAACAAACGCGCACCCTGATGGTCAAGTACATCACTGTGCGCGCCAAAGAACCGATTCTCAAACTGATGCCCGCGCTGGAGAAGCAGCCCAAGCCGGTCACAAGTATACAGGTAGACAGGTAGATAAGGAAACCAGTGTGTCGTCACGCTTCCGCGCTTGAGCGGGGTGCGCTCCTGCTCGTCATTCTGCTCGCGTTCGGGTTGCGCGTCTATCGGCTGGACGCGCAGGCAATCTGGTGGGACGAGAGTCTGAGTGTCTACCGCGCCACGCGCGACCTCGGCACCGTGCTTGCCAACACGATCCTCATTCAGAACGTCGTCACGACGGATACTGTGCCGCAATGCTATTTTGTCATTCTGCATTTCCTCGTCCGCGCGTTCGGCACGAGCGAATTCGCGCTCCGCTTTTTGTCCGTCATTGCCAACGTCGCGACGATTCCGCTGTTGTACGCGCTTGCGCGGCGCTGGCTGGGGAACCTGGCGGCGTTGATCGCCGCGTTGCTCGGCGCGCTATCGCCCTTTTACGTGTGGTACGCGCAAGAAGCGCGCGCGTACGCGCTGGTCTTGTTCTGGAGCACCCTCGCCGTCTACGCGCTCACCTGCGCGTTTCAAGTTTCAGGTTCCAGGTCTAGGATTTCATTCCTCACGTTTCACGTTTCACGTTTCTCTTTGTTGGTCTTGGTTTACCTATTTGCTTCCGTCGCCGCCCTGTACACCCATTATTTCGCGATCTTTCTTTTTCCATTCCACGCCGTTTTGATCTTGATCCGCGTCTGGCAAACACGGCACCGGCGCTGGTTTTTCTTCCTGCCCGCGCTTCCATTCGCGTCCGCCATTCTCTTGGTACCGCAAGTCCTGACAAGCGCAGCGGGCAACATTGGCACGGGGCCGTCCTTTGTCCCGCTCGATGTAATGCTCCGCGATCTGCTCAATTCCTTCAGCGTTGGCATCACGTTGGACTGGGCAACTGCGGTGTGGATTGATGGCGTGATGCTGGCACTATTCCTACTTGGCATTGTGATTCCCTATTCAGAGTCACGCCTCACGCCTCACGCATCGCGCACTTTGATTTTGGCATACCTCTTCCTTCCCGTCGTCGGCGTGCTGATTCTCTCCCTGGCGCGCCCACTGTATCAAAACTCGCGTTATCTCATCGCGATCAGTCCCGCGGTTTATCTCGGTGTCGCAGCAGGGATTGCCGCCCTTGCGCGTTGGCGGCGATCCCTTGCCCTCTGCGCGCTCGGCGTGTTCGGGATCGGCGCGGCGATGTCGCTGGGAAATTGGTATTTCGATCCACGCTTCGGCAAAGATGATCACCGCGCGTGGGCGGAATCGCTGCGTGAGCGGGCGCGCCCGAGCGATTTCCTCATTCTCAACTCGCCGCACGCCGAGGAACTGTATCGTTATTACGCGGGCGGTCTTGTACCGATGACGACGCTCCCGATCTTGCGCGCAGACAAGCAGCCATCCCCCGACGCTGATCGCGCGGCAGTCCGCGACGCGTTTCGAAACCATGCGCGCGTGTGGTACCTTGCGATGAATGTGCCGTTCGACGATCCGGACCGACGCATCGAACAGATCCTGAGCCAAGAGGGCATCCTGCTTGATGAGGCAAGATTCGCCGGAACAAGCACGGAGATATCACTCTCATTGTTTGCGCATGTGCTGCCGGTTGCATCCGCAGGCGATATCCGCTATCCGCTCGACATTGGGTTTGACGGGCACTTGCGACTGCGCGGCTACGACGCCCCGCCATCGCTTGCGCCGGGTAGGCGCGGAGTCATCAAACTGTACTGGCAGATTGACGAGCCGGTCGGCGAGGACTATGCCGTGTCGCTGCGTCTGGTTGATGAAGCCGGCACACGTGGCGGGCAGTGGGACGCGGTCCCGCTTGGCAATCGCTCCGGTACTTCAACTTGGGAATCGAAAAAGATCATCGTGGATACGCGCGAGGTGGTGCTCGCCGCAAGTACGGTGACGGGCAAATATCGTTGGCAAATCGTCCCGTATCATTCGGCGACCGGTAATCCACTCGGTGATGGCGCAACGCTTGGCATTATTCAAATTGATTGAGGTAGAGTGAGCCGGCAAGACATGTTGATGTACCCGGATGAATACCGGGTTATGTTCGAGTTGGAGGATCGCTATTGGTGGTATCGCGGCGTCCGAACACTGCTGAAAGCGTGGCTGGAGCGCTACGTGCCGCGCGGCGCGCTGATTCTCGACGGTGGGTGCGGCACGGGGGCGAACCTGGAATTGCTCCAGCAGTATGGTACGGCAATCGGCATTGATCTTTCCGACCAGGCAATTGGGTTTTGCCGCGCGCGCGGTCTCACGCGCGCTTTCCCCGCGTCGCTCAACGAACTACCTTTTCCGAACGATATTTTCGATCTCGCAATCTCGCTCGAAGTCATATGCAACATTCCGGACGATCAGGCGACATTCACGGAAATCGCACGCGTGGTCAAGCCGGGCGGGCGCATGATCGTCCATGTCCCAGCGTATCAATGGTTGTGGGGGATGCATGATGTGGCGGTCGGACATCAGCGGCGTTATTCTGCGCGCGATCTGCGCGCAAAGATCACGCGCGCGGGGATGCAGATCGAGCGGCTGACGCACGCGAACGCGCTGATGTTCCCTGCCATTGCGGCAGAGCGGCTGCTACGGCGCATGTTCGGCGAAGGTAAAGCGATTCATTCTGACCTCTCCCCGCTGCCGCGCGGAGTCAACGCACTGCTGAGTGCGCTGTACGTGACCGAAATGCGATGGGTCTCGCGTGCCGATGTGCCTTGCGGGGTCTCGCTGCTCGCGCTGGCACGCAAGCGATGAAAGATGACGAATCAGAGACGACACGCTCCGCGCACAGACAACTCGCAGCGACCTAGCAGGTCGCTCTACCTTCCTTCCAGGATGCTTCGCGATAGAATATCGTGGCTCGTCGCCCTGGTCGTTCTCATCGCGTTCGTCCTGCGCATGTACCGGCTGGATTTCGTTTCACTGCGCGGCGACGAAGCGTTCACTGTGATTTTCGTCCAGCGCACCTGGGAAGGACTATGGAAAGGCATCAGCACGATCGAGCCGAATCCACCTCTGATGTATCTCGCCTTGCGCGCGTGGATTGCCGTCGCCGGAGCGAGCGAGTTCGCGGCACGTTATTTTTCCGCGTTCTTTGGCATTCTGTGCGTGCCGCTGCTCTATCGGCTGGCGCGCGAGATGTTCTGGGCGAAAGCCCCGCTTGCACATCGCGAAGCATCCTGTAAGGAAGGACGATCGGACTGGGCAGCCCTCTTCGCCGCCGCGCTCATCGCGATCAACCCCTACCAGATTTGGCATTCGCAGGACATTCGCAATTACACGATGTGGCCCTCGCTCAGTTTGCTCGCGCTCATTTTCTTGTGGCGCTGGTGGAAATTGGAGATTAGAGATTGGAGATTGGAGACCGGATTTCGGCATTGGTGTTTGGTCATCGGTCATTTGACATTGTACGTTCTATTGACACTCGCCAGTCTCTACACCCATTATTACGATACCTTCATCCTCGTCGCCGAAAATGCTTTCGTCTTTGCGTTGGCATTGTCCGCGCGGCACTGGCAGGCGCTGGCGCGCTGGATTGGCGCGCAATTGGTGATCGGTGGGTTGTACGCGCCGTGGGTCTTGTTTGGCACCAATCGCATCACGACGTACGGAGAAGCCAGCGCGGAGAGCGGCGTCTCGCTGCTCGACGTGTTCCGCCGGACGCTTGCCAGTTTCATCTTGAGCGACACGGTGCCGGACGACTGGAAAGCGCGGCTGTGGTTTCCCCTTGCGGCGGCACTCGCGGCAATACTGTTTTCACTCGCGGGACGACACCGCGCGCCTGCCGCCTTTCTATTCCTCTGGATCGCGCTTCCGACCCTCGTACAATATATCGCCTCGCTTGGTCGTCCGCTGTTTCTCGAACGCTATCTAAATGGCATCGCGCCGGCGTACTATATCACGTTGGCGGTGGGGCTGGCACAAATCCAGCCTTCAGTATTCAGTATTCAGAAGACGAGAGTCCTGCTCCGCCATTCGTTATGCGGGCTTGCCGTCTTGTTCTTCTTGCTCACCTCGGCGTATGGGCTGGCTAACTACTATTTTGATCCGGCATATACCAAATCGCCGGATTGGCGCGCGCTGATGCAGTATATCAAAGAGCGCCGCGCCCCCGGCGATTTCGTCATCCAGAATTTCACGGAGATGGCGGCGATCTACTATCGCGGCGACCTGCCGGTCCTGACGCTGCCCAAGGACTATTGGGCAACGCCCGCCGACGAGCAAGTGCTGCGCCAGCTGAACAACGATTACCGGCGTATCTGGTTCATTCCGGCGTCGCCGGGGTGGTGGGATGATGGGCAGTTCGTCGAGAAGTTCCTGTCGCGCCGCGACGAACGGGTGATGGAGACGCGCCTTGATATTTTTCGTCTGCAACTGTACTTGACACCACGCGAATTCGAACCACAAATGATCCCGCTCCGCGCGCGCGTCGGCAATGCGACGCTGGTCGGCTTTCGCGTGCAAGGTACGCGAAATCTGCATCTTGTGCTATACTGGCGCGCGGAGATGCCCCTTACCAAGGATTTCACCGTCTTCGTGCACGTTACCGATGCGAACAGCCGGGTTGTTGGGCAGCACGACGGCGTGCCCGCGTTCGGGCTGCACCCAACAACAGCGTGGCAACCTGGCGAATCCATCGTTGATGTGCACGAGATTCAGATGGGCAGCGCTGCCGGCATGCACACGCTTCTGGTCGGAATGTACGATCCGAACACACTCGCGCGCGCTCCTGCATTCGATTCAAATGGCGCGCGCTTGCCTGAAGACCAGGTCGGGTTGACGCAAATCACCGTTGGACCATGAGCCAAGTCACAAACCCTAAAACCACCCTGAGCCAAGTCACAGGGTCGAAAACCCCAAAAGACCTCGCTGCGCTCGCCCTTCTCGCCGCGCTCGTCATCCTCTTTTTCTGGCGCATTATCACGCCGCGCCTGGAAGACCGCGCCGTTTTTCCACCCGGCGATTTCACCGATCAGTTTTGGGCGTTCCGCCTCTACACGGCGCGCGCGTTCGCGGAAGGGCGCTTGCCCCTCTGGTCGGACAATTTCAACAGCGGGCATCCTTTCCTCGCCGACGTACAGAGCGCGATCTTTTACCCGCACGGATTGGGCTGGACATTGATTGTCGTCGCGCTGCGCGGAGCGAATTTCACACTGCTCGATCTGGAAATCGAAGCACTCGTCCATTTCATTCTTGCGAGCGCGTTCACGTTTCTTTTCGCCAAACGACTGCTCGGCTCACGCGTCGCCGCGTTCGTCTGCGCGCTTACATTCACTTTCGGCGGTTATCTTACATCGTATCCACCGCAACAACTCGCAATCCTAGAGACCGCGACCTGGCTGCCGCTCGCGCTGTTGTTTTTCGATCGGGCAGTGGACACCCTCAAGGGATTACGCTACTTTATCGCCGGCGGCGTTGTGCTGGGCATCGCCGCGCTGGCGGGACATCCGCAGACCTTCCTGTTTGTCGGAGATGCTTGTGCGATCTACTTTGCCTGGCGGGCGGCAACTCAAGTTTCCAGTTTCCGCGTCTCCGGTTTGAGGTTTTGCGTTTTGCGCTTTGCCTCTTATCTTCTGCCTTTTGGTTTTTCGCTTTTGCTTGCCGCCGGCATCTCCGCTGCCCAATGGCTGCCGACGCTCGAATACCAAGGGCTTTCCACGCGTGCCGCGATTTCGTGGGCGGACGCCGCGGGGGGGTTCCCTACCTTCGATCCATTGCAAATGATTTTGCCGGGTTTTGTGAGCGCGTTCCAATCCCCGCTGTACATCGGCATCCTGCCGCTGTGGCTGGCGGTCTTTGCGCTCTGGGTCAACCGCGCGCGAGAGAAAACCTTTTGGGCGGCGCTGGCACTCGTGTCACTCCTCGTCGCGTTTGGCTTTCACGTTTTCGCGTATGCCGTGTTCTATCTTTTCGTCCCGGGGTTTGCCATGTTTCGCGGGCAGGAGCGACTTGCGCTCGTCATCAGTTTTGCACTGGCAATCCTCGCCGGCTATGGCATGCGCGAATTGATGCAATCGTCGCTCCACGCCAAACTCGCGCGGCGCGCCTGGGCATTACTCCCCGCCGGTGCAACGCTCGGTTTGATGTTCGTCTGCACGCTCTACATTTCCGGCACGTTGCGCCCATCCGGCCGCGTCGCATTCCTCGGCGACCGCGCCGCGTTGGTGACCTTGTTGTTTGTGTTAGCCAGTGGGTTGGTGGGCAGGCGCATTTTCGCCCCCCGCCCCTCTGGTCCGGGAAAGCCGGAGGTGAGAGGCGAAAGGCAAGTGCTGATTGCGCTGACTGGCGCGTTGATCGTGTTCGACCTATTCAGCATCAACACCCAAGCGTACAACGCGACGCCGCGAGAACGTTACCCACCGACGCCGATCATTCAGACGATTCAGAACGATCGTGGGGTCTTTCGTGTCGTGGACGAAGGCAAGCTGCCGGGGCATTTCGGCATCGCCTACAACCTAGAAGAAATCGGCGGCATCAGTCCGTTGCGCCTCGCGCATTATGATGCACTGCGCGACACGCTGCGCGTGCCCGAAGAAAAATCGTGGCCCCTGCTGAATGTGCGCTATGCGATCACCGGGCGCCCGGGTTTCCAAAACGCCGATCTTGTCACAAACGACGACGAAACGCGCCTCCTACGGTTGAACAACACGCTGCCGCGCGCATGGTTCGTGCCGTACGCGATTCAAAACCCGAATGAGGATCAGGTGCTGGCGGCAATGTCCTCCGATCTGTTCGATCCGTGGTACGTCGCGTACATCGCCGACGTCCCCCCGTCAC
>Ga0233423_10001206_pt1 | contig 13046 bp, 9 predicted proteins | sample Watercolumn_Mata_FD_180713 | JGI IMG/M metagenome (GOLD analysis project Ga0233423, IMG submission 180713) | Freshwater microbial communities from Lake Matano, South Sulawesi, Indonesia - Watercolumn_Matano_2014_112_MG | ecosystem: Environmental > Aquatic > Freshwater > Lake | place: Indonesia... | reverse complement strand
CTATAACAAGTATTTTGCAGGTCTAAATAGCGCAGCTCTCATAGATTGGCAAGGGCAGCTATTGCTAATGCCCGTGGTTAGCGAGGCACAAGGAGGTTTGCTAATCAAGGTGATCAATGCTCGCGGAGATAGAGTCGTAGATGCTGTTGACGTTTTGAGACGCCTGGATCTCTCTGAGGATGACTGCTATATTTGCGCAGCACAGTGGAGCACAGAGATGGCAGGCCTACTCTTATCAATACCGATTGCCAAACCTTCAGGCAGTGTCAATGCCTAACGAATTATTTTCTATTGCCGCACTCGCCCTTGCACTCGGTGCCCGACATGGCCTTGACGCAGACCACCTTGCTTGCATTGACGCGATCACTCGCCACAATTCGCTGTCAAATCAGCCGCTAGCGCGCTATTGCGGAGCCTTGTTCTCATTGGGACATGGTTTTGTAGTACTTTTGATTGCTGCTCTAGTTGGCTCTGCAGCGGTATCGATGGCTATGCCGGTCTGGGTGACAGACTGTGGTTCGCTGATTTCTATTATATGCTTGCTGATATTAGGTCTAACCAATCTATACTTCCTGTTTGTCACTCCAAAAGACAAACCAGTGCAAGTTGTCGGCATCAAAAGCGCTACTTTTGCGGGCTTGCAAAAAGTCAGCAGCCCAATTGCAGTAATGGGAGTCGGATTTATTTTTGCCATCTCATTTGATACCATCAGCCAGGCTACTCTATTTGCAGTGCTAGGCACTAAATACGGTGGTATAGCCAATGCTATTTTGCTCGGATTGCTTTTTACTCTGGGCATGCTGCTAGTAGATGGCATCAATGGATTTTGGATCTCCAGGGTATTTGCTAGGGCAGATCAAAAGGCAAACAGCACCTCTCGTATCATGTCGCTTGTGGTCGGCCTCTTGAGTCTAGCGATAGCCGGACTAGGCATATGCAAATGGTTTTATAGCGACGTAGAACTACTCACAGAGCGTTATCAACTGCAATTTGGGCTAAGTCTGGTAGGCATCGCTTTTTTAGGCGCCATTTTTATGCCAATTTTGACCAGACGCAGCACGCGCTGATGATGAGATAGCCGCCCTGAGCAAATGCGCCTAAAGGTCCAGCTCCCAGGTTTGTGCCCCTAAATCATGACCAAAACTGTGGTGCTTCTCTTCATCAACAAGACGGAAGCCGGCTTTCTCGTAAATTCTTCGTGCTCCATGCAAAATATCATTGGTCCAAAGTGTGATTTTTTTGTAACCAACGAGCCGTGCAAAATTGATGCATTCAGAGACAAGGCGCTGACCAACACCCATGCCGCGCGCAGAAGGTTCAACCAGAAGCAAACGCAATTTAGCGACAGATCGAGATTTCTTTACCAGGAAAACAGACCCTATGATTTCGGAATCTCTCTCTGCAATCCAACATCTTTCTCTATCTGAATCGTATTCACGAACAAACTTAGCGACAATTTCAGCTACTAAAGCTTCGAATTCAGAATTCCATCCATACTCTTTCCCGTACAAAACACCGTGTCTATGTACTATCCAACCCATATCGCCAGGCTGGTGCGGACGCAAAATATAGGATGCTGGACTCTGCTTTGATGCACCAGTCAAAACTGATTCGATCGACTTCATCGCGTCTACAATTTTCTGCTGGTCGCTATCAGAGAGCTCTTGCAGCATCGAGTCTATCTCGTCATTAGCAGCACCATTGAGCTTTGCAAATTCGGCTGCTCCTCTTCTGGTAAGACGAATCAGGCTCTGCCGCCCATCATCCTGTGCAACTTTTCGCTCAATAAGCCTTTGCTGCTCAAATCTTGCCAAAATGCGACTAAGATACCCAGCGTCAACACCTAGATCGCGACAAAGTATTTTTGCCGTCTGTTCTTTACTGTGAGCCAATTCATAAAGAATGCGCACTTCACTCAACGAGCGGCCACTGTTTAAAAGACTCTCCTGTAGCACACCAATTTTTTTTGTATAAAACCGGTTGAAGTGCCGAATGGCTTCAGTTCGACCGGATTTACTGCCCAATTTTGTTGTCATTAAAATAAACCTTGAGTCGAGGGTGCTCAGTACGGGTATCTCGCTTGAATTATGGAGAATAAACTTGACTTTGTCAAACAACTAGTTGACTCAGGCAAGTAACTGCATACAAGCGGCAACCATTTGATACGGCCAAGCTGCTTCGATAAGGTTTTAGAAGAGACTAGGGGTGCGTTTCATGCTCCGATGGCTGCACGGGCATATAAAAGTCTTTGTAGCCGTCCTCTTCAAAGAGCTCGACAACAGGGCGATAACGCCCTTTGACGGACTTGATCAACTCCTCGGACCAGTATCTATAGGGCTCGATCAGACAACCGTCACGAGAGTTGAGGATCAAGGCGCGATATTGCCGCGCAACGATCTTGCCCTTGATCTCGCCCAGCCTGGCTCTAAAATAATGCGGATCGCGTTTCCACACTGCAAAAAAAGTACGCAGATCGACAAACTCCGGCGTGAGATCGTACATGATCGGCAGGGCCGGGTCTTCTGATAGGCAGCGCCCACCATTGCCAAAAGAGCCGATCGGAGCATTATAGAGTTGTTCGCGGGCAAGACCATTACGAGAGACACCAAGGGCGGTGCTCGAGGCTACACTTAGCATCACGTACAGACCGACCAGATAAAAGGCAAAGAGCGCAATCAGGTATTTGCGAGAAAAATACTCCGATACCAGTCCCACTATCCAGGCGCACGCAAACAGACTGATCAGTATGTCGTCGGTGGAGGCACATTCGAGGCCCATGGCGTAAATTGCCTGCATGCTGCCGATGATAAAGAGAAAGACGGCCAGGACCACGGCAGAGAGATAGTGTCTGTGGGGTTCAATACGATCACCGGAAGCATTATTGAGATAATCGGAAAATATTTTGTAAAAGATGCCACCAATAAAAACAGGAGTGAGGGTGAAAAGCCAGAGGTCTGCTCCCATCCACGAAAGATGCTGAAATAGTGCCGACCAAATGAAGGGTGCCTGAGCACTAAAAGACACATGGTCAAAAAATCCACCGCCCGAGTATCTGTTAGTCAGCATCTCGGCTGCAACGATGAGAGTGGTGGCGATGGAGGTAAAGACAAGAGACAGCCGCCAACGGCGGCCGATGATGAGGGCGCCGGCAATGGCAGGGACGACGACTAGTGAGTTTTGCTTGGTCAGACAGGCGAGACAAACGAGAGTGGCGATGATGATAAGACGCGGCAAGCGCATGATCGAGGCATTGCGTTGCTTGTGAGAAAGGACGAGGTATTGCTGGATCGACATCAGGAGAAAGGCCAGGGCCAACATGTCGGGTCGACCCTTAAAAGAATGAGCCCAGACGGTTGTAAATGAGGCAAAGGTAGCAAAAGAGATCATTTGCGCCATACGGCTCATACCAGAAAGCGAAAAGATCCGCCAGGCTACGCCGAGACAAGCGACAAAAGACACCATTGTCACCACGCGCATGAGAGGCAAAACAGGACCGGAGATCTTAAATATCCAGCCGACGACGGCGGGATAAATAGGGGGGTAGATATTGACCACCCAGGGAGCGTGAGTAAGAGTACCAAGAGGATAAATATTGCCGCCAATAGCCATAGTCTGGGCTGCCCACAGAGAAGGGCCTTCTGGGCCAAGAGCGAAGGAAGCAGTCAATCCAAGAGCAAAGGCCTTGTAATAGGCCCACACGAAGCCGGCAAGAAACAATAAAAAAGTCGGCCATAAAAACCTGTAATCCCATTTGCGTGTGAAAGTGCCTGGCATTATTGGTCCAACCTTTCGTCCGGCACTAGTGAGGCGTAAACGGGCCGAGGGCGATATTTTTTGTTAAAGGAAACTGAGCGGATTGTATCCATGACGATGTATTGCTGGCCGATCGCGATTTCTTGTAGATTGGGCACATCAGCAAACTTGTCGAGCATACTCGTCTGCATGGAGCCTTCAATCTCGATCCGCTTGAGACCAGGGATGGCAAGGTTAGGGACATTGTCGGAAAAGAGGGTAAAATTGCCTTCGAAGCCTAGAGTTTGCAAGGCCCGGCAGTGCCTGACCCAGGCTGGCAATTGGTGCATGCGACTGACGACGAGATGTTTGCAGCCGCGCCAGGCGACTGGCGCCAATCGTTCGCCGGTCTGAGGCATGCCATCTATACAGAGCACGTCAAAGGGCTTGAGCTTTTGCAGTCGAGCCTTGATTTCAGGACTATCAGGGACGACATCGGCCATGGCACAGCCATCGATGCGCAAAAAGCGCAAGCGAGGATCTGATACCATTTGTAGTATCGTGGCACCACTCCCTCTGCCACCAAAAAACTGGATCTTGTCGAGACTTTCTATTTGCTTGGCGGCCTTCCATAAAAGATCTACATCGGATCCCGAGCCTTTAAATGCGTGCAGAGCATCCATATTGCGCAAAAAATCAAAATCGGTGGATTTAAAGTCATAGCAGCCATGCAACTCGAGTGAGCGGATTTGTTTAAATGCTCCAAGCTTTTTGATCACTGCTGGCGAAATAGTGTCGCAATCGATGGCAAGCTGCTTGAGATTGGGCCACCCTTTGACCCCCTCGAGCATGGCCGCAAAGATCTTGTCATTGAGCGGCTCGTGGTTGCCTGTGAGGACCTGTTGCATAGAGTAAGAGGGAAAAATATGTACGGAATTGATCAGAGCCCCATCGAGACCGCGCAATAGCTCTGGTTGCTTGCACATGGAAGAGCCAGTGTAATAGATCAGGCGACTGCCGGGTGGAAATGCATAGCGGCCTGGCTTGTTGCTGGAGATAAAATTGCGATTGCCATCGGGATGCAGAACGATAAAGTATCCACCAGCAATAAGCATGGGGAAATTGACGAAGAGATAAGGTTTGCCCTTTATGGTCTCGGCGTGGAGAAAACTCTTTGGCACCACAGCGGATTTATAAGGAGGCAGATTGGCGATCTTGTCGGCATCGGGCACTTGAACAAATCGATCTACGGCGGCCTTTGTGCCAGCATCGCTAAAGGTTAACATGCCGCTGACATATTCACCACGCGCAGACGGCGACTTGAGCTTTGCTTTATGTTCTGCTGCCGCGACTTTGCTGGCGTTGTAACGATCCCAGGCATAGATACCGCATCCGATACCACCAAGCACAAGAGCGATAGCCACTACCAGCACGGCCATTTTTCGCATTTTATCTTTAGCGACAGCTTGTCTGAGCTCCTCGTCGTCGACCTCTATCGGCGCGCTACCAGGATCTTGAGCGGCAAGCGCGTGCTTTTGCATCAGCTTTTTGAGCTCTTGCAGCGAGCGAGCAAAAGCGTGCATATCGCTAAAGCGATCATCCGGATCTTTGGCCAGGCACAGCTCCAGGCAATCGTTGAGAGCTTCGACGATTTGTTTTGGCTTTTTATGCTTAAATTGCAATGACTGAAAACTATCGCCCTGGATGTACGGGATGGGCGCCTCGATGTGCAGCATTGCCGTCTCAGAAAATTTGCGCCCGCGAAAGGGCGGCTCTCCGGTCAAAAGCTCGAACATCGTGCATCCAAGTGCATAGATATCGGTGCGATTATCTACCTGACCGCCGGTGAGCTGTTCAGGACTCATATAAAACGGGCTGCCCAGTACCTCGCCCTCGGCTGTGAGCGCCTGCCCGCCCTCTTGTTGCTGGGTGAGCTTGACGATACCAAAGTCGACCACCTTGACCTGGATGCGGGCGGCCTCGCTCAACTCCGCGGACTCGTCAAAATTGCTCAAAACAAGGTTGGCAGGCTTGATGTCGCGATGCACGAGACCGTGGCCGTGCGCAAAGGACAGTGCGCTGGCGGCGCGGAGCATGATCTCTATGGTTTCTTCGAGATTAAAGCATTGGATGTCCTGCAAATAATCGTGAAGGCTCCGGCCTTCTAGCAGCTCCATGGCGATATAGGGATTGACGCCGTTATCGATGCCGAGGTTGTAAACCTTGACTATGCCTGGATGGTCGAGGCGAGCGATGGAGCGCCCTTCGTTTTGAAAGCGCGCCCAGGCATTGGCAGTACAGGCACGTGAGTCGAGCAGCTTGAGCGCAAAGACGCGGTCTAGATGGAGGTGACGCACGGCATAGACCGTCGCCATGCCGCCCTCGCCTAAAAATCTCTCCACCCGGTAGACATTGTCGATCATCTGACCGGGCGCATACCGATTGTTGTTATCAGACAAAACGGATGGCCTTGAGCGCTACACGCTTATCATGTACCCGCTACGGGCAGGTAGATAAGCGCTATTTACCCGACCATTCGGCGATCTGAGAGTTTTTGTAGGACGTCCATTCGCGCTTGTTGATGGTGCTGGGATCGCTGTCGGAGACAGGGTTTTTGGGGTCGGCGATCTTGCTAAAATCTCCCACGGCAATCTGCGCCATTTCTCGCGCCATGGGACTGGAGCCGTTGACGCTCTGGTTTTCAAAATATGCTCGCGGCCTGAGGCCGTAGTCGTCCAATCGGCCGTATCTGCCGCCAGCGGCGTCCATATCATTGAGCACATTATCTAGATAGGCGAGCTGCATCTTGGCGGCAGCCTTGGGATCTCTAGCGATGAGCCCTTCTTTCATTTCTTCGTAACGCTTTTGGCTGTTTTCTCGAGCAAGCTGCTGGGACGTCTCCCGATCAAAGCCTGCAACCCGCTCGTATTTTGCGATCTCGTCTCGTTCAAAAGTGCTGAGATCCTTCATCATTTCACGCACTGCGGCTCTCGGTCCCTGAGCCTGCCAGATAGAGACGGCGTTGTCCACGTGGGGCTTTTGCACATCGTCGCCAATTGTGAGAGCCGGCAATGCATCGACGGCAAGCGCCGCGTCCTTGGCCTGCCCGAGGCCCTTGCTCATGCGAGCCTCTGCAAATTGGGGATTTTCGCTGATTGCGTTAGATGCATTAGGTGAAAAATTTTCGGATCTTTCGAGAGATTCGGAGTGTTTGGTGGCCATGGTGCATATCCTTTGCTTTTTGACGGGGGAGAAATCTGTTTGGGCTGCTCACACATGGCAATTTAAAGAGCCAAAATGACAAATGTGTTACGCTGCTCCGACATAGAGGAGACCCTTATGTTGCGATCAAAAACCAATGTTTTATTGACGGTTATGGGACTGGCCTGCTCGACTGCGGTTGGTTTGTATCTATTGCCAGGGTCGGCGGCCAAGGCGGAGCCGACCGCAGGCAAGCCTGATCCCAAGCGCGCTGTTGTCAAAAAGGAGTCTAATGTGGCTGATACTGTGTACGAGTTTACGGCTAAGACGCTTGACGGCCAAGACAAAAGCCTGAGCGATTATCGAGGCAAGGTCCTGCTCATCGTCAACACTGCCAGTAAGTGCGGCTTTACGCCTCAGTACGAAGGCCTGGAAAAACTCTATAAGGACAATAAATCCAAGGGTTTTGAGATACTGGGCTTTCCATGCAATCAGTTTGGAGCGCAAGAGCCAGGTGATGCAGCGGAGATCGGTGCATTTTGCAAAAAAAACTATGGCGTAGATTTTCAGATGTTTGAAAAAGTGGATGTAAATGGTGAGAAGGCTCATCCACTATGGAAATTTTTACAGAGCGAGAAGCGTGGTGCATTCAACACCGAGTCAATAAAATGGAATTTCACAAAATTTTTGGTGGATCGCAATGGGGTGGTCCAAAAGAGATATGCACCTAATGTAAAACCCGAAGATATTGCAGCGGATATAAAAAAGTTGGTGGATAAATGAGGCATTCTGCCGTATACAAGTTATCGAGCGCGCTGGCGATACTGGTATCATTAATAGTGCCCATCCTAGCGGCAAACAGCCAGGAAACAGGGCAGACTGCAAAGGCTAAGACTATCGCTAAGGCGGCTACTAAAGTCAAAAAACCTGCAAAATCTCAAACTGCCGAGGGCAAGGTGAGTGACGAGCAGGCCGTAGCCAAAGTCATGCTATTGCCAGAAGTAAAAGAATTTTGGCAGCAAGGCCAATTGCCGGCCAATAAAAAAATGGGTACGGCCAAGATCGAGGTAGAGCCTGGAGACGGCGACGACAAGGGCAATTGGATAGTACACGTCTACACACTAATGTCCGACCATACTGCTACTATGGGCTGGTATAGAGTCGATAGGCGGACCGGGGCCGTATCGTCGATGATGCCTTGATCGAACGCCTTGTATCTAGGTCTAAGACTCCAACTCTTTGGTGAAAGCTCGCACTTTATCGCGATCTGCGGCTGCCTTCCGCTTTTCACCCATCCCCTCCAATATCTCTGCCCTCAGTGCATACAGCCCAGCCTTTCCCGGCTGCAAGCTCACTGCAGCATCTGCATCTTTGAGCGCCAGGGCATATCTTTTTTGCCTCAGATATAAACGAGCACGGTTTTCGCGATTGGTCGCCAACTCAGGATGCAAGTCGATACACGACGTCAGATCCGCTTCATATTTTTTGTCGTCATGGGCATCGCGATACAAGACGGCGCGATCCTTATAAGCGAGGTCGCTCAGGGGATTGAGCCGTACAGACTCATTTAAGTCAGCCAATGCCTTTTGTCTTTCACCCAGATCCCGATACGCCAGTGCACGCCCTCTGTACATCTCAGCCAAGCGCTCCGTGCTTTCGCCTTGCGCAATGGCCAGAGTGTAAAATTTGACTGCAGACTTAAAATCAGAAAGATGCAAATAGCAAAGGGCAAGGCGTTCGTTTTCGCGCTTTGTCGACTTGCCACGCTTGCGATTGATATCACGCAAGATAATAAAATCGGACAAGGCATGCTCATAAGCACCAATCTTAAAATACGCATTGGCACGACCTTTGAGAGCCTGTGTCTTGTATGGGTCCTTGCGGAGGATCACAGAAAAGCTCTCCGCAGCCCCTTTGTGATCGCGATCGACAGCTCTTTGCTTTGCTTTATCGATCTGGCGGTCGATCTCCAAGTCATGCGAACGCCCTTCCGCTGCCGAAGCCGCATAGAGCAGTGCGCAGACCAAAATAAAATAAGCATATTTGATTAGTGAACGGATAGTCATCTGGGGGCCAAAATGATATTGCGTGGCAAGGTCGCATTTGGACCTAGACTACCAAATCCGTACGCCGAACGGATACGATGCTGTGCCAGCTTGTCCATCTGGATATAAACATGCGGATTTTTGCGTGCGTACATTTTTAGCAACTGCGGATCGGCGGTACTGCCATAAAAAAACACCATTCGTGGTTTGCGGAGCGAATATATCGCATCGAGCGCGTTTTTGTCGACTTGATAATCCTGTAGTAATACCAGGGTGATCTGGGGGTTTTCGTCGATCGCTGCAAAAATATCTTTGGTCAATTTATCGTTTTCGCCCATTACTGCAGTATCGGATGCCACCTCAAAAAACTCTGTCTTATTATCCTTGGGATTGTGCTTAAGAGTTATCCATTCCATCTGCAAGTAAGGCCTGAGCTTGCGCAAAAAATCGCCACTGATATTGGTGCCATTAAACTCAGTGTGCCTTACGTGCAATTGGCTCGCGACGTGCGGCTTACCAGCAACAGGATAAGTGCAATCGGTAAATATCAAACGCACAATCTTTTTGCGTTTTGCAAGAGCATGCATCACCTCGTCGTCGATCTGCATTTGGCTCAGATTAATACCTTTGAGTTTGGTTGAGGTCGCAAGAGGCGCTATATAACCGGCAAAATCCTTGCCATTAAACATAGTCAGAGTAGTGAGCAACCCCCAATGATCGGATCGCAGATCCCCAGAGAGCTCTTTGTCAGCATTGTGCACCATGAGTTGTTCGATTTGCCCAAGCTGCATATAATCATGCACTAGATTTTTTGGCATAAAGGGAAATAGCTCAAGATCAAGCAGACGAAGCTCTTTATGCGCTCGAGCAATCGCCAGGGCGTTTTGAAAAATATTGGCGATATCTTGTGGATTGCTGGCGTTTTGTTCACGAAGATCCTGCGTTAACGACTTGAGGTCCAAGCCACTGACAGTCACTTGCGGTCCTAAAACTGTCGCACTGCGCGGATCACGCAAAAAGCCCGCCTTAGGCACCAGCACAGACCACGCTACTTTGCCGGTCTCAGCTCCAAAATCATACCCTACCTTTTTGTTGACAATCTCCTCCAGCGGAATCTTGCGCTCCACATTTTTTTTGGAAACCAATTTGAGAAAGCCGATATCATCCCCAGAGCTTTTGATAATCTTAGCTGCCGCATCTGTGAGAGTGACTGGACCTACCGATAGGTCCGGCTTGGCCAAGCTACTCTCCACTTTTTTAGCCGGCTTATAAAATGTAAGAGCAAGCGCACCTGCGGCAAGCCCCAATAAACTAGTGGCAACAGTAGCGCAAATCGCAATGCGCGCCCGTTTGCTCAACCGATCCCACCACCCAGCGATCTGGATTGCAGAAATCTCCTGCGATTGATCCAGATCACTCTGCTCGATATTGCCATATGGTCGGGTGCTGCGCATCGTAAGCGATGCCACCGGCCGCCCCGTCAGATCAGCCCTGAGCTCAGACAGCGCCACGGACAGCTCGCGCATCGAACCATATCTATGCTGGGGATCTTTGGCCATCATGCCTTCTAGCACCTGATCGATGAGATCCAATTGCTGACTGCTCAACTGAGCAAGTGGACTATCCGCCATCAGAGTCAGCTCGGTAAAAGTCGGCACGGGATCGCTAATATGCATCTGGGCAGTCTCGGCAAAGGTGCGACCGCAATATGGCAACTCACCCGTCACGATCTGGTAAAAAGTCACCCCAAGGCTGTATATATCAGACTTGAGCGTGACTGCCTGTCCGACAAACTGCTCAGGACTCATGTAAAAAGGACTGCCAACAATTTGCCCCGCTGCTGTAAGAGACTGTCTTTGGTCCTTTGCAATACCAAAGTCGAGTACTTTGACAAAGTCCTGTGATTTGACACCCACCGGTGGTGATACCAGCATGAGATTGGCGGGTTTCATATCTCGATGCACGATGCCTTTTTGATGAGCAAGATATAGAGCATCCGACACTTGAGAAATGATATCGATAGCGCGCAAAATAGGCATAGCGCCATAGTTTTCGAGATATTGAGCGAGACTCTGTCCATCGAGGACTTCCATTACTAAATACGGCAACTGACCATTTTGGACACCAAAATTGTAGACCTGCACTATATTGGGATGCTGTAGACGAGCGATGGTGCGCGCCTCATTTTGAAAACGGCTTAGCAAAACCGGGTCCGTACCAGTATCACGCAAGACTTTGAGAGCGAGGATCTTGTCCATTGCCAGATGTCGGACGAGATAAACAGAGGCCATACCGCCAGCACCCAGGGGCGACATGATCTGATAAGCACCATCAAAGATGGCACCCGGCACTAGTTCTCTGTTAGCACGATCATGCCCGCTCATTGCATCAACCTGACATTGGGAGGGATTTTTTGTCCTGCCTTGCCAGTCACTGAGCCGTAAATTGCACGCGTCTTGCTTTGGGAATCACGATCCAGCACAAAGGTAATTTGCGGATTTTTTGCTGCCAGAGTGATAAAGATCCTCGGATTAGCAGAGCTAGAAGATAGCAACACATGCCTGCGACCCTTGATGCTAAATATCGCCTCGAGGGCTTTTTGATTGAGATGATAATCGTGCAACATTACCAGAGTGATTAATGGTTGCTCGTTGACGGCCTTAAATAACTCTGGCGTCAATCTCTCGACTTTTCCGACTATATCATCGGTTTTGTCAGAAAAGAGCTCATCGCTGGGAGTTTTGTCATCGTCATACAACACAAGCCATTCAGTATAGATATAAGGCATGATCTTACGAACAAATGCAGCATCGACATTGAGCCCACAGAGCTCAGTCTCTTTAGCATGCAAGCGATGCGCAGTATCGATCGCGGTTTTAAAATCTGCCGGTGCTATGGGCACAGTATCACTCGTACAGTCCCTAAATCGCAGTTTGGGTATTTGCCTGCGACTTGCCAGGGTCTTGAGGGTGCTTTTGTAGATCTCCACATTTTCGAGGCGGATCTCACCAAGATTGGGGGCCTTTGCGTCAGTCAGGGGCGCTATAAAAGGGTCGGCACATTTACCTCTACTGACCATAAAACTCTTTAGCGAGCTCACATTGCAAGACATCAAAGAAGAAACAGCTGCGTCATCTGCTTCACGAATGATTATTTGATAAAACTTACGAGCATTGATCAATCTTGCTAGAAAGTCTTTTGGAAAAACTGATATTGCACAATAATCAAGCATATTGGTCTCATCGTGCCGAGCAAGTATTGCGAGAGTGTTTTTGCAGATTGCATCAATGCTGGCCTTATCGTGTGGACGCTTGAGATCGAGAGCGACGACATTTAGATCTATGTTGGAAAACCTCAGTGCTGGAAATAAGAGCGAAAGATTTTTGCTGTCGAGCAGAAAAGAGGCACCAGGTCTAAAAACTGCCCAGCTGACATTTTTGGGCATTTCCTTTTTTTCCAAAAAATCTTTGAGCGGAGCATCGATTTCTCCGCTTTTTCCCTGAATATACCTGAAAACGCCATCATCACCAGTAGCTGGAAAGTTTTTTTCACTCACCACATCTGTGATCTCGGGCACTAACATGCCTTGATCCGGCTTGGCATTGGAATACTGTGGCTTGGCAGCCGGCTTGTAGATGATCCCTGCAAAAGTATAAGCCGTTGCCCCGAGCAGGCATATAAAGCCGCATGCAAGAATAGTCCAGCGAACAACCGGATTTAGACCAGACCAAAAGCCAGCATTTTTGACGCTGGAGACCGATTGAGAATCCCAGCCATCTGTAGTATCCAACTGCTGGTCCATACTAGTTCCGTATCCACCCGTACGAAGCTCAGTGGAACGCACTGGCGAGAGTCCAGGGTTAGATCTAGTTGTGGACTCGCGCACGACATCTTTGCCCGTCAAAATAGCTCTGACTTCTAAAAGCTCCAGGCCCAACTCACTCATAGAGCCAAACCTCTCGGCTGGATCCTTTGCCAGCATCCCCTGCAAGAGCTCATCGAGTGCCTCGATCTGGTCGTCGGACAATCGACCGGTCAGATTGTGCTCCTTAGCAAAGGACGGGATCG
>Ga0233423_10001204_pt1 | contig 13053 bp, 11 predicted proteins | sample Watercolumn_Mata_FD_180713 | JGI IMG/M metagenome (GOLD analysis project Ga0233423, IMG submission 180713) | Freshwater microbial communities from Lake Matano, South Sulawesi, Indonesia - Watercolumn_Matano_2014_112_MG | ecosystem: Environmental > Aquatic > Freshwater > Lake | place: Indonesia... | reverse complement strand
GCGCGCGATCGCGACTTTTTGTTGCATCCCGCGTGACATTTCCTCCATCGGACGATGGAGCGCGTCCGCGCGCAGGTCGAGCCGTTTGAGAATCGCGGTGATTTTCGCGCGCGCGTCCGCGCCGCCCAACCCGTACAAGCGCGCGCCGTACATCAGATTTTCGAACGGCGACAACTTTTTGAAGAACGCGGCTTCGACCGAGACGCGATTGATCAACTTTTGCACCGCGCGTTCCTCGCGCGCAACGTCGTGACCGAAGATCGTCACACGTCCGCGATCAGGGACGAGTAGCGTCGAGATGAGGCGAATGAACGTGGACTTGCCGCTGCCGTTCGGACCCAGCACGCCGAAGATTTCGCCGCGATAAACTTGCACGGAAACATCGTTGACCGCAAGGATACCAGCGGTTTCTTTACCGCGTTTGAGCCATTTGAAATCGGATGAGTTGAAGTGTTTTGAGACGTTCTGCATTTCGAGAGCAATGGGTTGAGTTGGCATGGTGAATCTCCTTGATCTGACCGCCGACCGCTGACCGTTGCTGTCATTGCGAGCGGAGCGAAGTAATCCCCTCATCGCGGTTTGGAGATTGCTTCGTCGCGACAACCGCTCCTCGCAATGACAGTTGCGCCAGTCGGCGGTCAAATAAAAAAGCCGTGAGTTCATTCAAACCCACGGCAAACCGCGCGCACGACGCGCGCCCAAGAGGGAACAAAAAGCCGTGGGTGCGTAGCACACCCACGGCGCGATTCACAAGACGACCAGCAATGGGCGCACTACGGCAAGGACACTTTTCCTTTCAGACCGCCGGTAGATTGTCGAAACATCATGCCCATTACTCCTTTCATAAACTTGGCAACATTATATTCGATTTTGATTAGGAGTCAAATCGGCGTGCCTGGATGTTGGACGTTGGAAACTGGAGGTCGGAAGATGCAAACGGGTCCATCGCCCCAACCGCAATTTGGTCTTTTGGTGCGAATGTGATACAATCACTAGAGAAATCACTACTTGCCCCCGTTTCAATTCAGCCAAACTCTCTCAAAGGCGAGGGGTAGGACGATCTCCTCAGGCACACAGCGGCGCGCCAATCGAAATCCTCGAAAATCTTCTGCGCGCTCCTGCGCACGTCTTGGTAGAAGGATGAAGAAGTGATGAAAGCCATTCGCGTTCACTTCACCGGCGGTCCCGAAGTTTTGACGTACGAAGACCTCACTTTGCCCGAACCGCAAGCGGGTGAAGCGCGCGTCAAGCTCGAGGCGAGCGGCGTCAACTATATTGACACATATCAACGGAGTGGTCTCTACAAGGTTCCACTGCCCTTCACGCTGGGGCAAGAAGCCGCGGGTATCGTCGAATCAGTTGGCGCGAATGTGACCGAAGTCAAGCCGGGCGACCGCGTCGCGTACGCTTCTGCGCTTGGCGCGTACGCCGAGCATGCAGTCGTGCCCGCGTGGCGGCTCGTGCCGGTGCCACAGGGCGTCAGCGCGCAACAAGCCGCCGCGGTGATGCTGCAAGGAATGACGGGGCACTACCTCGCGTGCGATACGTTTCCCCTGAAACCGGGTGATACCGCGCTCGTGCATGCCGCGGCGGGCGGCGTTGGATTGCTGCTCGTGCAAATCGCCAAAGCGCGCGGCGCGCGCGTCATCGGCACCGTCTCGACGGAAGAAAAAGCCACACTCGCAAAACAAGTCGGCGCAGACGACGTGATTCTGTACACCGAGACCGACTTCGAAGGCGAGGTCAAACGCCTTACCGATGGCAAGGGTGTCCACGTTGTCTACGATTCGGTTGGCAAAGACACATTCGACAAGAGTCTGAATTGCATCAAACCGCGCGGCTTGATGGTGCTGTTCGGCGCATCGTCGGGGCCTGTGCCGCCACTCGATCCGCAGGTGCTGAACGCGAAAGGATCACTCTTCCTCACGCGCCCGATGCTCGCGCATTATACCGCCGACCGCGCGGATTTGTTGCGGCGCGCGAACGATCTGTTCGCATGGATGCGCGCGGGCAAACTCACCGTCCGGATCGATCGCACCTTTCCCTTGGCGCAGGCGGCGGAGGCACATCGTGCGCTCCAAAGCCGGGCGACTAGAGGCAAGATCTTGTTGCTCCCTTAGTCGGAAAATATCGCGCAAGGAGGTGATCGCCGAACTCTAGTCTCTAATCTCCGATCTCCAATTACCAACCACCAATTCTCAATCTCTTAAGGAGGAGAAGAATGAAACGCACGACCCTGTTCGTTTTGATTTTGCTCGCGGTGCTGTTCGTCGCATGTGCCCCTGCGCCAACACCCGCGCCAACCGCGGCGCCCCCCACGGCGGCGCCCAAACCGACCGAAGCACCCAAGCCAGCGGCGACCCAGCCGCCCGCCCCAACCACGGCGCCCCCGCAACCAACCGCCGCGCCCAAACCGACCGAAGCACCCAAACCAACCGAGGCGCCCAAACCAACCGCAGTACCCCCAACCGCCACAGCCGTGCCGGTGATTCCCCCAGGGCGCGTCGTGGTTGAATTCTGGCATGGCTTGACCAAGCCGCTGGGCGACATTCTTGAAGGCGTCGCCGCAGATTTCAACAAGTCGCAAGACAAGTACTACGTGAACGCGAACTTTAAGGGCGCGTACCCCGACACGATGAACGCAGCAATCGCCGCCTTCCGCGCCGGCAAAGCCCCGCACATCGTTCAGATGTTCGAAGTTGGAACGGCGACGATGATGGCGGCAAAGGGCGCGATCAAGCCGGTGTACGAACTCGCGAAAGAAACCGGCGTCAATATTGATCCCAAAATGTACATCCCCGCCGTGGCTGGTTATTACAGTCTGGACGGCAACATGATCTCGATGCCGCTCAACAGTTCGACGACTATTATGTACTGGAACAAGGACGCGTTCAAGAAAGCCGGGCTGGATCCAGAAAAACCGCCCAAGACTTGGGCGGAATTGCGCACGATGGCAAAGCAAATCGTGGATAGCAAAGCATCCACCTGCGGGTTCACAACCTCCTGGCTGACCTGGGCGCAGTTCGAGAATTTCAGCGCGATCCACAACGTTCCGCTCGCAACCAAAGCCAATGGAATGCTCGGGATGGACGCGGAACTCAAGATCAACAGCGATCTACATATCCGGCACATGCAAAATCTGGTAGATATGCAGAAAGAAGGATCGTTCAAATACGGCGGTCGGGATGCCGCACCGGATGCCTTGTTCCCCTCCGGCGAATGCGCGATCATTCATGCTTCGTCTGGCTCGCGCGCGCGGTACACCACCGATTCCAAATTTGCGTGGGGCGCAGCCATGCTGCCGTACTATGACGATGTGCCTACCGCGCCGAAAAACTCGATCATCGGAGGCGCTAGTTTGTGGGTGATGACCGCACCGGGTCGCACTGTAGACGAATACAAAGCGCTTGGCGAGTTCTTCCGCTACATCAGCCAGCCCGAGCAGGACGCCAAATGGCACCAGAGCACCGGCTATCTGCCGATCACGATCGGTGGCTTTGACCGCACCAAGGCAGCGGGGTTCTACGACAAGAATCCGGGCGCGGACGTCCCGTACATGCAATTGACGCGCACCCAACCAACCGAGAATTCGATGGGGCTCCGCTTGGGCGACATGCCGGCTATCCGCATCGTGATCTACGAGGAAATGGAAAAGGCATTTCAGGGTCAGCAGACCGTCAAGCAAGCGTTGGACAATGTGGTGAAACGCGGCAACGAACTCTTGCGCGCGTTCGAGAAACTGTACAAATAGTTGTCGCTCTAAACCCGAAGGGTCTCCGAGACCCTTCGGGTTTACCCTGTGAGGAGAATGATGCGCCGACGCGTTGTCTTTAACAATCGTTTCTTACCCTACTTTTTGCTTGCGCCGCAGGTCGCGATAACGATCATATTCTTCTTCTGGCCCGCCGGTCAAGCCATCTATCAGTCTGTGCTGCGACAGGATCCGTTCGGCTTGCGGACGAAATTCGTCTACCTCGAAAACTTCCAGGCCGTCCTCAGCGACCCGCTTTATATCGAAGCCATCCAGGTTACCGTCATCTTCTCGGTTTCCGTCACAATTTTTGTGATGGTGGTGGCGTTGCTGTTTGCCGTGATGGCGGATCGGCAGATTCGCGGCGCGCAAGCCTACAAAACCTTGTTGCTCTGGCCCTATGCGCTTGCCCCGGCGGTTGCCGCGGTGTTGTGGATGTTCATCTTCCATCCCTCTATCGGCGTTATTGGCAAGGCGCTCAACAATTCAGGCTTGCCGTGGGATTATCACCTCAACAGTGTGCAGGCGTTCGTCCTTGTCGTCATCGCGTCGTCGTGGAAACAAATCGCGCACAATTTCCTGTTTTTCCTCGCGGGACTCCAATCCGTTCCCATCGCCGTGGTCGAAGCGGCGCTGATTGACGGCGCAAGTGCATGGAAATTGTTCCGCTCAATTCTCTTTCCTCTGATCTCCCCGACGACCTTTTATCTCTTGACCGTCAATTTAGTATTTGCGTTCTTTGACACATTCGGCGTCATCCACGCGCTTACACGCGGCGGACCGGGGCGCTCGACGACCACGCTGATGTACAAAGCGTATATGGACGGCTATGTCAATCTGAACCTGGGGGAATCCGCCGCACAATCGGTGATCTTGATTATCATCGTGAGTGTCATCGTGTGGGCGCAGTTCAGATATATGGAAGGCAAGGTGCATTACACATGATCACCAAATCTGCCCGCAATCTGTCAGTCCATTTGACGAGGCAGGGCGTGTTGCATCTGATCGCCCAGAACACGCGCAATCTACCAGTGCATGTGATCTTGATCGTCGCCGTGATCATTTTTGCGTTTCCGGTGTACCTTGCCTTCATCGGCTCGACGTGGGATGCTGGCACCATCGGACGCGGCGCAATGCCGCTCACGCCCGGCCCCGATCTCGTTGAGAATTACACAAACACTCTGACGAGCGCGCAAGGCGGCCGCGTCAAAGGCGTCGCGGTTCAAGGACTGCTTTGGAACAGTTTACAGATGGCACTCCTCATCGCCATCGGTAAAATCATCATCTCGGTGCTCTCGGCGTACGCGATTGCCTTTTTCGATTTTCGGTTCAGGATGTTCTTCTTCGGGATGATCTTTCTCACATGGATGTTGCCGATCGAGGTTCGCATCGCGCCCACCTACAAAGTGATGAGCGATCTTGGGCTCATCAACACGATGGCGGGTTTGACGATCCCGCTCATGGCGTCGGCGACCGGCACGCTCTTGTTCCGACAATTCTTTCTAACGATTCCGGACGAATACGTCGAAGCTGCGAAGATTGATGGTGCGGGACCGCTCCGGTTCTTCTGGAGCATCGTCCTCCCGCTTTCGCGCACAAATATCGCCGCACTCTTCGTCGTTCTCTTCATCTACGGCTGGAATCAGTACCTGTGGCCCCTGCTCATCACGACGACCCGCGATATGGAGACCATCGTGGTCGGCATTGTGAAAATGATCGGCACAGGCGAAGCCCAAACAGACTGGAACCTGGTCATGTCAGGCACGGTCTTTGCCTTGCTGCCACCGGTGTTAGTCGTCATCCTGATGCAGCAATGGTTCGTCAAGGGCTTGGTGCAAACTGAAAAATAGATCAAACCCGAAGGGTTTCTGCAAACCCTTCGGGTTTTTAAGATACAGATGAGGCACCGGACCGTTATCCTCATTGCACTCGGGCTTGCGCTCGTCCTGAGCGGAGTCGCAGGATGCAGCGCGCCTGCCGCGCCAACCTCGCCGGGCGCGACCTGGTTCCAGTTCTGGTTCGCGCTGACCGGCGCGCCGGGCGAAGCGACCATCGAAATCGCCAAGCGCTTCAACGCCGCGCAAACGCGTTGTCTCGTCGAACTCGCGCCCCAGGATTCGCTGGACGATGGGTTCAACAAAATCAAAATCGGTTTGCGCACCAAAGAACTGCCGGCGCTCGTCCAGGTATCCAACCTTGCCACGCAACCGCTGATTGATCTGCAAGCCGTCGCGCCCCTGCAAGATTTCATTGACCGCGAACGATTCGATCTCAGCGACCTTGAGCCGAACCTACTGGCGTACTACACCGTCGGCGGCAAGTTGTACGGAATGCCGTACAACACCGCGAGCCCGATCTTGTACTACAACAAGAACGCGTTCCGATCCGCCGGGCTCGATCCGAACAAGCCGCCGCGCACGTACGCGCAAGTGACCGAAGCCGCGCAGAAACTGACCCAGCAAGGCGCGGACGGCAAAGTCGCGCGGTACGGCCACTCGATGGCGATTTACGGCTGGTTTTTCGAAGAACTGCTCGCCGCGTCCGGCGCACTGTACCTCGATAACGGCAACGGGCGCGACGCGCGTGCGACGAAAGCTGTTTTCAATTCGCCGGAGGGCGTCAAGATCCTGACCTGGTGGAAGGAGGGATTCGACGCGGGCATCTTTGGCAACTTTGGGCGCGCGACGGCTGACACGCAAAAGGCGTTCGATGCAATGGGAACCGCGATGTGCATTGATTCGACGGCGGGCTTGCGCGCGCGCCTGAACGCCGCGCAAGGCAAGTTCGAACTGGGCACCGGTTTCCTGCCCCGCCCCGATGAAGCTGCGTTCGAAAAATCCGGCACGATCATCGGCGGCGCGTCGGTGTACATCTTGAAGGAGCGCCCCGAAAGCGAAAAGAACTGCGCGTGGGAATTCGTCAAGTTCACCGTCTCGCCGGAAATCCAAGCGTACTGGCACACCGCCAGCGGCTACTATCCCGTCACCAAGAAATCGTACGACATCAAGGAAGACAAGGAATGGGTCGCCAAGTATCCGCAGTTCTTGACGGCAGTGGATCAATTGCACGCCGCGCCGAACAATCGCTTTACGCAAGGCGCGTTGACTGGCGTGATGCCGGCGTCTCGCCAACGCATCGAAAACGCGATCGAAGAAGTCTTGCAAGGCAAAGCCACTCCGCAGCAAGCGCTCGACAGCGCCGCCGCGGATGTGACCAAACTGATCGGCGATTACAGCAAGACCGTGCCGAGCAAGTAACACCATCGAACCTGACAGGTCGCGCCAGACCGGTCAGGTTTTTTCGCGCCAACGCGTCGTACGAAAACTTTAAGGTTCGATTTTCTCAATCCTAGTGTATAATCGAAACGAGAAGAAATTTCTTGATTGGCGGATGGCACTCTTGTGAATGTTTTGGTGGTCTACAACGTAGTCGAAGAAATCGAACGCGGCGAAGAAGATGATCTATTCGCCGAGCAAGAAATCGTCCTGGTCGAACAATTCATCGAAAAGGCATTAGGGGAACATGGACATGCCGCTGCCGCGGTGCCGATTCGAAACGATCTCTGGGGACCACTCAAGCCGTACGATCCGGACGAATGGCTGATCTTCAATCTGTGCGAGAGTTTCCGCAACAAAACATACCTCGAGCCGTACATCATCTCGGTCTTTGAACACCTGGGCTTTCGCTACACCGGCTCGGACCGCCGGGCGCTTTCGAATTGCCTCGACAAGGCGCGCGCCAAAGAAACTCTCCAGGCGCATGGCATTCCGACGGCGGCGTATCAGACTTTCACCCCGTGGACGGTGCAGCAGCGTCATTTGGCGTTTCCCCTCTTCGTCAAACCGGTCTCGGAGGATGCCAGCATCGGCATTACTTCGAACTCGGTCGTGCACGACGACCGCGCGCTGCGCCGCCAGGTGCGCTACATCTGGGAACTGTACCACGAACCCGCGCTTGCCGAAGAGTTCATTGACGGGCGCGAGTTCAATGTCACCGTGCTGGGCAACGAATCCCCGCGCGTCCTTCCGCTCTCCGAAATCAGTTTCCGCCACATTGCCAATCCCTTCGCGCGCATTGTGTCGTTCCGCGCCAAGTGGGTGCCGACTTCGGAAGAATACCTAAAGACGCCGCCGACTTGCCCGGCGCGCGTCAGCGAAGCGCTCAAAGCGCGAATCGAGGACGTCGCGCGCCGCGCGTACCAAGCGATGGGCTTGCGCGATTACGGGCGGGTGGACATTCGCGTCAAGGACGGTATTCCCTACGTGCTCGAAGTGAATCCGAATGCCGACCTTTCACCGGACGCGGGCATCGCGCGCGCGGCGCGCACCGCCGGTATGTCCTATGCCGATCTCGTGGATGAAATTCTCCGCCTCGCGGCGCGGCGCTATCGGCTGAAGGGGCTGGCGCGTCCGCGCATTGTCAATTACGAAATCAAAGCGCGCAGCGCCGGCAGCGACGGCGTGTACTCCATTCCCGCGAGCGCGTTGCTCCCTGCCTCTGCGCGCGCCGACAAAATCAAGCGTTTGCGCCCTGCGCCCGCCGTCGGTGTCGCCGCGTAATCGCAGCGGATTTTCCTATGGACATTCAAGCCCCTGACATCACCGACATCCCGGTTATTGCGCGCGTCGCCGAAGGCACTGGCGTGTTCACTTTGGACGAATTGCGCGTCGTACGTGAAATGCTCAACGCGTATTTTCATCCCGGCCCCGACGACGACTATGAATTCATCGTCTATCGGAACGGCACGCCGGACTCCCTGGCAGGTTTCGCGTGTTTCGGTCCCACACCATTGACGGATCGGGTCTGGGATCTGTACTGGATCTGCGTTGACCGCGTCCAGCAGAGTGCGGGCATCGGCAGTCACTTGCTGAGCCGGATCGAAGCCGATTTGGCGGCGCGCGGCGCGCGGGCGATTTATCTCGAGACCTCCGACTCGCGCGCGTACCAACCCGCGCGCGATTTCTACGCGCATCACGGTTATGAACAAGTCGCGCACTTGTCCGATTTCTACGCGGCGGGTGAAGGCAAAGTCATGTATCGCAAAGTACTGCAAAAGTAGGGGCGACTCTAGAGAGTCGCCCTGTTTGTGTCTGGGAGGAAACGATGTCACTCGAAAACACGGATCGAACGGCGGGCGCGCCGTCGCGGCGACAATTTCTGACCATGGCGACCATTGGAGTGGTCGGCATGTCCGCGACGGCGGTGGGTGGCGCGCTGGTTGGCGGGCAAGCGGCGCAAGACGCCGCCAATATCGAATTGACACAGGCACGCGCGCGGCTGGAGAAGTACGCGCAATTGATCGCGCTGTACGAACAACTAGAAAGAGTCGGGATTGACAATCTGATCACAGCGGGAATGAACATGGTGCGCGGCGCGCTCGACGCGGTCAGAGCTGGAATTCAGATCATCCGCGCGGGAATCGCCGCCGTGGAAGCCGCGCTGAAGAATTTCCTGACGCTGCTCGAGACATTCCGCAGCCCGACCGACCTTGTCACGCGCGCCCTGGCCGACCTCTCCCAGCGCTTCAAAACCGCCGAGGGGGTTGTGACTGCGGCGCTGGGGACCGCGCTGCCGCTTGCCGAAGCCATCGCCAATTTCTTCAACGCGCTGCTCCAAAAAATCCCAATCGTCGGCGAGGAAATCCGCCGCGCGACGACCGCGTTGAGCGATTTGGTGCGCACGATTCCGGCGACGATAGATACGATTACGAACCAACTGCTCAAGCCGCTCCGCGACAACTTTTTTCCTGCGAGCGGCGATCCAGCCGCGAAATTGAATCTGGTTGACCCGACGACGAAAAACCTGCTCGACCCGCTCAAGAAATTCTTGAGCGATGTGGAAACCGCGCTCGCGCGCTGGGACAATGATTTTGCCAGACCGGTGCAAACGGCGCTCGATGAGCGCGCCAAGGTCCGCAAGCAGATCGCCGTGATCAAACAAGACATCGGACTCGCGTAGGGACGGCGTGCCGCTGTCATAACAAGCTTTGGAGTGCCTCGACCAATCGCGTAACGTCGTCCCGCGTATTGTACGCCTGCACCGAAACGCGAATGTGTGGTTGATTGCGCCAGGTCAGGATCGGCACCTCGATCCGGTATGCGTCGTAGAGCCGCGTCTTTAATTGCGCGGTATCGCATGGTGGAAGAGGCAGCGTTACCATCTGCCCGTACCATTCCGGCGCATCGGGACTGAGCGGCGGCAAACCGGTTAGGGCGGTGATTTGCCTGCGCGCGGTCTGCGCGAGCGCGTGACATTGTGCGCGAACCGCATCCCAATGGTTCTCCTCGCAGAACCGGATCGCCTCCGGGACAGCCAAGTATGCCGCAATATCGCGTGTCCCATTCCACTCCTGCTCGTCAATGAACCGCGACGCGCTCGGCTTTTCCGCGTCGTAGCCCCAACTGACGACGAGCGGCTCGACCAGGTGTTGTACAGCGCGTCGCACGTACAAGAACGCCGACCCTTGGGGCGCGCAGAGCCACTTGTGCGCATTCGAAGTGTAGAAATCCGCGCCGATCTCTTCCAAATCCAACGGAATCTGACCGAGCGCGTGCGCGCCGTCAATAAGGCTCAGAATGCCCGCCGCGCGCGCGCGGCGGCAGATTTCCTGGATGGGAAAAATGAGCGCGGTGGGGGAGGTGACATGGCTGAGGAAGATGACGCGCGTGCGCGGCGTGACGCCTTGCCAGAGAGTTTCGACGAACGTTTCGCGCGTTGTGACCGGCACGGGAATGGGCTGCGTCCTGTAGACTGCGTCGGTCTTGCGACAGATGAAACGCCAGGTCCGCTCCAGCGCGCCATACTCGTGATCGGTCGTGAGAATCTCGTCGCCGGGCTCCAGGCGCAGGCTGCGCGCGACGATATTGAGCGCGGTCGTCGCATTCGGAACGAAAACGAGATCGGCAGAGTCGGCGCGAACGTACGCGGCAAGCGCCGCGCGCGCGTCGCGCATCAAATCGGCAAAACGGCGCCCCAGGAATTCGACCGGCTGGCGCTCCAGCTCGCGCTGCCACCACTGGTATTTCTCAAACACTGTATGCGGCGTTGCGCCGAAGGAACCGTGGTTGAGGAAGGCGATCGCAGGGTCGAGGAGGAAGAGCGAGCGGAAGTTTGCGAGGGAAGACCTGTCCTGAGGAGAGTCGAAGGATTCGAGATTGGAACTCATGGATGCCTCCGTGGATAAGGGAGATGGCGAAACTAATGACGCACGAATCGGCATGAAGCAATTTTTTGAAGAGGGTATTTCGCTTTGCCTTGCTCTGTGCTATACTTGAAATGGATGACTGACTCAAGACTTGGAGGGACTGGTGAGACTCAAATTGCGCGATTCTGAACTCGCATACGATGATACCGGTGGTGATCCTTCGACTGCGCTCAGGACGCCAGTCCTGTTCATTCACGGCCTTCCACTTGACCGCACGCTCTGGTCAGCCCAAACGCGTGGACTGGGTCAGGTCGCGCGCGTGATCGCGCCAGACCTGCGCGGCTTTGGCGAATCGCGCTTGCCTACCGGCGCGGTGACGGTGGAGACCTACGCGGACGATCTGCGCGACCTGCTCGACGCGCTCGGCATCCAGCGCGCGGTCATCGCCGGGCTTTCGATGGGCGGGTATACCGCGTTCGCGTTCTATCGCCGGTACGCGCCGCGTGTGCACGCGCTGATTCTGGCGGACACGCGCGCGACGCCGGATCCACTCGAGGCGAAGCAGAGACGCGATGACAATATCGCGCTCGCACGCACAAAAGGTACCGCCGCGGTGGCGGAGAAAATGTTCCCGCTGATGCTGACGCCCAAGACCATCGCGGAGCGCGCCGACTTGGCGAACGCTGTGCGCGCGCTGATGTCGCGTCAACCGGTCGAAGGAGTCATCGCCGCGCTGCGCGCGCTGCGCGATCGCCCCGATTCGACGCCGACCCTCGCGCAGATCACGGTACCGACCCTGGTCGTCGTCGGCGCGGAAGATACGCTGACGCCGCCAAGGGATGCGGAACAGATGCGCGAGGGGATTCGCGGCGCGCGCCTCGCCGTGATCCCGAACGCCGCACATCTCGCCAACCTGGAACAGCCGGACGCGTTCAATCACGCCGGGCGCGAGTTTTTGCTGTCGCTTTAGTGTGTCGCCGACCATCGAGGGCTTGGAAACCTGGAGGGTTGGCGAGAGATTCAAATGGTGTTCGAACCCGCGTACTTGAGACTCTTCAAATCCGGTGAACTCGCCGAGCGGGTACGCGTTGCGTATCAGCATCTGGAGGATTGTGATTTGTGCGCGCATCATTGCGGCGTCAATCGTCGCGTGACGCTCCAGGGAACCGCGTGCCGGACGGGCGAGCGCGCGGTCGTATCAAGTTACAATCCACATTTCGGCGAGGAGGCGCCGCTGGTGGGACGCGGCGGCTCCGGCACCATTTTTTTGGCGTGGTGCAATCTGCGCTGTGAGTACTGCCAGAACTATGAGATCAGCCAACTGGGCGATCCTTCGACTCCGCTCAGGACGGATCCTTCGACTCCGCTCAGGGCAAGCGGCAGCGAGGTCGAACCGGAAGAACTCGCGGCGCTGATGCTGCGTCTGCAAAGCATGGGCTGCCACAACATCAATTTTGTCAGTCCGAGTCACGTCGTCGCGCCGATAGTGGCGGCGACCTTGATCGCGGCGCACGCCGGACTGCGCCTTCCCATCGTCTACAACACCGGCGGTTACGATTCACCCCAGGCGCTTGCGCTGCTCGACGGAGTCGTGGACATTTACATGCCCGACGTCAAGTATGCCGACGCGGAAATTGCGCGCAAATACTCCAAGATTCGCGACTATCCGGGAGTCAATCGCGCGGCGGTGAAAGAAATGCATCGCCAGGTGGGGGATTTGGCGGTTGACGTGTGCGGCGTCGCCACACGCGGCTTGCTCGTGCGCCACCTGATTCTGCCCAACGATCTCGCCGGCACGCGCCAAACGCTGCAATGGCTGGCGGAGGAAATCTCGCCGAACACGTACCTGAACTTGATGGATCAATATCGTCCGTGCTACAAGGCGCGCGACCATCCCGATCTGAATCGCCGCATCACGCGCGAGGAATTTACGCGTGCGGTTTTGTGGGCAGAGGAATTCGGTTTAACGCGGCTAGATGAACGCGTGCCGGTGCGTCTGGTAGGCTTGTGACAAAGAACCAAGGATGCAGGGGAGCGGGAGAGCAGGAGAGAACCTTGAACACAGTCGAAGGATCACCCTTGCTCCCTTGCTCCTCTGCTCCCCTGTACCTCTGCCCCGCTGCTCCCCTGTGCGCGTTGTTCGCGCCAGCGCGCCAGC
>Ga0233423_10001202_pt1 | contig 13068 bp, 15 predicted proteins | sample Watercolumn_Mata_FD_180713 | JGI IMG/M metagenome (GOLD analysis project Ga0233423, IMG submission 180713) | Freshwater microbial communities from Lake Matano, South Sulawesi, Indonesia - Watercolumn_Matano_2014_112_MG | ecosystem: Environmental > Aquatic > Freshwater > Lake | place: Indonesia... | reverse complement strand
TGTTGCGCAGATGCAGAAGAAACACTGGAATACGGATTCCGGGCAGCGAAAGCTTCTGGAGTTTGCAGCCAATTAGCCGAGAACCCCCGCCGCTTTAGCGGCGGGTAGTTTAGTTTAAATCTGCTGAAACTATTAAATAATAATTGGGCAAAACAACGTTCTGCCCGACCAATAACCTCGACAAAATCCGATTTTCATGATTTGCATATTCTACGGACGAAATCTATATCATCTTTATTGAACCCATTCATGCAATAAAGAATTGCGCCGTAAGCCACCATATACAGGCACAGCTCAAGTATACCTATGATAATATTGTCCGGTTTCGGCAGAAAAATAAAAGCAGCCATCACAATCAGAGCCGAAAAAATGGGCTTGACCAATGAAACAATTGAGGGCGAAACATCCAACTTCACTTTTGTTATAAGTGCCATGAAAAAGAAGTAGAAGTATCTTGATACAAGCAATGAAATTGCACCGCCTACTATACCAATGCTTGTTATTAAAGCATAATTCAATACTATGTTCAGCAAGGAAAAAACAACTACAATATACGCCGAATAATGTGGGTGCTTCTGAGCGCTGAGCAACATTCCATAAAAGCTGCTTAAAACATTTTCAAACACTATGAAAGACAGGATCATTAAAGGCAGTGTGGCGGATAAGTAAGAATCTCCGTATAAAATTTCGACTATGCCCTCACCAAACAATATAGTTATAATCACAAAAGGAAATGATATTATAGCAGAATATTTCATACACTTTTTAAAAAGAGGTTTTATGTCATCTATTTTTTTCTGTGAAAATATTGGCAGAAAAATATTGCCTGTTACAGCGTTCAGCACACCCGCGATTGAAAAAATTATTGATGTTGCCGCCCTGTAAAAACCTGCATTTTCTATAGGAAGCAAAAAACCAATCAAAACAACATCAAAATAGCCAAACACCATGGATGCGATAGAACCAACAGTCATCCATCCAGTGAACTTTAAAATAATTTTCCTGTCAAAGCGCACGACTGGACCATAGAATAGAAATCTATATTTTTTGGCCAATATATACAAGATCGCGGCAATTGTTAAAAATAGCGACAGAACCACGCCTATAAGCGCGGATTCCACTGCAAATGAAAAAACAAGGAAAACTGGAACGAGCACAATACGTGTTACCTGAAAGATGAAGTTATAGATAGCCTTATATTTGAATACCTGGACTGACTGGAAAATTTCAGAAAAGAAATTCAGCATACTCTGAAGAAATATGAAAATGCTTGTTATCTGTATAATCAGTATCATATCTATTTTACCAAAGTAAGAAGCGATCGGAATAGAGAAAATGAAGACGAGAAGCGAGACCATACAAACGGCCAAAAATTTTATTTTCAAGAAATACCTTAAGTAAGACCTTGCAAGTGTTTTGTCATCCTTGCCCAGAGCTTCGGAAACCCATACTATTTGCGAATTATTCACCCCGAGATCTGTGAAACCCATAAACAGATAACCAATTGAAACCGCAAATGTGTACAAACCAAAAAATTCCGGCTGAAGAATTCTTGCAATTATTATTGTGAAAACTATGGCACCAAACCTGTCTATAAAAACCGATAATCCGCTGAAAAAAGAATTTTCAGCTATCTTTCTGGCTTCCATTAGTAATAATTGTCACACTTAATTAATCATTTATGTAGCATTCATCCATGTCATTTAAAAGCACACTTTCCGATTTATAAACATGAAACATACAGAAAAGGTTGACCCTGAAATATCAGATGCAATGAAAAAAGAGCTGGTCAGACAGCAAAACAGCATTGAACTCATAGCCTCAGAAAATTTTGTGAGCTCTGCAGTTCTAGAGGCGGTAGGGAGCGTGCTAACAAACAAGTATTCAGAAGGCTATCCTAACAGGAGATATTACGGCGGGAATGAGTTTATTGATGTATGCGAAACGCTTGCAATGGAGAGGGCAAAAACGCTTTTCTCTGCAGAACATGCAAACGTCCAGCCACACTCCGGTTCCCAAGCCAACATGGCTGCTTATTTTGCGCTTACAGACTGGTGCAAAGGGGGAAACAAATTGCTCGGGATGGGCCTTTCACATGGCGGCCACCTTACACACGGCAGCCCGGTAAGCTTTTCCGGTAAATTTTTTGAGGTTTTCTCATATTCAGTGGACAAAAACACATACCTAATAGATTATGACGGAATAAGAAAAATGGCTAAAGAAACAAAGCCGAACATATTAATATCCGGAGCCTCAGCATACCCCCGGAAAATAGATTTTAAAATTTTCAGTGAAATAGCAGCAGAAACAGGCGCTTACCATGTATCAGATATAGCACATATAGCCGGTCTTGTTGTTGCAGGCATGCACCAGAGCCCGGTTCCATATGCAGATGTCGTCACAACTACAACACACAAAACTCTCCGTGGCCCGCGCGGAGCAATTATATTGTGCAAAAAGGAATATGCTGAAATTATAGATAAAGCAGTGTTTCCCGGCATACAGGGCGGTCCGCTCGACCACACAATAGCGGCAAAAGCAGTTGCTTTCAAAGAGGCAATGCAGCCAGATTTTGCCAACTACCAAAAACAAATAATTAAAAATGCCAAGAGATTGGCAGAAACTCTCATCGAAAATGGTATGACACTAATAACCGGCGGGACAGACAACCATTTGATGCTTCTGGATGTGACAAAAATAAATTTATCCGGGAAACAAGCAGAGGATATTCTCAACTCAGTAGGCATAGTGGTGAATAAAAACACAATACCATATGACACGCGCAAGCCGTCGGACCCAAGCGGCATAAGACTGGGAACACCTGCCATAACAACAAGAGGCATGAAAGAAGACGAAATGAGCGAAATTGGCAAAATGATATCAGATGTTTTGAAAAATCCCAACGACAATTCAATAAAAAATGAGGTAAAGGAAAAAGTAAAGGATTTGTGCAGATTGTTCGCCATATACCAGGAAATTTCTGATTGACTATGGACGGGTTTTGTGAATTAATAAGATTTGTAAACGGTTCTGTCAGCATTGGTACATCCATATATCTGAAAACAGGAGAGTGCTGAAATGGAATGCAAAATATTTGATGGAAAAAATCTATCGACAAAAATACAGAACGAGGTTGGAAGCGAGATAGAAAAATTAAGAGAAAGATACAGAGTTATACCAAAAACGTCTGTTATACTGGTTGGAAACGACCCATCATCCGAACTCTACACAAAGATAAAGCAAAGCGTATGCAAAAAAGCAGGGATAGAATGCAATATTATTAGGCTCTGCGAAACAACAGCAGAAAGTGAATTAACAGAACACATTAAACAATTAAACTCAAAAAAAGATGTGCATGGCATCTTGGTCCAGCTTCCGCTCCCGAAGCACATACCAGTAGACAAAATTGCCCGCGCAATAACACCTGAAAAAGATATAGATGGGTTTAACCCTATAAATCTGGGCAATGTTTTGATAGGAAACGAAGATCTAGCTCCATGCACCCCCAAAGGCATAGTGAAAATTCTTGAAAGTGAGAGCATAAAACTGGAAGGTAAAAATATAGTAATAGTAAACAGAAGCAATATCATCGGCAAACCACTTTCAATCATGCTTTTGAAAAGAAATGCAACAGTTATTGTATGCCATTCGAAAACGAAAAACATTTCTGAATTCACAAAAAATGCCGATATTGTAATAGTTGGTGTTGGAAAACCTGAATTTTTAAAGTCAGACATGATAAAGGATGGTGCGGTAGTGATTGACATAGGTGCGAATGATGTTGGAGGCGGTAGGATTTGCGGTGATGTTGATTTCAAAAATGTAAAAGAAAAAACATCACTTATAACACCTGTGCCAGGTGGTGTGGGTCCGATGACTGTTGCGTCTCTGCTTCAGAATATACTTTACTGTTATAAGAGCAACAGTATTTAAGATAATCTGCATATGAAACCACATATGAATATGTGGCATCAGCCTGTGTGACACCCATTCCACTACTTTCATTTCCCATCCTTTTACAGTAAAAACAAAGTGCACTTCCATGCGGCAAACGGCATTCAGAACAGTTATTTGCATTTACGTTGTTGTTTTTGGGCAGCAGATTTTTTTCGCGCATCCTGCGCATTCGTCTTCCGTATCTTCCACCCATTCCACTGCTACTGGAAAATAGCAACCGTGTTCTTCTCCTGAACGTTCCACTTGCAGACAACTTACTACTCCTATACCGAGAAGTTATATACTTTTTAGAAACATGTAAAGTATGCGGAATTCCGGAATATTTTCTATTGTGACTTATGTATACTCTTTCACATTCCATAATAACATGTCATGCTTTTAATAATGTATTCAAAAATCTCAAAACATCTTCCCTAAACTCCCCCCTTTCCAATGCAAACTCTATGTTAGTCTTGATGAAATCTATCTTGCTTCCTATGTCATATCTCTTGCCTTCTATAACAGTTGAGTATATTTTTTCTCTATCAAGGAGAGATCTCAATGCATCTGTTATTTGTACCTCTCCCCCGATTCCGGGTTTTGTTTTTTCTATCATCTCGAAAATAGATGGGTTTAGTATGTACCTACCCATTATGGCCATATTTGACGGCGCATCGGATGGTTTTGGTTTTTCCACAAGATCATCAAGCGCAAAAACATTTTTTTCTATCTCTTTGCCTTTTATCACCCCATACCTGCCCACTGTTTCCTTCGGCACAATCTCAGTGCCTACAACAGAACACTTGAATTTTTTATGAAGATTAATGAGCTGTTTTATGCATGGTATTTTAGATTTTACAATACTATCTCCAAGAAGAACTGCAAAAGCCTCGTTTCCTACGAAACCGCTTGCGCACTGAATTGCATGACCCAATCCTCGCTGCTCTTTCTGCCTGACATAATGAATATTGGCCATATTCTCAATGTTTTTCATCTCTGCCAATAAATCCGATTTACCATTCTTTTCCAACAACTTTTCCAAATCCGGATTTATATCAAAATAGTTTTCAACTGCCTGTTTGCCTCTGCCAGTGATTATAATAATATCCTTTATACCAGATTTCACTGCCTCCTCCACAACGAAATGTATCACTGGCTTGTCTATTATTGGCAGCATCTCCTTTGGCTGCGCCTTTGTTATAGGCAAAAATCTTGTTCCGATGCCAGCTGCCGGTATTACAGCTTTTTTTATTTCCATATCTATCTGATAGTATTGAATGTTATATGCATGAACCAATGGTCTACACCTGCAAATTCACGATTACATTCCAGCATCCCATGTTAACAGCGCTTGTGTTGTGTGTATAGCATCTATAGTCGGATACATAACATATATCTAAAATATGAATAGAAGCTAATAAATAAAATATATGCAGCATATAGACCGCTTCTGTAGAAGGTTTTAAATATAACAAGCATATTGTTTTTATGATTGCTGTTGTACTATGCGGCGGAAAGGGTACGAGATTGGCGCCATTAACAAACGACATACCAAAATCACTTGTTCCTGTTCAAGGAAAACCCATAATAGAGCATATACTCGATTTGTTCTATAAATACGGAATAAAAAACATAATACTTTCTGTTGGATACCTCAAGGAAAAAATGAAAGAGCACTTCTCCTTGAACGCGGATATAAAATTTTTAGAAGAGGATGTGCCTTTGGGCACAGCAGGACCATTGAAGCTCCTTGAAAAACAAGGCAATTTCCCCAAAGAAACGTTTGTAATGTGTAATGGCGACGAGTTAAAGGAAATAAATGTGCAGAAAATGATTGCATTTCATAAAGAAAGCAAAGCACTTGTTACAATAGCACTCACAGAAGTCAATGATCCAAGCTCATATGGGGTTGCACGGATGAACGGAAATAGAATTTCCGAGTTTATTGAGAAGCCAAAAAAAGAAGAAGCACCATCAAATTTGATAAATTCCGGTTTCTATATAATGGAGCCAGAAATCATAGATTTTGTTCCTGAGGGTTTTGCATCACTTGAAAGGGACGTGTTCCCCAAAGTGGCGAAGGCCGGAAGGCTTTTTGCTTTTCCTTTCAAAGGGCAGTGGTTCCCTACAGATACATTTGAAAGGCTAGGAAAAGCTGAAAAAGAATGGAAAGGCATAAGCGTATAATGTACAATTTTGATTTGTGGCTTTATCATTCGATAAAGATTTAAAATAACGCCCCCAAATAAATATATGGGTTTTGACATAGTAATTCATTCACCAGCAGCTATCCTCATAATAGCGGGTGTCTTATTTTTAGCATTCAATGACAACGCTACAGGATGGATTCTGGTTGCAGTAGGAGCTTTATTAGTTCTTCTCGTGGCATATATTACTTCCAGACAGGTTGAAACAAAACCTAAAGCATGATAAGTAGAGGGTAAAGTAACACTTTAGCCACCAACTAACCCACTATTATTTAATAGTTTCAGCATTTTTAACTGATTACGGGCAGACAGTTACATCATTCATACCTATGCTATCAACAGATGAGGTTGTTTCTGATTGCTTCTCCTTCTGTTGCTGTATTTTGGACACAGAAACCGAGTCATATATGCTGTATTGAGTTGGAAGGACTATAACTTTACCCAAGTAAATATACCGTATCTTTATTTCCCTGCCAAGCCAATAATATCATATGAAAGGCATAGCCCTTATATCAGGTGTAATATTCACTGCAATTCTTATTTTAGCCATATTCCTTGCCTACCAAATGAGCGTACCAATAATGCAGAACATGAAAACCTCAGCAGAAATAGAGCAGATGAAAACAGTATTCTCAGACATTGATAATATAATACAAGCCGTTGTTTTGGAAGGGACTGGATCCAGAAGAGTGATTCCATTGAAGATTGATTATGGAGAGATGGTTGTGAATAGCGAAAAAAATACAGTGGTATACTCTGCAAACATAAACTTTCCATATATATCACCAAGAACGCAACAGAAAATCGGTAATTTCAGGTTTGGGTCAAACCTGAATACCGTTGTGAATGAAACCGAATATAACGGCATTGGGGCATTTATAATTGAGAATGAACATCTAAAAATATATATAAGAAAAATAGGAAACCAGACAAATCCGCAGACGTTTAATACCGAACAGATACTTCTTGGTTTGTACCAAAAAGATATAAATAAGTGGCTTAACGGATCACTGGCGATGGCAGTAGATAATGAGACAGAATCGAAAGCCGGAATTGGTTATAGTGTTCCAGAAGAAATGGACAGCGGCCTGCCATACGGGAAAGTCACTGTGTTTATCAATACGACTTATATAAACTATTATATAGAATTTATTTTGGAATCAGGCGCAGATTTCGTCCAGATAAGGGGTTCTTATGTCCAACAGGAATAAAAATCTTCAGTATAAAAATAAATGCAAAGGCATATCACCACTCATATCAATGGTAATGCTTATAATAATAGTCTTCGCGCTGGCCGGGCTGGTCGGACCATGGATGCTTGATATTGTAAGGTCATCTTCTGAAAAAACTGGCGGTGATGTCACAACAGGATTGTTGTGCAGCAAATTTTCTCTGGCCTTTGACAGCAGCTACGGTACAAACGGAATAGAATACGATCTATCAGGCGTAAACGACGTTCTGAAAGCAAAAGTGATAAATACAGGAACAGCGAATGCATATAATTTTTCATTTGAATTCTCATTTAATGATGCTATAGAAGAATACCTGCCTGCGGAGAACAGCAAGAAAACAGAGGCAAATCCTCTCAAGCCCGGACAAACAGCAATTATAAGTGCAAATATAACAAAGGATATAACAACAGGAGCGCTAAAAGAAGTAAAGATATTGAATGGCGTCTGCCCGGGATTTTATATAAGCGCTAAAATATAAATTATATACAGGTGGTTGTTTGGCATCCAAAACAGAAAGAGAAATAAGAGAACTGGTGAAAAGGACAGATGAGTTTATTTCTAGGGGCATAAAAACAAGGGAAAAATTGGAAAAAGAAATTGGTTGCATGAAAGAGGACATGGAAGCAGTGAAGAAAGAGATTATATTTGAAAGGAGCAAGATAGAATCGTTTGGAGCACAGAATCTCGAAAAAAAGCTTGAAAAGGATTTTTCTGAAATGAACGAAGTGATAACCGATTTTGTGAGAGACGGGATAGAAACAAGGGAAAAACTGAAAAACGATATGAAAATCATGGAGGAGAGGATAAGAAAAATGGAGGAGATTGTTTATAACCTGGAATTGAACACAATTCGCAGCAGTTTGCAGGGCCTTTCATCCAGAATGCTCCAGCTCGAAATGAAAGCAAACAAAAGCAATGTCGGCAATGTTCTGGAAAAAATAAACGAACTGGAAAGGAAAGTCCTTTTGATGAGGTCAGCTACTCCATATGTCATAGAATAGGAGGTGTTATAATATGAAAGCTTTGGCAGGCGCATTTATTGTCGGAATAATTGTCGGTGTTTTGCTTGTAAAATATGTATTCCCGATGATCGGTCTTACAATCTGATAAACCGTAGCATATAATGCAATAACAGATAAACCAAACCAATTTATGGTTTCAAATCACTATAAGCAGAAATATCATTAATGATGCAATCAAACAGCAGTGGCATGACATTCTTTTGTACGTATAGTACCTAATCGAATTTCTTTAACATACCATCAATATTAGTTCAAGTCTTAGGTTAGGTGCTATAAATATATACCCAACAATAACTAATTTATGGAACCAAAGATAGCAGAAACGAGATGGGACAAGCAGCTTGAAAAACCTATTTATGAGGAGTGGAAAAAAAGCAGGATATACAGATTTAACGACAAAACAAAAAAGCCAATATATTCTATAGACACGCCGCCGCCATATGTCAATGAACCTGTCCATATTGGCCAGGCAACTACTTACGTGCTGATGGATATGTTTGCAAGGTTCAGGAGAATGACGGGGTTTGAAGTTTTATTCCCTCTGGGCCTAGACAGGAACGGCCTTCCGATAGAAATGGCCGCTGAAAAAAGATTCAATGTGAATCCGCACGAGGTTTCAAGGGAAATGTTTCTTGAATTGTGCAGGAAAGTGCTTGAAGAATCAAGTATAGCATCAATAGATACATTCTTAAGGTCAGGGATAGGTTTCAATTCATGGAAGATAGGCACAACTATAGGTGATGTATACCTGACAGATTCTGGTGATTATAGAAAACTTACACAGGAGACCTTTATAGACCTTTGGAATAAAGGGCTCATTTATGAAGACGAGCGGGTAACAAATTACTGTCCTGGCTGCAAGACAACAATAGCAGACGCTGAGGTTGAATATGAAAACAAACCGACAGTGTTCAATGATGTTGTGTTCATGGTGAAAGAAACAGGAGAAAAAATAATTATAGGAACAACAAGGCCGGAGCTCATATGCACGTGCGGAATGGTTATATTTAACCCAAACGATAAAAGATACAGACATCTGGAAGGGAAAACTGCAATAACGCCTATTTTTGAAAAAGAAGTCCCGATAAAACCACACCCAATGGCTGAAATTGATAAAGGGACGGGCCTTGTGATGATGTGTTCTGCGGGTGACCTGTCTGATATAAGGTTTTTCAGAGAGATGAAAATAGAACCTGTTATTGCGATAGATGGGAATGGAAAAATGAATAAAAACGCAGGCTTTATGGAAGGCCTGCTGGTTAAAGATGCAAGAAAGAAGATAATAGATGAGCTGAAAAACAGGGACCTGCTTGTAAACCAGACAAAAATGATACACAGAACACCCATATGCGAGAGGAGCAAGGATGAGATAGAGTTCATATCAATGAGAGAGTTATACCTCAAGCAGATTATATACAAAAAGAAGATGCTGGAGTTTTCAAAAAAGATGAATTTCTTTGAGCCAAAAAGCAGGCAGATAATGAATGACTGGATAAAGTCCATTTCTATTGACTGGCCGATTTCAAGGAGAAGATATTATGCAACCGAAGTTCCACTATGGTACTGCGAGAAATGCAGCAAAATAATAGTCCCGCCAAAGGGCAAATACTATAAGCCATGGAAAGAAGGTCCGCCTGTTGGAAAATGCCCGAAATGCGGTTCCAGCGAATTCAGGGGGGATGATCGTGTGTTCGATACATGGTTCGATTCCTCTATATCACCGCTGTATATTCTAATGTATTCAAGGGATGGCAAATTTTTTAACAAGAACATACCATGCTCGCTCAGGCCACAGGGCAAAGAGATAATCAGGACATGGCTTTATTACACAGTCCTAAAAAGCTATCTGTTGGCAGACAAAACGATATTCAGGGATGTGTGGATCAACTATCACATAGTTGACGAGAATGGCAAAAAGATGTCCAAGTCCAAGGGCAATATTATAGACCCGAAAGATGTGCTGGATAGGTTCGGTGCAGAACCGTTCAGGCTGTGGTCGGTTGTTGAGGGCAATCTGACAAAAACAGACTTCCGCTGCTCGTTTGAAAGGATACAGGGCACAGAGAAAACACTGACCAAGCTGTGGAACGTCGCAAGATTTATCAGCTCGTTTTCTGTTCCAAAGAAAAAACCAAAATTAACTGAACTTGACAGCTGGATTATCAGTGAAACAAACAATCTCGCAGATTTTTCAAGAAAACAATATGAAAAATATGATTTCCACAGCCCTGTTGCAAAAATAAAGAATTTTTTATGGGAGACGTTCGCATCCCACTATATGGAGCTCGTCAAAAGCCGCGCATACAACAATGACAGCAAGTTTTCAAAAGAAGAGCAGGAGTCAGCGCTCTACACCCTAAACTACTGCCTTGATACAATTCTGAAGCTGCTGGCGCCTGTCATACCGCTAATAACTTACAAAATATATATGGACTTAAGGGGAATTGATATCCACTTCGAGACATTCCCTGAACCAGAAAAGGCCGGAAAGCAGAAATTCTCCGCAACCGAACTTATATTTCTGAATGGAAAAATCTGGAAGGCAAAGAAGGACAAAAGCCTTTCACTGAAGGACGGCGTGAAATCTGCAACTATAAACCAGAAGTTCAATGGAATTGAGAAAGACCTTAAAGAAACACATAAAATAGGGAAAATAAAGTACGGGAATAACTTTCTAGTGGAGTTCTAAGTTCAATTTTTATACGCCAAACCATCTAAATTTAAACCTAAAATCCCAAAGATATACTGATTTTATGGCAGAGATGTTTATATGGACTGAGAAGTATAGACCCCAAAAACTGCCGGACGTTGTGAACCAGAAGCATGTTACTGATGCCCTGAAGTCCTGGGTCAAAGACAGGAACATACCCCACATAATACTGGCAGGGCCGGCCGGCATAGGCAAAACAACCATAGCCCTGTGCATTTCAAAGGAGATATTCGGGGAAAATTGGAGGGAGAACCTGCTGGAGCTTAACGCATCAGACGACCGCGGCATAGATATTGTGCGCGGCAAGATAAAAGACTTTGCACGGACAAAGCCAATAGGCTCGGATTTCAGGATAATATTCCTGGACGAATCAGACAGCCTGACGCCTGAGGCGCAGCAGGCTCTAAGGAGGACGATAGAACGCTTTTCAGGCGTGTGCAGGTTCATACTCTCTTGCAATTATTCAAACCGTCTTATAGAGCCTATACAAAGCAGATGCGCGGTTTTCCGCCTGAAACAACTGGGCAAAGAGGACGTATATGAATATATTGGCAGGGTTGTGAAGGGCGAGAAACTTGATATAACAGAGGACGGAAAAGAAGCCATATTTGATCTGTCTGAAGGCGATATGAGAAAAGCCACGAACCTGCTGCAGGCATCCTCAACATTCGGTAAAATTACAAAGGATGTGGTTTTCACAGTTGCTGCGCAGGCGAAGCCAAAAGATGTCAGAGAGATGGTTGGCCTTGCTGTATCAGGGAATTTCGCTGAGGCGCGCAAAAAGCTGTATGACCTTCTGGTGAATCAGGGCCTGTCAGGCGATGATGTGATAAAGGCGGTACATAGGGAGATTTTCAGCCTGGATATGTCTGAAGAAAAGAAGCTCTGCTTTATAGAAAAGCTGGGCGAATACGAGTTCCGCATGAACCAGGGCTCGAATGAGATAATACAGCTGGAAGCTTTGCTCGCGCAGATGGGGAGGAAGTAAGATATATATGAAATCGGTTTTCATTGCCGGGAGCAGAAAATTCTATGATGAAATAGAGAGGCTTGTTCAGCAACTGACTGATAATAAAATCAGGGTTGTAACTGCTGGTAAATATGACAGCAAACAAAGAGATACACCGGAAAGTGAGAAACAAGCCCTGTTCAATGCTTTCCAGAAAATTTGTAAAACTGATATTTGTTATATATATTCAAAGGATGGTTATATAGGCAAAACTGTTGCGATGGAAATTGCATATGCCCATGCAAACAAAAAAGAGCTAATATCTTCACATAAAATAGAAGATTTTTCTGCGCAAGCGCTGATTTTCAAAATTATGGCCTGTGAAGAATTGATTAAATATTGCAAGTGATGAATCCTACTTTCTCTCATAATAAATCATATCTCATAGACAAATCTTTTAGCAGCATCTTCCTGCGCTTCGAACTGATAACGACCTACTTCAAGATTCAAGCTATTGACACCCCAAGTTTCTACCATACTTTTCATAAATCCGGCTGCTTGGCCATACTTACTGAAATATATGGTATTGCCATCTATACAACAAGCGCCATGGTCTCTGGCTATACTTTCTATACGATGGAAATCAGTGGCACAGTTACTATACAGAACATATACTTCCCCACTAACATTAGCAATTAGCTTAATTAGTCTTTCTACTCTTCCTCTTCCTCAGGCCTCTCCTCAGTTATTCCCTTCCTCTGTTTTATTCCTGCGACAACCCGAGCTTCAAGTTCCCTTGGCAGCGGTTCGTATACAATATCAACCATCCAGTAAAAGCCCCGGCCGCCAGTAGCTGACTTCAGGGATGAATTGAAACCAAACATCTCTGCAACAGGGATTTTTGTCTGTATGGACGTAACACCCCTTTCCTCGGTCATCTCCAGAATCTGGCCCCTTCTGTTTGAAATCTCCTTTGTCGCGCTGCCCAGAAGCTCATTTGGAACATCTATCC
>Ga0233423_10001201_pt1 | contig 13072 bp, 16 predicted proteins | sample Watercolumn_Mata_FD_180713 | JGI IMG/M metagenome (GOLD analysis project Ga0233423, IMG submission 180713) | Freshwater microbial communities from Lake Matano, South Sulawesi, Indonesia - Watercolumn_Matano_2014_112_MG | ecosystem: Environmental > Aquatic > Freshwater > Lake | place: Indonesia... | reverse complement strand
ACAGTCGTCAGCCAACAGTGAACCGTATTCGGTGTTCGCGGTTCACTATTCGCTGTTCACTGCCCACTATTCATTACTTTCTGGCGAGCCGCACTGCATCCGGCGGCAAACCAACCAGACTTGCCAGTTGCTTGGCAACCGACGCGAACACTGGCGACGCGACCTGGGAGCCCCATTCAGACGTTTGCGGTTTGTCGAGCTTCACCAGGACCGCATAGCGTGGATCGTCGGCGGGGAAATACCCGGCGAACGATGCAATCGTCCAGCGCGGATCCAGCATCCCCGCGATCGGAATCTGCGCGGTGCCCGTTTTGCCCGCGATCCGGTAGCCCGGCACAATGGCTTTGTTCGTCGATTCGGCAATGATCGCATCCGCAAGGATCTTGGTCAAGGTCTGCGCGATCTCCGGGCGCACGACTTGCCGCACGACTTCAGAATTGGTCTGCCGCGCTTTCCCGTTCGCGGGTTGAACCTCCTGAACGATGTACGGGCGCACCAACTTGCCTTGATTCGCGACCGCGCTGACCGCGACGATCATTTGCAGCGGCGTAACGGCGATGCCCTGCCCGAACGCGTTAGTCGCCAGATCAACTTCACGCCATTCGCCATCGCCAACCGATTTCACTTTGCCGGTGGCTTCGGCAGCCAGATCAATACGCGTCGGCTCGCCAAATCCAAATCGGCGGATACATTGATAAAAGCGCTCTGCGCCCATCCCAACGCTGATCTTGGCGGCTTCGACGTTCAGCGACATTCGCAGGACATCGGTCAGACTCACGTGACCGGGCGCGATGTCGTCGTGATTCCTGATCGTGCGCCCGCCAATAATGATCGCGCCGGTATCCTCAAAACCGGAATTGGCATTGATGGTGCCCGCGTCGAGCGCGCAGGCAACTGTGATAACCTTGAAGACCGAACCAGGTTCGTACTGCGCGCTGATCGCCGGATTGGCGTACTTGTCTTTGTTGGCGGGATCAAAATAGGCGTTCAAATCCGCCGTGGGGAATGACGCCAGGGCAAGAATCGCGCCGGTCTTGACGTCCATGACGATGATTGTGCCGCCCGTCGCGCGCGTGTCCCGCACCGCCGTCCGCAATTCTGCTTCCGCAATGCGCTGGATGCCGCTGCGCAAGGTCAGAACGATCTTGGCGCCGTCAACGGCGGACTGCGCTGATGGAACCTCGAACGGAATGATGTCGCGGTACGCATTGCTCGCTCCGGCGACCCAGCCATCCATCCCGCGCAACTCTTTATCGAACTGGCGCTCGATTCCGTACGCCGATTCGCCCATCAGATTGACGTATCCGACCACGGGCGCGGCAAACGCGTTGGCTGGATACATCCGCTTGAGTCCACCTTCGACGCTGAGTCCGCCGAGTCCCAACCGATCTTTCAGGTCTTGCGCGGGACCGCCCACCCACTGTGGAGCGTTCTGCGCGAGAACGACATTCGACTCGGACGACTTGAACTTGGCAAGAATCGTATCGCGCGGCTGCCCCAGGATCGGCGCCAGTTCTTGCGCAACGCGTTCCAGATTGCGAATGTCCTTGGGCGTCGCGGTGACCGTGTAGAGAAACACATCGGTGGCAAGTAAGGTTCCATCGGCAGTGACGATGTCACCGCGCCGCGCGTAGATGGGCGCGAAATATCGGATTTGACCGCTGCCCCGGCGCACCAGCTGGTCCATCTCGATGATCTGCCACCAGAACAAACGCACGCCGAGAAGCACGCCAATCGCCAGAATGACGATCAACGCCGCCCGCATCCGCAGCGGCGCGCGGGAAAGATTTTGCGCAGCCATCCCCCCTCCTACGGACTTGCCTCCACGGTGCGCGGGCTCGCTGCGCGCAGCAAACCCAGGCGCAACAGCAATTCGTTCCATAATAGCTCAATCGCATTGGATGCCGCCAAGGCATTCGCCGGCTCGCCGTTCCGCGACACGGGCTTGGGCACCACCGGATAATTCGTGACGACGAGAAAAGTGGTTTGCGTAATCGTCGCAGGGCGCAAGCCGCCGAGCGTCGCAATTCGGGCGACGCGATCGGGCGCGGTCAGCAGGGCGATCTCGTACTCCAACTGCGTGTTCTCCCGGCGCAGGCGCTCCAGTTTTTCCTGCAATTCGCGCGCACGTGTGCCTGTCACCGTCGCCTGGCTGCTCTGGGTCAAGTAGATCATCCCCAAGAGCGCGACCAAGCCAACCAGCAAGAGCAACGCGCGCACGCTGCTGAAATTCAAGCCGCTATTGAATTGAGGAACGCGCAGAGTTGGGTTCTCCATGTGTGATTACACCTACGGGCAACGGCTTGCTCATATCCCGCACGATGGCACATCCTTGACTCGATGCAAAGCATCGAATTGTTGATGTGCCATCGCGGCCACAAGGGTCGCGCCCTACAAGACTCGCTCCGCCACGCGCAGTTTCGCGCTGCGACTGCGCGGATTGGCGGCTATCTCCTCGTCGGTCGGTCGCCTCGGATGTTTCGTCAGCACGCGCAGCTGCTCCGACTCTCGGAAATAATTCTTCACCCGGCGATCTTCGAGCGAATGAAAGGCGATGATCGCAATGCGCCCCCCGGGTTTCAGCGTTTCGACCACTTGGGGCAGCACATGGTCGAGGACATGCAGTTCGCGATTGACCGCGATCCGTAGCGCCTGAAACGTCCGCGTCGCGGGATGAACTCGCCCGCGCCGCCCGCGCGCGCGCTCGATCACGTCAGCCAGTTGGCGCGCTGTCGCGAGCGGCCGCGCATGGACGATCGCACGCGCGAGGTGGCGCGAGGCACGCTCCTCCCCGTACTCGAAAATCAGATCCGCCAACTCTTTTTCGGGAAGCGTGTTGACGAGGTCGGCGGCGGTCGTTTTGTCGCGCGGATCAAAGCGCATGTCCAACGCGCCGTCGGTTTGGAACGAAAAGCCGCGCGCGGCGTCACCCAACTGCATTGACGATAATCCAAGATCGAGTACAATACCATCGGCAAGAGCAAAACCGCGGGCGGCGGCAATCGCCTTTAGATTTTCAAAGTTCGCGTGAACCAATAGAACGCGCTCGCCGTATCGTGCGAGCGTCTGAGCCGCAACCGCCAGCGCGTGTGGGTCGGCATCCAGACCGAGCAAGCGTCCCGTCGGCGCGGAACGCTCGAGGAGACCTTGCGCGTGTCCGCCCGCGCCAAGCGTCGCATCAATGTATCGTCCACCGTCGCGCGGCGCAAGGTATTCGATCACGCGGTGGAAAAGGACTGCCACGTGCGCGCGCTCTTGGGTCATAAACTATTTCGCGCTCTGCATCATCTCACGCCACCGCTCCGCAATCGCCGAGGGTTCTGCCATGATCCGCGCGTGCATCGCTTGATGCTTTTTCGGCTCCCAGATCTCGATGCGGTCGAACAATCCGACGACGACCACTTCGCCGTTCAGCGCAAAGCGCGAACGCAGGTTTTGGGAAATCAGAACGCGTCCCTGCTTATCCAGTTCGATGGTTTCAGCATTGCCCAACAAGTAGCGCGACCAATCCCGCGCGTTGGGGCTTTCAAATCCCTGCGCGGCTACTTTTTCCGCGATCGTTTTGAAACGCGATTGAGCAAAGACAAAAAGACATTCGTCCAGTCCATACGTAATGACCAGATCCGATTCCAGTTCGTCGCGCCATTTGGCAGGCAGCGTCAAGCGCCCTTTGTCGTCAACCGTGTGCTGAAATGTCCCAAGGAACACGCGTTCGATTTCTCCCACTTTGGGGGCAAGAACGGGCGTTCTAAGAGGATTTTCTCCCACCACAACCCATTATCGCCCAATCTCTACCACTATTAAACCACAACCACGCTGTGGTGTCAAGGGGTGCATACCACTGACACCAAACTTTAAGGTTGGATAAGACTCAAAACCAGGCATTCTCCAGTATGGTTGGACGAAAACCCCACTGCCAATAGTGTCACACGGAAAATGATTGCGAGATAAGGCTATGAATCTTGTTTCCCTGCTCTGGCATCTCCAAGCTACCGACTCGGAATTTGACGATAAAACAGCCCGTGCGCGCCAGGTGAATGACGCGCTGGCAACCGATCCGAATGTCGTCGCCACACGCGCGGCGCATGATGACGCCCAAAAACGACTCGCCGGGTTGCGCGCACAGATGCACGACCGCGAACTGGAAGCGCAGACGCTCGACGCGAAGATCAAGGGGATCGAGGAGCGGCTGTACAGCGGGCGCGTGACGAATCCGAAAGAACTCGACGGGATGGAGAAAGATCTGCAAATGCACAAGCGGCAGCGCAGCGCGCTCGACGACAAACTGCTGGAGTTGATGGACGCGGTAGAGCAAGCCCAGAGGTGCGCTGATGAAAACACGCACGCACTCCGGCAAACCGAAACGGCGCGTGCCGCCGATCTTGCCCGACTGACGCGCGAACAAAGTGCGCTTGCCGCGCGCCTCGCCGATTTGCATTCAGAACGCGAGCAAACGCGCGCCGCACTGAACGCCGACACGCTGCGGACGTACGATCACCTGCGCAAGACGAAAGCGGGGCGCGCGGTCGCGCAGATCAAACGCGACGCGTGCGGCGCGTGCGGGGTTGGCACGCCAACGGGGTTGGCGCACCGCGCGCGCGAGGGCAACGAAATCGTGTTGTGTTTGGGGTGTGGGAGAATTCTGGCAGCGTAGCCCCGGCTTGACAGATTTCGGATTTTCGAGATGACGCGTAAGATAATTCTTTTCACCGACGGCGCGGCGCGCGGCAATCCGGGGCCCGCCGCAATCGGCATCGTCCTCGCAGACGCGAATGGCGGCATAATCGAGGATTTCGGCGAGCCGATTGGGAACGCGACAAATAACGAAGCCGAGTACCGCGCGCTTTTGCGCGGCTTGGAGTGCGCGGCGCGTCACACGACTGACATCGAGATTCGTACCGACAGCGAATTGCTCGCGCGGCAGTTGAAGGGTGTGTATCGCGTGCGCGCGGCAAATCTGCAGCCGCTGCACGCGCAAGCGATCCGCGCGTTCAAGCGCTTTAGGCGCGCGACGATCGCGATCATTCCGCGCGCTTTGAATCAGCGCGCGGATGCGCTGGCGAATCAAGCCCTTGACGGAAGACCACAGACGCAGGATGAATGACCAATGACTTCCTCCTCCGTTTTTCGTCCTTCGTCAATGCCGCTCCTCATTATCGTCACCGGCGCGCCGGGGACAGGCAAGACCACGCTCGCGCGGCGCATCGCCCAGGGGTTTCGCCTGCCGCTGGTCGCGAAGGACGACATCAAGGAATTACTCTTCGCCTCGCTTGGCTGGAAAGACCGCGAATGGTCAAAGCAGTTGGGACACGCGACGATGCGCTTGCTGTTCTACTTTGCAGAAATGCAACTCGCGGCAGGAAGTTCGTGCATCCTCGAAAGCAATTTCCGCGCCGACCTAGCGGCGACAGAATTCCGCGCGCTGCAAGCCAAGCACGCTTTTGTTCCTCTCCAAGTTGTGCTAAAATGTGAACGCGGCGTTCTCACGCAGAGGTTCCGCGCGCGCGGGGATTCCGGCGCGCGACACCCCGGTCACGTTGATCACTCGGTCGGCGATGAGGAACTCGCGGCGATTCTCGCCAGCGATTATCGCGCGCTGGACATTGGCGGCAAGGTGATCGAAATTGATACAGCGGATTTTAGCAAGATGGACTGTCGCGCTCTATTGAGCGCTATCGAATCGGAACTAGGAAAATGACTTGGCTCGCTTTTTTTCTACTCGTCTCCGCGCCGATGCGGATCTATCAGAGTACCACCTTGCCGCCAAACGGCGAGTACCATCAACCGGTGATCATCCTGGCGGACAACCTGACGTTCGATTGTAACGGCTCGGCGTTCATCGGCGAAAAGGTTGGCGTCGGACTATTGATTCAGAATCGCACGGGCGTCACCATTCGCAATTGCAAGTTCCGCAATTGGGATGTGGGGCTGTACGTCGTCAGCGGAAACCGGTTCGTCTTCGAGAACAATGACTTTAGCGACAATTACCTAGACGACAATTCAAACATTGAACACCTGAAACCGATTCCGCACGGCGGGATGATCCTAAACGGCATCCAGAATTCACGCGTCATCGGCAACAAATCGAACACCAACGTCACGGGGATTCAGATCCTGAATTCGTCGCGCATTCGCGTCGAGCGTAATACGACGAGCCACAATCGCGGCTGGGGGATCTTTCTTTACGGCACGACGGCGAGTCAAATCTTCAGCAACACCGTCGAGTACTGCAACCGCAGTTGTCCGGAATGGGGAAAAGATGCGGGGTGCGGTGCGGCAGGAGTCGTGCTCACGATGCAGTCGGACCGCAACCAAATCGGCTGGAACACCTTGACCGCCAACGGCGATGGCATCTATCAAGGCAACTTGCCGGAGACTGCCAGCAACGACAACGAGATGATGTACAATACGATTTCCAAAAGCGTCGCCAATGGCATCGAAGCGACATTCAGTTTCCGCAACTATATCCACCACAATACATTTACCAACGACAATTTCGGCGCATGGCTCGGATACGCGCAGCATGTCCGCTTCGAGTACAATACCGTGAAAGGCGCACACGAAAAAAGCGTAGAACACCACAACGCACAATTCTCCAGTTATACCGGCAATACGTTCGATGGCGCAGATGTCTTGCTCAAACCGCACGCCGATCCCAGGTACGCGCCAGTTGCGGGTCTCTGTCAGGGCAATGGCTTTCAAGACAACAAACTCACGAACGCGCGAATCATCTCCGATGGATGCAAATGAACGTGCGATTTTCCATCATCATATTTTTCTGCGCGCTTGGAATCGCGCTGCTGGGCACGCGCGTACCGCCGACGTCCGCGCAATCGCCAACCGAAGAACCGACAAAACGCCCATACATTTTTCCGACGCCCATCTTCGTTCCGACTTTCCCGAACGACACGCCGCCGCCGCCGCCAACGCGCGTTGCTCCGACCACCACGCCCCAAAGCACACCGGGCGCGACAACCGCGCCTGATCGACCAAGCGAGCAGACGTACACCGTTCAGCCCGGCGATTCGCTGTGGATCATCGCGCAAAAAGTATACGGCAATGGCGCAAGGTACCCGTTGATCGCAGCCGCCAACGACATCACGACGACTACGCGCCTGCGTACCGGAATGATTCTGAAAATACCTAACGCACCGGGGGCTGTGGCAGTCACCCCGACGGCATTGCCCTTTTCGCCGACGCCTGCCACGCTGTCCACGCCTACCTTGCTGCCTACCGCCCCGCTGCCAACACCGACGCTGCCGCCAACTCCGCCAGGTCTATTCCCCGTCGCGATGGCTGGTCCTATAACCATGGCGATCAGTATCCTCTCCGCGCTCCTCGGACTGGCTTCGCTTGCCGCCGCCATCCTCGCCTACTTGATGTACTTGCGCGCCCGCCGATTACAGCGTATCGCCGAAGGCAAGCCGCCGATCCGACTGCAATAGACCAAGACCTGACGGGTTTTGCGAAATCCGTCAGGTCTGTATCTTGCGCTCCACCTCTTGCGGCGCCATCCCACGCACGCGCAGTATCTTGCGCCGCGAGGTCTGCCCTGTGACGATCTCGATTCGGGCGCGCGGCACAGCCAGCGCGGCGGCGAGGAATGCAATCAATGCATCATTCGCCTTTCCTTCGACTGGCGGCGCGTTCAAGCGAATCTTGATCGCATCGCCCTCGATGCCCACGATCTGATTCTTGCTCGCGCGCGGCACGACCTTGACCGCAAACGTCACCGCACCGTTCGATTCTGTGAACATCATACCTCACCTCGACGAATCCACAACGAAAAATCGAATGAGCACACGCGCGGCAGGGAGATTCTTTTATTCCTTGGTCATTCGTTGACGCCGAACTTGATCCAAACACCGCTCACCAACCGCACGAAACACACCGCCGCGAGCACAAGCCCTAGTACGATTTGTCCTGTGAGCAAGACGAATGCAGATGCGTAGACCGCCGCGAACGCGACGTAGACTGTGAACGTTCCTAACACCAGGCGTCGCGGTGTCGAAGGGCTGCGCGCCATTTGCCGCAAGCCGAACAGCATCATCGGAATTTCCATCAGCGCAATCGCGAACAAGAACACGAAAGTGATTGCGACCACGATTTCGCCCTGCAACAATGTCGGCAGGCGCGTGCTGAGCGCGCTTGCGCCCACATAGATGCCCACGCCGCAAAGCAAACCGGCGCCGCCTGCAATTGCCAAATCGCGTTTCAAGGTCATATCCCAAGAGTCGCGTATGGCACATTGCGTATGGTCATAAATGGTCTGCCATAAGCCATACACGATATACCATTCGTCAGCGGTCGTCCGCCATCAGTTGCATCACTTTGCGAATCACCGTGCGCGTCATATCCGGCAGCGGGAATTTGTCCAACTCGTCCATCGGTATCCAACGCGCATCCAGCACATCGCTCGCCGCGCGCAGATCGCCGCTAACGTACCTCGCGGCAAAATCAACAAGCGCATAGTGGTACTGGACGCGCCCCGCGTCATCGCGCACGATAATATCCACCGCTTCGACGATCTCGCCCACATCAATTTCGACGCCGCACTCTTCGCGCACTTCACGCCGCGCCGTCTCGCGCCACATCTCGCCCAATTCGACCACGCCGCCAGGAATGCCCCAATCGCCGCGCCGGGGCGGATTGCCGCGCTGAATCAATAGAACCTCGTCGCCCTTGCGCACAACCACGCCGACGCCGGGGATGGGGCGGACGGGATATTCGCGTGAGTCGCTCATAAAGTCACAAGGATGAAGGATGAAGGCAGAAAGTCCTTTTCATCCTTCACCTTCTGACTTTATCCTTTGAATGAACTCAACCATCCTTACCCGGTTTGATGTCTTTCACATTCAACTGCAGCCGTGTCTCGCCGTTCCACGTCCGCGCGTCGAGTTGGTACGCGAGATCTATACGTGGGGGCAAGTTACCCGCCCAACTCCCCTGCCGAAACGCAATCGCGTCCCACACGATTTGTCCATCGCTCAAAACCAACTTGAGATGTTCGCTTCCGACGAGACGCGCATCCCGCACGATGATGTCGCGACTGATGAAAATCGGTTCGCGGTTGCCATAGCCGAAGGGCGCGAGTTGTTCCAGCGATTTGAGCAGCGCCCAATTCATATCGCTGAGGGCTGCCTCCGCATCCACCGCTAATGTCGGCGCGAGTTCGCTGGGCGCGAGCGTGCGCGCGGCGATCTCGCGCAAGCGCGTTTCGAGCGCGGATAGGTTTTCGTTCCGAACGGTAAAACCCGCCGCCATCGCGTGACCGCCGTGCCGCACGAGCAGATCGCGGCACTCGTCGAGCGCGCCGACGATATTGAACTCGCTGATACTGCGCGCCGAGCCGCGGCTTTCCGTCTCGCCGCGATGCACTGCAATCGAAGGACGATAGAATTCCTCGGTCAAACGGCTCGCGATCAAGCCGACAATGCCTTCAAGAAAATCGGGATCAACGATGAACAAGAGGTGCGCCGTATCCACGCTCGCGGCGACCACCGCACGCGCGCGCGTCGTCAGATCCGCCGTCAGCCGCTGCCGTTCGCGATTCGTCTCTTCGAGCTTTTGCGCAAGCGCATCCGCCTCGTCCGGATAGATCGTCGTCAGCAGATCGTAGGCGCGCAGCGCGTGCTCCAATCGCCCCGCCGCGTTGAGCCGCGGCGCCAGCGTGAAAGCGATATTGCCCGCGTCGAGCGTTTCGGGCTTGAGCGCGGCGTGCCGCATCAACGCTTGAATCCCAGGACGCTCCGATTGCCGCAAGCGCGCAATGCCCCGTTTCACGAGCGCGCGATTTTCGTTTGTCAATGGCACCAGATCGGCAACCGTGCCCAGCGCGACGAGATCGAGGAGCGCCTCTTCAGAAATCGGGGATTGATGTTTCAACGGAACTCGTGCGTTGACACGCAGCAGCGCCTGCGCCAGTTTGAACGCGACGCCGACGCCCGACAATTCCTTCGTCGGATATCTGCACTCCGGCTGTTTCGGATTGATCACGGCGAACGCGGTGGGCAGCGTATCGGTCGGCGCGTGATGATCGGTGACGATCATGTCCAAGCCGAGACGCGTGCCGAACGCGACCTCGTCCAATGAACGCACGCCGCAATCCACCGTGATGACGACGCGCACCCCTTCGTCCTTCAATTGCTGCAGCGCCTCGAGGTTCAGCCCGTACCCCTCGTCAATGCGATGCGGAATGTACGGCTTGACTCGGGCGCCCAGTGATCGCAGCATCTGAACCAACAGCGCGGTTGCGGTCACGCCATCGGCGTCGAAATCGCCATAGACCGCAACGGCTTCCCCCGCGCGAATCGCACGGCGCAGCCGATCGATGGCTTCGTTTACGCCGCGCATCTGAAACGGATTGCCGATCAGCGCGTCGGGCGTGAGAAACGTTTCGGCTTGTTCGGGCGTGGTAATGCCGCGATTGTACAGAATCTGGACGATGAGTGGATGCAAATTGGGAAAGCGCGCGACGACGAGTGAAGAGACGCGCGGCGCAATCTGCCAGCGTTTGGGTTTGGAAGGCACACGGACTCCGATGTCTAGAATCGTTGCGATTTTACCACGACGCGGAATAAATACAAAATACGCGCTTTTGTTTTTCGTCGCTCTGCGGTATAATCAAGACGCGGGTTTTTGTCATTTCTCGCTTCGCTCGAAATGCCGTTGCCGCCATGACAAGCTCTCTCGGCGCACAAATGTCATCCTGAGCAAAGTCGAATAACCGCGCCTCGAGATGACAAAAAGGAGTCGCTATGCAGTTCTGCCCTAAATGTGGCAATCCTCTGGTCGCCTCGCAAATGGATGGAAAAGAACGACTGGTCTGCTCAGCAACATGCGGCTATGTGTTCTGGGACAATCCCGTCCCTGTCGTCGCCGCCATCGTCGAATTGGATGGCTCTGTCATTCTCGTGCGAAACAAAACATGGCCCGAGAAATTCTTGGGGCTGGTGACCGGATTTCTTGAGAAAGGCGAAACACCAGAGCAAGCGATACAGCGCGAGGTCAAGGAAGAGCTGGGACTCGAAGGAGGCATTGCAGGTTTTGTCGGATACTATTCTTTCTTCCAGATGAACCAAATCATTCTCACCTTTCACGTCAGAGCAACAGGCGCGGTCACTTTGGGTGATGAGATTGCCGAATACAAGTTACTCAGTCCAGACCGAGTGCGTCCCTGGAATTTTGGGACAGGTCTCGCCGTAAGGGATTGGCTGGAAAAACGGAAGAAATAGGAGAGAAACCATGAACCTCACGATTCGTCGCGCTGAACCAAGCGCTTACGAAGCCATCGCCGAAATTTTCACCTATCCCAAGGTGATCTGGGGCACACTTCAAATTCCGTTCCCTTCTGTCGAGCAGTGGCGCAAAAAAATCGCGGAACCGCCGGAAGGATTTTACAGTCTCGTCGCGTGCGTGGACGGTGAAGTGGTCGGGCAGATCGGGCTGCATACTTTTCCGAATCGCCCGCGCCGCCGCCACGTCGGCGAAATCGGGATGATGGTGCGCGACGATTGGCAGGGCAAGGGCATCGGTACCGCGCTGATGCAAGCTGCCGTTGATCTTGCCGACAAATGGCTCAACCTCACACGTCTCGAACTCGGCGTGTTCTCCGACAACGAACCCGCGATCAAGCTGTACAAAAAATTCGGCTTCCAGGTTGAGGGAAAGCAAGTCAGCCACGCGTTCCGCGACGGAGAATACGTGGATACGCTGGTGATGGCGCGGCTGCGGTTGCCAAAGAGATAAAAGACCCGAAGGGTTTTGGCAACCCTTCGGGTCTCTCTTACTTCACCACGTCCAACCGGATGCCCCGCGCTGCCGCGCGTTCGGCGCGCCAATCGTTTTCCGTGACCGGCGGCGGCAGAACCTGCTCGGCGGGACGACGCACCAGATGGATCGCGTTTTGATCGCACGCCAGCACGCAGACTCCACAGCCGACACAACGCGTCTCGTTCACGCGCGCGATCTGGTCGCCCATCGTCAATGCATTGAATTGACATCGCTCAATGCACAACTCACAGCCGATACACAAGGCATCGTCCACGCGATTGACGAACGCCGACCGCGCCACGACGTTCGCCATTCCCAGATCCGCCATGCCGCGCAAGATCGCGCACGAGCATGTACAGCAATTGCAAATGTACCACAATCCTTGCTGATTGTTGCTGACCTGATGCACCAAGCCCGCCTCCGCCGCGCGCCGCAACGTCGCCATTGCCTCGTCGCGCGTTAGCGCGTGAATCGTCGGACTGGACGCGAAGGCGTCCGGAGTTTGGCTCATCGTCATGCACATCTGTACCGGGTGTTTGCACGGCTCGCCAATCAGTGTTTGTTGCTTGCGGCAGATGCAATCCAACACACCCCACGCTTTGGCACTTGCTACAATTTCTGCCGCGCTTTCGTAGGGCTGCACCTCGACATCCATCTGCACCGTCTTATTGACGGGGATGACGCGATGCACGGGTGGCTGAGCGTTCATCGCTTTGCCAAATGCCTGGCAATAATAGTCCTCGAACAAGCGCGCGAGGTCGGCATCCATCGTGCTAAACTGCATCTCGTAAATGCCGACGACGAAAGGCATCAGTCTGTAGCCCATGCCCCCCTCCGCGCGTCCTGCACCAATTAGCCCGCGCCGCGCCATCGCTTTGAGTTGCTTGCCCAATGCCTCCGCGTCGCCGCCGATGCGCGCTGCGATTTGCTCGGGCGTCTCCCGGGTCAAGCGCAACTGCGCTGCCAGCTCGGCTTGCTCGGGCGAAAACAATTTCGCAAGGAGGCGCAATTCCGCGCCGTCATCTGTTGGCGGAAAACCATTCGGCAGCGCGTCCAGGCGTTCCGCCAAGCGCTTGTATGGATCAGTATCCACCTTAACCTCACAGCAACATATGTTCGTTATCGCAGGGAGAATTCTCTCGAACCAGATCCCAGACCTCATCGGGGTCTGCCAAACATCTGCGTCCAATAATGGCGATAGGTCACACTACCTGGATCGTTTGCCCGGTAATAGTACCCCACTCCAGTATCACTGAAACTGCAATTCAAGATATTGGCGCGATGCCCCGGACTATTCATC
>Ga0233423_10001200_pt1 | contig 13072 bp, 11 predicted proteins | sample Watercolumn_Mata_FD_180713 | JGI IMG/M metagenome (GOLD analysis project Ga0233423, IMG submission 180713) | Freshwater microbial communities from Lake Matano, South Sulawesi, Indonesia - Watercolumn_Matano_2014_112_MG | ecosystem: Environmental > Aquatic > Freshwater > Lake | place: Indonesia... | reverse complement strand
ATTACAACCGGTTGAAACAGCGGGTCCAAAAATAATTATGAACCCGGGGTCTTTTTCTGCTCAGCCGGTTCTGTGGATCCAGAATCCTGTGTGCCACTCTCTTCCTTTACCGTCTTCATCTGCGGGAAGAGGATGACTTCCTTAATCGAATCGTTGTTGGTAAGCAGCATCACGAGCCGGTCGATCCCGATGCCGACCCCGCCGGTCGGGGGCATCCCGTAACCGATCGCGTTGATGAAATCGTAGTCGATCATCTGGGCCTCGAGGTCGCCTTTCCGTCTCTTCTCCTCCTGCGCCTCGAACCGTGCCTTCTGGTCGACAGGGTCGTTCAGTTCCGAAAAGCCGTTTGCGATCTCCATGCCGTAGATGAAGAGCTCGAACCGCTCGGTGAACCCCTCCTTGGTGCGGTGTTTCTTCGCAAGCGGCGAATTCTCGACCGGGAAATCATGGATGAACGTGGGCTGGACCAGTTTGTCCTCGACAAGCCCCTCGAAGAAGAGGACGAGGAACTCCCGCTGGCTCTGCGGTTTTTCCCATTCATCAAGCTCACGTTCCTGTGCGAGCTTCCGGAGCTCAGGAACACTCATCGATAACACGTCGACTCCCGCATACTCCTTCACCGCGTCGGCCATCGAGAGCTTCTTCCACGGGGCTGCAAAACTGATCTTCGTCTCCCCGTACATCAAGTCGAGCTTGCCGCAGATCTCCCAGACGAGGCTGGTTACGAAGTGCTCGGTGAGCGCCATCATGTCGGTAAAGTCATGGTACGCCCAGTAGATCTCCACCATCGAGAACTCGGGGTTATGGTTGGTGTCGATGTCCTCGTTCCGGAAGTTCCGGGCTATCTCGAAGACCCTCTCGAACCCTCCGACGATAAGACGCTTCAGGTACAGCTCGGGGGCGATCCTGAGGAAGAGCTTCTGGTCGAGATAATTGTGGTAGCTGGTGAACGGCCGGGCGTTTGCCCCGCCGTAGACCGGCTGGAGCACGGGAGTCTCGAATTCCAGAAATCCCCGTTCGTCAAGGTACCGCCGGAGGAACGCGAGGATCCTGCTACGGGTCCTGAACGTCTGCCGGCTCTCCTCGTTCACGATCAGGTCGAGGTAGCGCTGCCGGTACCGCTTCTCGATGTCCTTTAACCCGTGGAACTTCTCGGGCAGCGGGCAGACAGACTTGCAGAGAAGCGTGATATCGTCGACCCAGATCGTGATCTCTCCCAGTTTCGTACGGAAGACATGCCCCGTAACCCCGATGAAATCCCCGCGTTCGATGTAGCTGTTGAAGAAGCTGAACTTCGCATCCCCGATATCGTTCTTCCGGATATAGAGCTGGATCCGCCCGCTCTCGTCGCCGAGGTCGGCAAAGAGCGTCTTGCCATGGTTCCGGACGATGTAGATGCGCCCGGCCGTAGTCACGCTCTCGGCGCTCTTCTCGTGGGTGATATCGGCATACTTCGCCCGGATCTCTGCGATCGTATGTTTGCGTTCGAACGAGTGGGGGTAGAGCGGCACGCCCTGCTCCTGCAGGGCCCGGACCTTGTCGAGGCGTGTCTGGTCGAAAGCGAGCTGCTCCTGCGGGTCGGTCATAGAAAATTCTCTCTCCTGAATGGTACCGGTAATCTCCTGTAATACTTCACAACGAATGGTAATAATACCTACAGCGGTGGTTTGCAGAGATCATGAAAGATATTTAACGAAAAGCCCGCATGATTTCTCTGATGGAATGCATCACGTTTGACCGGTATATTGAGGCATTCAGGGTCCTTGAGAAATATTCGGAAGAATATCCCTTCATGCTCGGCCACCTCCTTGAGACTTCTAAAAGATACTTCCCGGACGGTCTTGCCATGCTTGATATCGGCGCCGGGACCGGTCATTTTGCCCGATCATTCCTTGAGCAGTGCAAAGGTCCGGTCCGGTCGTACACGGCGATAGAACCTTCACCGGATCACGTGGCAAAAATTTTTGAAAATTTCAGGAACCTTCCCGTACAACGGGAGATCATCAACGATTTTTTCACACCGGAGACGGGCTTTTCCGGGAAATTCGATCTCGTCCTCCTGTCCCACTGCACGTACTGCTTTCTCCCTGACCCCGAACCGTACCTGCTCCATGCCTTATCCCTCCTTTCCGGTACCGGGAGAGCCGTCATCTATCACGGAAGCCCGGCAAATTTCTGTTATTTCCTCAACCTTATCCTGGAGGAGATCCTCCCGGCAAAAAGGGTAACGGACCCGACCTTTACCAGCTGGGATGTCAGGGATATCCTTGAGAGGAACAAAATACCCCATTCGGTATCATACCTTCCGGGGTTCCTCCGGGCCGGCGAGATCTTCAGGCCTGAGAACACGCCCCTGCTTCACGAACTGATCACGTTCTCGCTGATGGTGGAAGCCCATTCCATGGGCCCCGGTGTCCTGAAGAGGACAGAAGAAGTTATCAGGCAGATTGCGTACCCGTCAGCGGAAGGGCCATTGCTGAACCTTGGCGTCGATGCGATAACTGTTGGACCTTTGAAACGCTGATTACGTCTTGTCCCGCTTCTTTAACAGTCCAGACGCGTATTTCAAAAGACCGTACACCCCGTCGGTTGACGGGTGGACTTCGATGAACTCTTCGAAGTCATGGGCCGTATATCCTTCCTTCATCAGGAACGCGAGGTAGCCGGCGATCAGCCCCCCGCCCGGCCCGGCTGCACAGATCCCGGCAATCTCGCCGTCCTTTTCCACCATCACCTTGGCAAGGCCGGTGTCGCCAAACGGCACGTCCCAGAAGGTGCCGGGCCCGGCAGGGCCGGGGATTACAACTGCGCCGGCAGTCCCGCTCCCGTTCCCGCAGAACGCCAGCTCATGGCCGAGGCTGATGGACTGGGGGATGAACCTGCGGTCAAACTTCCGGTCGATCCCGAGGATATTGTCGGCGGCAACCGTCCCCTGCATCCGGGCGACCGGGGTTAAGTAGGGCGGGCCGGTCACATCGCCGGCAGCGTACACGCCCGGCACGCTCGTCTGCATGCGGTCATCTACGATCACCTCGCCGATTGGCCCTTTCTTCAACCCTTCGATCGCTTCTGACCGCGGTACGAGGCCGGAGGCTATCAGGACTGCATCGGCCGGAATTGTCGATTCCCCTGCACGTGATCCGGTACGGACCCCGGTCACCTGCGAGCACCCCTCGATGGACAGGAGCGGGGTGTTCTCAAGGATCGCAACGCCGGCAAGTTGCTTCAGCGCGAGGGACCTGAGGTGTTTGTCGATACTTTTTAGGAAAGCACTCCGTGCGACGATCGTGACCTCGCTCCCGAATGCAGAAAAGATGTACGCGAACTCGGCCGCCATCACCCCCCCGCCGATGATGACAAGATGCTCAGGGAGCTTCTGTGCCGACCAGAGCGTGTGGGGAGAGAAGACGCCATGCAGGCCGATTCCCTCGACCTTCGGCAGGTTCGGCCGGGAGCCGGTGGCAAGGAGCACCGCCTCGCTCCCGACCGGCTCGTCGCCGATGTAAGCCTGCCTGCCCGAGATCCGGCCATGCTTACCGTACCGGATCGTGACACCCGCCTCTTTCGTCTCCTGGTCGAGGATCCCGGCAATCTTCTGCTGGATTCCCTGCATCTCCTTCAGCAGCCGTGGAAAAGCGAGAGCAGGGGCCGCATCCACAATGCCGAGATCCTTAAAGCGCCCGGCGGAGCGTATGAACCGGGCCGCGTCGTTCAGCGCACAGACCGGCATGCAGCCATAGTGTAGGCACTGCCCGCCGATGCCCCCGGATTCGACAAGGGTTACCTCCTTTCCGGCAGCCGCAAGCCGGATCGCCCCGATCCGCCCTGCAGGGCCGCCGCCAAGAACAAGAATCATAAAAAAGGAAAGGTATTGCGGGAATTCGATCAGAAGACCTCGACGCCCTCGTCCATCGGCTCTGAGAGGAGTTCACCGGTAAAGGCGTTCACTTCCACGATCTTCTTGCCCCGGATCTGCCAGACCGGGATGTAGACCTGTTTGGACTCGACCGTGATGTTCTTCTTGTCGGGTTTTAAGATCTTCTCCTCGTAGAATATGGCGTCCCCCTTCTCCTGCTTGATCCGGACCTTCTGGGTGAGCCTTTCTATCAGCTCGTTTACGATCCGGTCGGCGGCCTCTTCCTTTGCGATATGCGGGTCGGCAACCTCGGCCCCGGCCGGGATCTCGTCCTCCACGACGGCTTTTCCGTCCAGCTCCAGCTTGATACCGTTTATGGCGTTGATCGCCCCCCAGCCGTCGGCATCGAAGGGGATGCGGCGGTCCTTGTACACCTGCTCCCCGGTGCTCCTGTAGTGGAAGAGGAAGTACGGCATGAACCGGAGCTTGGCGGCCCCCTGGATGCCAGCAGTCCTGACCGCCGCCTGCTCGGTGATCTTGATCGGGAAATGGGGCAGGGTGATACCGGAGCTCTGCATGGGCGCTGCCACCGGCGCACCGGCAGCTGCAACGACTGCTGCTTTCTTTGCCCGGGTGCCTGAGAGATCGAGCGCCAGCTCCCGGCCAATGATATCGGCAAGCACCGCTTCGCCGGCATACCGGACGAATTCGTCGATGCCCCACTGGACGCAGTTCTCTGTAGATATGTCCTTGTCCAGCGTGAAGAGGAGCTTCTTGCAGGTCATCTCGTGGTCGTTAACCATCAGGCTGTAGTTTGTCTTGTCGAACTGGGAGATTGTGTTCTTCTCGTCCGAACAGAGAACCAGGAGGCAGGTATCCCCGTGGACCGCGGAGAGGTCAAGCGGCAGGTCCACTTCGTCAACTTCGAACCGTGCTGCTTCCAGAATGAGCCGCATCGCATTCCGGGCTTTTTCCCGCATATCGTCTTCCATCATATAGAGATTGCCTTATGCTTATAGAACAATTTTTCTATTGGGCTGTCGGAGAATTATTGGAATGACCGCGCCTTTGAAATTTGTCAACCATAGCATCGATGACTATGCCATGCAGGTCACCTACAATCCTGCCACCAATGAAGGAACCGTGGTCTATAACCTCTCGTTTGTCAGGAACGAGGATCTGGAATTCTCTATCGGGATCTTAAAAGACGCGTACAAGACCGGTCTTGCGGCAAGCGGGCTCGTCAAATTCGTAGGCGCCAAAGAGAAGATCGGGGATTTTGTCGTCCCGGAAGGCCAGACGGCCATCTGCACGGTCTGCAGCGTGACGCTCGACGGGCTTCTGATCCGGCGTGGCGTCCCGATCACCCCTATCGGCGGCGGCGTTGTCGAGATCGAGAACCGCACCCCGATCCGGTTCATCCACATGATCCTGTACGAGCACACCACGATCGACCCCCTGCAGGTGCTCAACTCCCAGCGGCTCACCTCGGTCACGAGCGTCATGCGCAAAGGCAGCGGCAATATCCTCGCCAATATCCGGGAATTCCACATGGAGGCCGAGTCCCTTGTCGGTGAAGTGCTGGACGATCTATCCGACAGCAGTTTTATCGGGATCCTGGAAGTCGGGATGCCAAATGTCCCCCTGCTGGGTGTCCCGGTCAGCCCCCAGTTCATCGGAATTGCATGCGTCGGCGGCACGAATCCTCTGGCTGCGATAAAGGAAGGCGGCCGCTGGGTACAGACCAATGCGATGAAAGGGTTGATCGACGTCTCAGAGATGAAAGAGATCAGGGATTACTGATCCATCTTTTACGCGAGGTTGCGGATCAGGTGTAGTACCGGGAGAAGAACCGGACGAACCCTTCGGATTCCGGGCAGAGGGCGACAGCATCCTCGTCGCCTGAGCAGTGCGATATGGACCCGTGCCTAGTACTTGGTCAGGCCGAGCGAGCTGAGCTGATATACGATCTGGTGGGGATCCGGATCATTTACTCCCATTGAAAACATTGCTTTATATCCCGCAATATTAATGTTGTTAGAATAACGACAACAGTGAACCCTCCATGGATATCCGGACCGCAACTGTCATACTACTAATTGCCTGCTGCATGGCACCCGCCCTTGCAGCGGTAAACTATATCGACAGCAGCCCGGATCTCTCCGCACAGATTGCCGGTTCCAACGAGTTCTCGCCCGGGCAGGATGTCACCTTCAATATTGTCGTCCAGAACGGCGGGCTCAATACCTTCAAGTTTAACAATTCCGGAACGATTGACCGCGATGATCTGCCAAATACTGCAAAACTGGTTACTGTCCAGCTCCTCCCGGGAACCGCCCCGGTGACAATCAAGACTGATCCCCAGATGGTGGGGGATATCCCCGGTGCCGGCAGGGCCCAGCTGGCGGTTAACGGTAAAATAGCAGATAACACGTCTGCCGGCGAATACCAGCTTCCGCTCTTCATCCAGTACAAGTACCTTCAGACAACGCGGCAGGAAGGAAGCGACAATATGCAGTTCGTCTACAAGCAGGTGAACCAGACGCTCCCGCTTGTAATAAAAGTAAAACCCCTCCTGAAGATCAGGGTGCTGAGTGCCTCTGCGGATTCCCTGAATGCCGGGTCTGAAGGGTACCTCAGTATCAGGATACAGAATGAGGGATCAGATGACGGGAAGAAGGCAACGGTTAAGGTTACGCGGAGCGGCAGCAGCCCGATCATCCCGGTCGACAGCAGCATCTATGTGGGGGATTTTCCATCTGGTGGTGTGGTGACGTGCAGCTACAGGGTCGCAGTATCCAGCGGGGTGGAGGCACAGACTTACCCGATCGATGTCTCTGTGAACTATGAGGATTTTGAAGGTATATCCGTCATGTCGTCAACGGAGACGACAGGTGTGCCGGTCGGCGGGAAAGCGGTTTTTGACATCGTTCCTCCTGTTCCCGGGATTGAGGCCGGTAAGAAAGCGGTGATTACCGTGGAATACAAAAATACCGGCAATATGGCCGTGTATCAGGCGCAGTCGCGGATCACTGCCGTACCCCCGTTTTCAAGCACGGACAACACCGCGTATCTCGGGGACATAAAGCCAGGCGAATCGGCAACAGCACGGTACGAGATTTCGGTGCCTCCGGAAGCAGAGCCCCGCAACTATACACTTGACAGCGAGGTCCAGTATAGGGATAAGCTTGATAACCGCCAGATCTCGGATACCGTCAGGATCCCTATCCGCGTCCTCCAGAAAACCGGAGATAGCCCGCTTGCAAATCCTGTCCTCCTCCTTCTTTTCACTGCCGGCATCATCGGCGCAGGGTATTATCTGGTTGTAATGCGAAAGAGACTGTGATGCCGGGATGGGGGGGGGATCTCCCGAAACCATCGGTGAGAACGATAGAGGAGATGCGCCCCGTCCTTGCCGATCCGTCATGCACATGTTCTGAGTCTCTCTATTTTATGTACCGCGACCTGTCGAGGAACGATGCCGACTGGCGCTGGCTGCACGAACGGAAACTCCGGTACGACCTGACTGTAATCCCTGCACGGAATCTCTGCGGGGAATGCATCAAGACCAAGGGGCATTTCCATCCGGAGAATGCGCACGGGATCGGGTATCCGGAGATGTATGAGGTCCTGGAAGGGGAAGCCCACTACCTGCTGCAGACAAGAGAGCCCGATGACGTGGTGCTGGTTGCCGCATCAGCCGGGGATGTCGTGATCATCCCCCCCGGCTATGGGCACGTCACCATCAACCCGTCGCGGGAGTCCACCCTGATTATGGCAAACATCGTGTCCACTGCATTTGAGAGCGAGTATGGAGGGTACGAGGTGTTGCATGGTGCGGCTTACTACGAGATGGCGGACGGGGAGCTTGTGAAAAATCCTTCATATAAATTTGTCCCTCCAGTCCGGCGCATCACGGCTGCCAGCGGGCACGGTTCGCACCGGTTCTGCAAAGGGCCGATCTACGACTTGATCGGGAATGAGGATGCCCTCTTATTCCTCAACGAGCCGGAGCGTTTTCTTCCTGCCCTGTCGGTTCTGTTGAAAGGGTAGGCGCAGGGATCCGCTTGTGGGCGCTTTTCTTAACGAGCGCAAGTACTTTCTCCTCGTTTTCGTTTGATGCCCGCCAGTTGTTCCTTGCGAGCGCGATCAATGCTGCATCGATCACGGGATAGGAAAGACCGATCTCCGCCTCGTCGCTCTGCCCTGTCCAGAGCCCGGCAGAGGGAGCTTTTGTAATGATGCGCTCAGGGATTTTAAGTTCCCGTGCTATCTCGTAAACCTCGGTCTTGTACAGGTGCAGGATCGGCTGGATATCGGCAGCGTTGTCACCGTACTTGGTGCAGTAGCCGAGGAGGTACTCGCTACGGTTGGAGGTCCCGCAGACAAGCCGGTTGTCCCGGTTGGCATGGTAGTACAGAACCGCCATCCGGATCCGGGCCATCAGGTTCCCGAGCAGGTAGGGAGTATCCGAAAAACCCGGTATGGCACGGAATGCATCGAGTATCGGTTCGATGCTTATCGTCCGGTGCTCCATACCGAGAGCTTTGCAGAGATCCGCTGCATCCCTGAGGTCCTGCGGGTTGCTGACTGCAGAGGGGAGAGAGAGTGCGAGCACGTTTGCAGGGCCGACTGCCCGGCAGCAGAATGCAGCGGCGACTGCCGAATCCACCCCGCCGCTCAGGCCTATTACGACCCCTTTGCACCCTGCAGACCAGCAGGCGTACCGGATCATCTGCTCGACCCGCCCCATCCTGCACCCCAGTTCTTCATCCATGGATAGCACCTTATTTTGAAACCACGTGGATAAACCGTTTGAGCTGGACAGCGTCGCCTACGGCAACAACCGCATCCCCTTCCGAGAGGAGGGTATTGTCCGCCGGTGCAACGATCGTTTGCGCAGCGCTCTCAATGCCGAGGATCCGCACGCCGCTTTTTTTCTGGACATATCTGATGGTTACCGGATCCTTTCGTATGACCTGCATCATGACAACGATATTCCCGTCAGGGAGATCGAGCAGGATCGTGACGATATCAGAGAGCACGATCCTCCCGATTATCTGCCCGCCGATCATCGGCAGGAGGGCCACGTAATCCGCGCCTGCCCGGTAGAGCTTGTCGACCGATTTGGGCTCGTTGGCACGGGCGAGGATCCGGATCCCGGGATTCATGTTCCGGGCCATGAGCGTTGTAAAAATGTTCACATCGTCGCTGTTCAGTGCAACGATCAGGAAATGTGCCTGTTCGATGCGGGCTTTTTTTAAGATCTCCTCCTCTTCCGCATCGCCGATAACCTGGTCCGGGATATCGTAGGCTTTTGAATCGACGACAATAGAGGGAATTCCTGCAGCCTGCATCTCATTGTATGCTGCCTTTCCGACATCGCCGAACCCGGCGATGACCGCCAGCGAATCCCGGCGTCCATCCGGATCAAACTCGTCATGGATTGCTTTCGCAACGGCATCCGTTCTCCCGAACAGGAACAGTGATGAGCCGGTATTGACAAGTTCCGTCTCATCGGGGCTGGAAACGAATAAACCGTTCTTCCAGAGAAACAGGGTAAGAATACCATACCGTTCAAAAAGGCTTAGCTCACGCAAAGTCCTCCCGGCAGCACGACAGCCGGAAACGACCGGTATATTGATGAGACGGAGTTCCCGCTGCTGGTGGTCGGCAGCGGCAATGTTCAGGCGGCCAAGTCCCGGAATATCCATAAGGGTGTCGGCAGAGGGATTTAGCACCGCATGCTGGGCCAGGATCCTGCCGGTGACATGCTTGGGGGAGAGCACCTCTTCGGCCCCGGCATACCGCAGGTACCGGTCAAAGGAGAGTTTGTCTACAATTGCGAGGATCCTCCCTTTTGCGAACTTCCTGATCCCGAGAACGATATTTGCCGTGAGCCGTTCGTCCTTGGAGATGACGGTATATCCTGCCTGGGCGATATGCGCAGCTGCCCAGGTCGCCGGATCGGTATATTCCCCCCAGATGACGTACGCCCGGTGCCGGAACCGTGCCCCGATCTCAAGTGCGAGCGCCTTGTCCTCTTCGATTATCACGATCTCGTGGTCGGAGATGGTCAGGCTCTCAATCAGCGAGAGGGTGAGCTGATCATACCCGATGACCACGATATGGCCTTCAAGGGCATGCGGGGTACGCCTTGGCGGTGTCGGGGCAAGGAGCGTTGTCAGGAACGGTGCGAGCAGGAGCGGGACGACAATGAAGATCATGATCACGCCCGAGATCATGATCTGGATCGCAAGAAGCCGTGTCAGGTCATTGTGGAAGGGGAGCAGCCAGCCGTAACCGACAGTGGTCATAGATTCGACTACGTAGAGAAGCGCTTCCGACCACTGGATCGGCTTGTGTTCGAGGAGCGGGTACAGGGAATGGAAGATGTAGGTGTAGAGGATGATCAGGATGGCAAACGCCAGGAAATAGAGCGAGATCTGGGCTCCCGGCGAGTTGCGCAGCATCCGCCAGATCGTGCCGCGGCGTTTCCTCCTATAGGGCATTGCATCACACCTCCTCAAGGATCCGGCAGCCCGTGCAGGTATCATAGTACAGCCCGCCGCACGTGTCGCACACCCGGACATCCTTCTGCACCGGCATACCGGGGGTTGAAAGTTGTTCCATGAAGCTGACCAGCGAATATGGGGCAGAAGGGTGGCGGAGGGAATACTCTTGCAGGAAGGTTCTGACATCCGCTCCAAATGTGTCGCTTTGAGTGGGGCGTGGTTCCGGAACGTCCCTGCCGGTTGTCAGTTTTGAGTACAAGGCAATCTCCTCCGAAGGGGCATACATGAACGGCCGGATCTCTGACACCCGTCCAGCGCTCCCTTCAGGCATAGGCAGGAGCCGGCAGGGCGTTCCCTGAAGGACCTGCGCAAGAACAGATGCTGCCTCTTCATCAAGGCTGGTTCCCAACGCAAGTCGGGTAATCCTTTGTTTTCCGGCAACCTTGTACAGGAGCGATCTCCGCAGGATTTCAAGTCCGAAAACACCGTGCTCCCGCACGATGTCAGCGGGGGCGATCCCATAACCTTCTGCAAACGAGGCTGAAATGCAGGACACTCCCAAAGATTCGGCAAACGCTCTGTCTATTGAAGAGCCGTCGTTTCCGCCAGGCCAGTCATCAGTGATGATAGTGCAAAGGACGATATCGCGGCGCCGGCCCACCAGCTGTAACAGAAAGTGCAGGAGGGCATATCCTGCCCCGCCACCGGACAGGTCCACTGCGATCCGGTCGCCGCGGGAGAGCCACCCGTGCGTACGGATCGCCCGCTTGGCCTTGGTTTCGAAGTCGGCAATGAAATGGTCCCTGCAGAGGTGCAGCCCCGAGTACCGCTGGTGGATGACGGCCTCTTTCCTGCACTTGTCGCACCGCATCTCTTCTCGCTACAAGCTGGAAGAGCAAAGATGTTTAAGGTTATGCCAGCCGGTCGTGCCATGTCATTTTATAGTCCCCCGAATAACCTCTGTTCAGAATGCCCCGCCCCGCCGAACACATCCGCTCGCTCCACAAGTACGAGCTGCGCATACTCTCTGCACTCGAGCGGTGGATGAAGCGGTACTCGTGGGTGCCGCTGGAGCAGATCCGGCAGACGACCGGCCTCTCCGACTCGGAGACAGACTACCGGCTCGGTCGTCTGATGGGTTGGGGGATGGTGCGGTACAACACCGTACCCTACGACGGTTATGCGCTGGTGTTTGGCGGGTACGACACGCTCGCCCTCCATGCTCTCGTCAAAAAAGGGACGGTTTCAGCGATCGGCTCCCTCATCGGCGAAGGCAAGGAATCGGTTGTGTACGAAGCGCTGGGCCTCTGCCCGGTCGCAATCAAGTTCCACCGGGTCGGCCAGCGCTCGTTCTCCGCCGCCCGGAGCAAGCGGGAGTACATGCCGGAAACAGGGCACTGCCCGTGGATCTTTGCATCCCGCCGATCGGCGGAACGGGAATATGCGGCGCTCACTGCCCTGCACCAGACAACGAGCGTCCCGCTCCCGGTCGCAAACAACCGCCACGCCGTCGTGATGTCTCTCATTGCCGGCGTGAACCTGAACCGCTGCCCCCTCGACGATCCCGGACCGGTGCTGGATGCGATCCTTGACAATGTCCGCTCGGCGTATCGTGCGGGGGTCATCCATGCAGACCTCTCGGAATTCAATATCATGATGGAGGAGGGCAGGCCGGTGATCATCGACTGGCCCCAGTGGGTGGAGACAGGCCACCCAAATGCAGAGCAGGTTCTCATAAAAGACCTTACAACCATCCTCACCTTTTTCAAACGGAAGTACCATATCCCGTACACACCCGAGGATGCACTCCAATGCGTGACCGGCTGAAAGTATTCGGGATCGATATCGTCAAGGGCTCGGTGCGCTCCAAGTCCCGCCGGCCGATGTACGCCCTGGTCCGGATGGAAGGCCCTGCGATTATCAGCGAGGGGGAGGTCTCGATGTTCAGGCTGATCCGGCTCCTGACTGCGGAACAGCCTGATATCCTCGCGGTCGACAGCCTGCAGGAGATTGCGGCAGACCAGAAGGAGCTCTTCTTCTTCCTGCAGGCCCTGCCCCCGAAGACGAGCCTCGTGCAGGTGACCGGGGGCGAGAGGAAGGAGACGCTCTCCAAGGTTGCCGCCCGGTACAATATCAGCTTCGACCGGTTCGACCCGTTCGCCGAGGCCCGCACGACGGCGCGGGTCGCGTCCCTTGGCGCTGGTGCGGAAGTGATCGCGTTCGAGAACGAGAGCGAGATCGTAGTCAGCCGGCACCGGTCGCCGGGAAAGGGCGGGTGGAGCCAGAACCGGTACTCCCGGAAGATCCACGGGGCGGTCCAGCGCAAAGGCCGGGAGATCGAGCAGGAGCTCATCTCGGCCGGCCTACGGTATGAGAAGAAGGAGACCCGGGCTTTCGGGGGGTGCAGCCGGGTCGCGTTCCGGGCCTTTGCGGTACGGGACCGGATCCCTGTCTCAACATACCGCGGCGCCGATGTGCAGGTCCGGATCAGCGGGAAACGGCTGGACCGGATCAGGTTCCGGCCGCTCACCGGAAGACCCCGTTACCTGATCGTCGGTATCGACCCGGGGACAACAACTGCGATAGCGGCGCTTGACCTTGACGGCAACCTCCTCCATATTGCAAGTTCCCGGCAGATGGATATGTCCGCGGTCACCGAGGCCCTTTACAAGGTCGGGAAACCGCTCATCATCGAATCCGA
>Ga0233423_10001199_pt1 | contig 13081 bp, 9 predicted proteins | sample Watercolumn_Mata_FD_180713 | JGI IMG/M metagenome (GOLD analysis project Ga0233423, IMG submission 180713) | Freshwater microbial communities from Lake Matano, South Sulawesi, Indonesia - Watercolumn_Matano_2014_112_MG | ecosystem: Environmental > Aquatic > Freshwater > Lake | place: Indonesia... | reverse complement strand
TTAATCCGGCTATTAATCTGTCCTTCCAAAATCTTGGGCTGCTCATTGATCTCTTTGAGCATAAAATGAGCAAAGCCGGCTTTTTCAGCCTGATCAATATCCCAATTAATATGAGTAGTTTTTTTAAAAACGGTTTTCCCCTCGCCATTGCTGATTTTAAAATTGTTTTTATCTAACACGGCGATTTCGTTTTCATCGAGAAAAACTACTTCCTTGGTAAAACCCAAGATTGCCGGGACATCCGAAGCAAGAAAATTTTCGTCTTTGCCTACGCCTAGGATTAAAGGGCTGCCTAGGCGAGCACCAATCAACTTGTTTGGCTCTCTTGACGAAATTACTCCGATGGCAAAAGAACCTACTAGCAATTTGAGCGTCTTAGATACTGCTTCTTCCAGGGGAATATCTTTGTAAAATTTTTCAATCAAGTGTACGATTACTTCGGTATCTGTCTGACTGGTAAAAATATGGCCTTCTTTGATTAGCTGGGATTTAAGGGATTCGTAATTCTCGATGATTCCGTTATGTACAATGGCGATTGAACCAGAACAATCGTAATGGGGATGGGCATTAGCTTGAGTAGGCGCACCGTGCGTTGCCCAGCGCGTATGCGCAATACCAACTACATCAGTAAGCGGCCTATGCCTCATTAATTTGTCTAGTGCGCTTATTTTCCCAGGAGACTTTCTTATAGATATGCTGTTTTTCTTTGGAGAGATTAATGCTATCCCGCTTGAGTCATAGCCGCGGTATTCCAAGCGTTTTAAACCGGTCAACAAAACAGATTGCGCTTCTTTTTCACCGATGTATCCGATTATCCCGCACATGGAGCACCTTTAGTTCTGGTATGGTCCTATCCCGCCGCAATATGCAAATTTTCCATATAACATAAGTCTTCTTTTATAAAATGACCCTGACGGGATTTGAACCCGTGTCGAGAGCTTGAAAAGCTCTTGTCCTAGACCAGGCTAGACGACAGGGTCTAGCAACCTTATTCGTTTCCCTCCGCAATTACCGGCGCGACACAAGAAACTAGATCTTTATCTTGCAGCTTGATTAAACGCACGCCTTGCGATGATCGACCAGTTTCACGTATATCTTTTACCGCACAGCGCAAGAATATGCCGTTCTGGGTAATTACCATCAGTTCGTCTTTATCATTGACGGTTTTTAAATTTACTGCTCGGCCATTCTTATCGGTAACCTTGATATTGATAACGCCTTTGCCGCCTCTGCTGGTTAGACGATATTCATCTATGGTTGTGCGTTTTGCAAAACCAAACTCTGTAACCGTAAGAATCGTGGAGTCCTTTTGCGGCACAACCATATCAATGACCTCGTCTTTTTTGGCCAAGGATATCGCGCGCACCCCATGAGCGCCTCTACCCATATCACGCACCTTGTCTTCGGAAAACCTTATGGCTTTGCCTTGCTTAGTCCCGATAAGCAATTCCTGCTTTCCATCGGTCATCTCGACTCCAATCAAAGTATCATTTTTATCCAAGGTAATACCGATAATCCCCCCCTTACGCGGATTGCCATAGGCGTCGAGTTTGGTTTTTTTGATTACCCCTAACTTAGTTACCATTACTAAATATTTATCCGGAGAAAACTCTTTTACCGGAATAGTCGAACTAACTTTAGCTGTCGCTTCCATCTCCACAAGATTAATAATCGCCTTGCCTTTGGATATGCGACTAGCCTGGGGGATTTCATAAACCTTTAACCAGTGAACCTGGCCTTTATCGGTAAAAATAAGCAGGTAGTCTTTGGTTGAAGCGACAAAAAGGTGCTCAATAAAATCTTCTTCTTTTAATTCGGCCCCGGTTGTCCCTAATCCTCCGCGTTTTTGTTTACGGTAGGCGCTTACCGGTAGGCGCTTAATATATCCACCGTGGCTAATCGTTACCACCACGTCCTCTTCGGCAATTAAATCCTCAACCTCTAGCTCCTCTGCCTCTGCGACGATATCGGTGCGGCGACTATCTCCATGTTTCTTCTTGAGATCTTGCAGTTCTTCCTTAATAATGGCCTCAACCTTTTTGGGTGAAGCTAAAATTGCCCGGCATAATTCAATTTTCTTTAACAGCTCAGCGTATTCGGCGTCAATTTTATCGCGTTCAAGAGCGGTCAGGCGCTGTAATTGCATCTCCAGAATTGCCTGTGACTGAATTTCAGACAAGGCAAATTCCTTCATTAAGTTCACCTTGGCTACATCAACGCTCTTTGAAGTTTTAATAACCCTGATAATCCGGTCGATAAACTTAAGGGCGATTTTTAAACCTTCTAAAATATGTGCTCGCTTTAAAGCCTTGTCTAGTTCAAATTGCGTACGCCTGCGGATAACCACCCTGCGGTGTTCAATATAACAATCTAGCGCCTGCCGTAAATTTAAAACTTTAGGCCGGTTATCTACGAGGGCCAACATAATAATTCCAAATGTGCTCTCCAGCTGAGTGTGCTTAAAGAGCTGGTTTAACACAACCTGGGATTCGCTGTCGCGCTTAAGCTCAACTACTATACGCATACCTTCTTTATCCGATTCATCGCGGATATCGGAAATCCCCTCGATTTTTTTCTCTTCGACCAGACTGGCAATGGATTCGATAAGAGCGGACTTCTGTACCTGATAGGGGATCTCGGTAAAAATAATTAAATCTTTGCCGTTCTTCTGGTGCTCTACTGTTGCCTTAGCGCGCATAACAAGCTTACCGCGACCTGTCATATAGGCATCTTTAATTCCACCTCTGCCGCAAATCAGGCCTCCGGTAGGAAAATCAGGACCTTTGATATAACGCATCAAGTCTTTAACTTCTGAGTCAGGGTGATCGATGAGATAAATAATTGTTTCACATACTTCGTTCAAGTTGTGCGGCGGAATATTTGTAGCCATACCAACAGCAATCCCGCTTGAACCGTTAACCAGAAGATTGGGCAAGGCAGCAGGTAGGAGCAATGGTTCTTTTAAGGAAGAATCGAAGTTTGGTCCAAAACTTACTGTTTCTTTCTCGATGTCGCCGAGCATTTCATCGGTAATTTCGGCTAAGCGTGCTTCGGTATAACGCATAGCTGCCGGCGCATCGCCATCGAGAGAACCAAAGTTACCTTGACCGTCAACCAAAGGATAGCGCAAGGAAAAATCCTGCGCCATTCTAACCAAAGTATCATAGATGGCCATATCGCCGTGAGGATGGTACTTACCCATGGTTTCGCCAACGATACGGGCGCATTTCTTATAGGGCTTGGGATGCTCAAGATTAAGCTCCCGCATGGCATAGAGTATACGCCGGTGAACGGGCTTAAGACCATCTCGGACATCAGGTAGGGCACGTCCGACAATTACGCTCATAGCGTAATTCAAATAAGAATCCATAACTTCTTCTTCAATATAAACTTCAACTATTTTTTCATGACGTGCATACATAATTAAACGTCCAAGTTTTTAACTTGGTGAGCATGATCTTCAATAAATTCACGGCGGGGCTCAACCTGGTCCCCCATTAAGACCGTAAACATTTTGTCCGCCTCAACCGCATCTTCTAAAGTGACCTTGAGAATTGTTCTCCTCTCAGGATCCATAGTTGTCTCCCAGAGTTGCTGAGGATTCATCTCTCCCAACCCTTTGTACCTTTGAATATGCATCCCTTTAGCAGCTACCTCCTTAATATAAGCCAGTAATTCTTTCAGACCAAAAACTTCTTTTACATCGTTATCGCTTATAATACGGTAGACGGCTTTTATCTTTTTATCCCCTTCATTGACTGTACCAATTTTTGGCGCCGCAACATTACCAAAATATGTTGCAAACTCAAACCCTAATTTCTCTATACTTAAAATCAACTCTTCAATCTCCTGTGCTTCAAATAGATGCAAAACATCTTGTTCTGTCTCCTTGCTTTCCTTTTCCATAAGGCTGGCCAATTCTTTGTCAGAGTAGACAAATTGGTCTTTACTATCCACTTTTACCCTATAAATAGGCATTTTTTTGGTTTTAGGATTTCTCAAACTAAGATATTCTGCAAAGTTTACTCCCTTTTTATCCAAATATCTTCCGAGCCTATCCATCTCCACTAGAAGCCTCAAGAGTTCTTTAAACTGATTGTCGGTAAAAGTCTGCTTATCCTTGATACGGACTAATTTATGCCCTTCCCTCCCCAAGTCTAATAACATGTCATTCATCTGCTGCTCGGTTTGAATATATTCTTCTCGCTGACCTCTTTTAATCTTATAAAGAGGCGGTTGAGCTATATAAACATACCCTTCTTCTACAAGCTTGGGTAGCTGTCGATATAAAAGAGTCAAAAGCAAAGTGCGGATATGCGAACCGTCGATATCTGCATCTGCCATAAGTATCAGCTTGTGGTACCTTAAGTTAGACAGGTCGAACTCTTCTCCGATACCTGTGCCTAAGGCAGTAATAATTGTTCGGATTTCGTCATTTGACAAAATTTTGTCCATTCTGGATTTTTCTACATTTAAAATTTTTCCCTTGATCGGCAAAATTGCTTGGAACCTCCTGTCGCGACCTTGCTTCGCCGAGCCACCAGCTGAATCGCCTTCTACAATATAAAGCTCGCAGAGTGCCGCATCGCGCTCTGAACAGTCTGCTAATTTACCAGGGAGTCCGGCTCCCTCCAGAGCGCCTTTTCTGCGGGTTAATTCCCGTGCTTTGCGCGCAGCCTCTCTGGCACGTGAAGCTACGATTACCTTCTCAATAATTTTATTGGCAACCGAAGGGTTTTCTTCAAAATAGCTGGAAAGGGCTTCAAGGCTACTAGAGGCAACTAACCCTTCTATTTCAGAATTACCCAGTTTAGTCTTTGTCTGTCCTTCAAACTGCGGGTTAGGAACTTTTACGCTAATGACCGCGGTTAAACCCTCCCGAACGTCGTCTCCAGTTATAGCAATATTATCCTTGAGTAAATTTTTGGATTTGGCATACTGGTTGACCGCACGGGTTAGGGCAGACTTAAAACCAGACAGGTGCGTGCCGCCTTCAACAGTATTAATATTGTTGGCAAATGAAAACATGGTCTCGGCATAACCATCATTATATTGAAGAGCGCCTTCAATATTAACTTCGTCTTGAGGCTTTTCAAAATAAACCACTTTGTTATGAAGCGGATTTTTATTCTTATTCAAATACTCAACAAAAGATACGATCCCGCCAGAGAACTCAAATACCGTTTCTTTATCCGTACGCTCATCTTTCAATTTGATTTTTAACCCTTTATTCAAAAACGCCAGCTCTCTTAAACGCTGAGCAAGAATATCATACGAATACTCTGTTTTGCTAAAAATTGTCTTATCCGGCCTAAAAGTAATCTTGGTGCCAGTCGAGGCACTTTTGCCAACCACGGTCAATTTAGAAACGGTTTTGCCTCGCTCATACCGCTGATGATAAATTTTACCGTCCCTCTTAACTTCTACCTCTAACCAGTCGCTAAGAGCATTAACGCAACTCACCCCAACTCCGTGAAGGCCTCCCGAAACTTTATAAGAACGATGATCAAATTTTCCACCGGCATGTAGCGTGGTAAGAGCAACTTCTACCGCGGGTTTATGTTCGGTCTTATGCATATCTACCGGAATCCCGCGACCGTTATCAACAACAGTAATGCTATTATCTTGGTGAATATCGACAGTGATCGAGTCACAAAATCCCGCTAGACTTTCATCGACGCTATTGTAAACAACCTCAAAAACAAAATGATGCAGTCCACGCATGGAGGTGTCGCCAACATACATTGCCGGCCTGCGTCTAACAGCCTCAACGCCTTCTAAGACCTGAATGCTAGTGGCATCATATGTCTTTGTTTTCAGCTCGGGCTTAACGCTGCCCTTCACTTCCCCTTGAGGCTTTCTCTCTTGCCTATCTTTTGCCACTATATTTCTCCGATGCGCAAATTGATATCATTCAATTGCGAGTTTTCCTTTTTAAGACGACTGAGTAATTCTGATTTTTTTAGACGCAAGGCGTATAACCATACAGAAGAATCTACGCTTAACCCCAGAATTCCCTTTTTAAAATATTTAACTTTTATATGCCCCAACTCTTTCTTTGTCAAGGATTTTTTTAACCACTGTTCCGGATCAGCGTCGATAGATACATTCTTCTTGGTTACAAGCCCAGCCATTATCTTATCTATTGTGTTTTTTAAAGGCTCCATATTCTTAACTCAGACGCATAGGTAATACTATATATATATAACCACTCATACGTATTACCCCAGGTTTTTCTGCATCAACTAACTCTAAACTCACCGTTTCTTCATTGAGTATCTTCATAACATCCATCAAATACACCGGGTTAAAACCGATCACCAACTCTTTTCCTTGATATTCTACCTCTAACTCTTCGTGAAACTCGCCAACATCAGGAGTAGATTTAGAGATCGCTAATTTATTTTTAAAGACCTCTAGCTTGACCGCTTGATAATCCTGCGTAGATAAAAGCGCCGCCCTTCTAATAGCCAATAAAAACTGGTTGCGCCCTACCTTCATTTTATTTTCAGATGCCGGCGGTATAACTTGTTTATAGTCCGGAAATTCTCCTTCTATTAAGCGCGATACAATCCCTACATCCCCTAAATCAAACAATACTTGATTAGTATTGACAATCAAAGATAACTCACCTTCATCCTTTAAGTTGCGACTTAACTCTTGGATTGTTTTAATAGGAACTATCATACTAAGCTCTATCTCTGACTCCAAAGGAAGTTTTCTCTCAGCAATTGCCAGGCGTTTACCGTCGGTAGATACCAAAATCAGTACCCCTTTGGTTATTTTAAAAAGTATACCATTTAAAACATAACGTGTTTCATCAAATGATACAGCAAAAGAGGTTAAAGATAGGGTTTGTTTTAAAACAAACTGCTCAATTTTGATTGCCTTCTTATCTTTAAACTCGGGCAACTTAGGAAATTCTTCTTTAACTAACCCCATAATCTTAAACTGACACATATCTGAATCTATTGTAATCTGATTGTTTTTTTTAGTGGTAACATTAATAACATCCACAGGGAATTCTTTAACAATATCACTAAATCTTTTGGCGGGAACAGCAATAGATCCCGATTCTTGCATATCCACAGGAATCACACAAGTTATCCCTATATCTAAATCTGTTGCTGTAAGCCTTAAATTATTAGTTTGACCCTCAATTAATATATTAGAAAGTATGGGTAGAGCAGATTTAGAAGTAATAACATTTTGGACGGTTTGGATTGCTTTTACTAAATCATCCTTTTGAACCTTAAATCTCATTTTAATCTCCTTCTGTTTTTATATAAAATTAAAATCGTATTAATCATAGTGTATAACTCTTATTGTGAATAAGTGCACAACTAGTTGTTAAAACACTGGTTACAATATTTATCTATGTTTAATAATCTGGGTATTATTGTTGAATAATTTGAATAAGTTTTTCTACACGTTTTTTTAATTCCGGGTTATGATCTATATTTTCTTTAAGTTTTTTATATGAATGTAATACTGTGGTATGATCTTTTCCACCGAAAAGTTCTCCAATTTCAGGAAGAGATAGCTCTGTTAATTCTCTACTAAGATACATGGCTATTTGTCTAGGTAGTACTACTTGCTTATTTCGGCGTTTGGTCTTGAGGTCTTGTAAGGAAATCCCGAACTCTTCTACTACGCAGCGTTGGATAAAATCCACCGTAATTAATTTAACAGGTTCTTTCAGTAAATCTTTTAGAACCTCTTTAGTAAGTTGTAAAGTAACTGGCTCCTCTTCCAATAAAGAGTAGGCAATAGTCCTAATCAAAGCTCCTTCTAATTCTCGGATATTGGTTTTAATAAGCCCCGCGATGAAAAATATAACATCTTCAGGGACATGAACAGGCTCACGTTCGATTTTTTTCTTTAGAATCGCTACACGAGTTTCTAGGTCTGGAGGCTGTATATCTATAGCAAACCCCCACCCAAACCGCGAAACCAGCCTTTCTTGTAGATTAGTAATTTCTTTTGGTGGTCGGTCAGAAGAAAACACAATTTGTTTATGTGCATCATATAAAGCGTTAAAAGTATGGAAAAACTCCTCTTGGGTAGACTCCTTCCCGGCTATAAAATGGATATCATCAATAACCAAGATATCTAGGTTGCGATATTTTTGGCGAAAAGCAGCAGTAGAACGATGCACAATAGCGTCGATTAATTCATTAGTAAATTTTTCACTGGAAATGTAACATATTTTAACTTCCGAGACAGTATTATTTTTTATCTGATGGCATATAGCCTGAATAAGGTGTGTTTTACCTAACCCGACCCCCCCATAAATAAATAACGGATTATAGGTCTTGGCAGGCGAATTAGCCACTGCCAAAGAATATGCGTGTGCATGCCGATTTGATGGACCGACTACAAAATTGTCAAACGTGTAACGCGAATTTAGATTAACAGTATTTACAACAGGGATGCTTTTGATGTTTGTTGCAGGAGTAACGCCAGGAGCCTCTGTGCTTGGTGGATCTGGGCTCACAGTCAGTCTTACTAACAGATTATCCAGTCCCCGTAGTTTTAGGATCTCTTGGATTAGTCCAAAATAATGTTTCTCTACCCACTCTTTAAAAAATTGATCCGGTGCTTGGAGGTCTATATTTTGGTTGTCGTTGGTAGAAAATTTTAATGGTAAAATCCAAGTTGCAAAGATAGTTTCGCCTAGCTTGGCTTTTAAATCGCCCTGGGCCTCTTCCCATTTTTTAGAAAGCTCGAACATGCTTACCTGTTTAGCACAACTCAATGTATTAACAGTTTATACACAGCTTGCATAAAACTGTGGATAGGGAAAATTTCTAACTAGTCCTTTAACAAAACTATTATAACAAAGCGTAAACCGCTTGCAAGTGAAAAAGATAAACGCCAGTTATTATACAATATTATATTTATGCGTCAACAAAAAACTTGACCGCCTTATAAATGTATGTTACAATTCACAAATCTTAGGAAATATTCACACGCATTAAAGGAGAGGCAATGAAAAAAAATTTAAAGACACCTACAAATATCGTCGGTAAAAAACGCCACGGCTTCCGCAGCAAGATGACAACTAGATCTGGTCGCAAGGTGTTGGCGCGCCGTAGACACAAGGGCAGAAAGAGGCTTTGCATTTGAACCCAACAAAGGTAACGCTTTTTTTAATAGCTATGTATCAAAAGTATTTAAGGCTCATATTTCCAGCTTGCTGTCGTTTTGAGCCAAGCTGTTCTGAATTTATGAAGCAGGCCATCTTAAAATACGGTTTAATCAAAGGAATATATAAGGGGCTTACGAGAATATGCCGCTGTCATCCTTTTTCAGGGCAGTCTGGTTATGATCCTATAAGATAATGGAAAAAAGATTTATTTTAGCCATTGCTTTATCTTTCCTAGTATTATTTACTTGGTCTGTTTTGTTACCCAAGCCACAACCTGTTGAAAATAAAGCGGTTACATCATCAAACCTTCAACTAAATACAACACCCCCATTTTCTTCAATTTCAAAGGTCGCCTTGACAGTTAAACCAAGTGTTAGCGAGGTGGAGGAAACCGTTAAATTCACCCAAGATAACCGGGAGATAATTTTTAGTCCTTCCCAGGCTGACATTGTTGAAGTGGTTTTTAAAGACAAACTCGAACATCGTTTCCCGCTGAAGCAAGGTTTTCTTAGTGGCGGAGATATTTTGTTCAAGCAGCAAAACTTAACCGAGGACTCCATTACATTTATTTATGAAGATCAAATTAAGCGCATTGTCAAAAAATTTACTTTTCCTTTCAATAGCTATCTTATACAATTAGATACGAGAGTGGAAAATCTATCCCCTCTTCCCATACAATTAAACCCTAAACTCATTATAGGCAGATTGGACCTATCAACGAAGAATCCACAGTTTCGTTACCAAGATGTTTTTGTGGCTAACAAAGAAAAAACTATGCATTTTTCAGCAGGAAAAGACGTTAGTGCTTCAGAGATAAAATTTATTGGATTGCGCGATCAATATTTTTGTATCATTGTCGCCCCCATAGAGATAACACCTAGTGCTTATATCAAAAAAATTGCTCCATACGAATCCGAAGTAGGGATATTGCTAAGCGATTCTATCTTACGACCTAAAACTCAGATTGGACATTCTTATCGTATTTATATAGGACCCCAAGATTTACACATACTCAATAGCATCAATCCAGAATGGACAACAATTATCTATTTTGGCCTCTTTGACGTTATTGCCCAAGTGCTTTTGCAATTACTCGGTTTCTTTTATGGGTTAGTACACAATTGGGGCTGGGCTATAATTATATTAAGCCTTACTGTTTATTTTCTACTTTTTCCACTTTTAATTAAACAAATGCGTTCTATGAAAAAGTGGCAAACTTTACAGCCAAAGATTGAAGCCCTGCGCCAAGAATTTAAGAATAACCCACAAAGGCTTAATAAAGAGATGATAGAGCTTTATAAAGAACACAAAGTGAATCCGTTTAGCGGGTGCTTGCCACTATTATTGCAAATGCCGATCTTTTTTGCGCTTTATCAGGCATTAATTCGCTCAACAGCGTTAAGAGGGGCACAATTTTTATGGATCAAGGACTTATCTTCGCCCGACAAATTGTTTGTTCTAAAAAATGCTTTGCCCTTCTTAGGCAATCAAATAAACATCTTACCAATTCTGATGGCCATTAGTATGTTTGTTCAACAAAAGATCTCTATGGTTCGAGCAACTGGCGAGATGGCTGAACAACAAAAGATAATGTCTATTATTATGCCTGTTATGTTCGGAGTTATTTTTTACCAAATGCCATCAGGATTAGTGCTGTATTGGTTTGTAAATAGCATCTTAATGCTTTGCTATCAATTACGTATTAATAGTCAAAAATGAAGAAAATCCAATCTATAGAAGTCGAAGGGAATACAGTTGAAGAAGCTATTCAAAAGGCCCTAAAGGCATTAAAACTGCCGCGCAATCGAGTTAAAATAGAGAGTCTATCTGAAGAGAAAAAAGGGCTTTTTGGGATGCCTGGTGCTAAACCAGCAAAAGTGCGTGTAAGTGTGATTCCGGACCAAGAAAACACTTGACAACGAATTTAGTTTTGCGATAATTAAGGTAGTCTAAAGCAATGTTCCGCAAGGAACTATTGGCAACTCTAGTAATATCAATGGGTAAAATAGTCGTAATCTGCAATCAAAAAGGCGGCGTAGGCAAAACAACTACTTCAATTAATCTCGCCGCTTATCTAGCGATATCAGGTAAAAAAGTTATGCTGGTTGATCTAGATCCCCAGGCTAATGCTACTAGCGGTATAGGAATCAATAAGCACGATATTAAAAAAAGCACATACCACATTCTTCTTGAAGAATTAGAGTTAAGCGATATTGTCCAGAAAACTATAGTGGATAATTTGATACTCGCTCCTTCTAATTTGGATTTAACCGGAGCAGAAGTGGAATTGGTAGGAGCATTGGGTCGAGAATATCGATTGAAAAGGGCGCTACAACCTGAAAAAGACAATTATGATTTCATAATAATTGATTCCCCGCCATCGCTAGGGTTGCTTACCATTAATGGTTTATGTGCTGCTGATTCAGTGATTATCCCAGTACAATGCGAATATTATGCCCTGGAAGGTTTAACGCAACTACATAATACTATTAGACTTGTGAAAGAAAATCTCAATCCCTCCCTAGTTATCGAGGGGGTGCTTTTAACCATGGCAGATTTTCGTACTAATCTCACAAAAGAAGTTATCCAAGAAGCGCGCAATCATTTTCAGGATAAAGTCTATAATACAGTAATTCCCAGGAACATTCGCTTAACTGAAGCTCCAAGTTTTGGCAAACCCATTGCTTTCTATGATCAAAACTCTCTCGGAGCGCAAAAATATGAAGAACTCAGTAAAGAAATAATAGGTTGACCAGCTTAATGGGATCCTAAGGGCGGCGAAGTAAAGATATTGCAATAAATAAAGCAAAAAGAAAAGTGCCTCAAAATTTAAAATCTCAAAAGGAGTGGTTGAATGGAAAGAAAAGCTTTAGGAAAAGGACTAGGGGCATTAATTCCTGAGAAAGCAGTTGTTAGCGAGATGCACAAAGAGGAAATTATTTATGTCCAATCTGGACAAATTAAACCTAATCCATTCCAACCGCGTGAAGATTTTGATCAGCAGAGCATCGAAGAATTAGCGCAATCCATTAAAGAAAAAGGAGTTATTCAGCCGCTTTTGGTCAGACGCAGAGGCGATAATTACGAATTGATAGCTGGAGAGAGAAGACTGCGTGCTGCTAACTCTTTGGGCCTCAGAGAGATACCGATTATTGTGCGCGAAGTAAACGACCAAGATTCTTTAGAAATAGCTTTAATAGAAAATATTCAGAGAGAAAACTTAAATCCCATTGAAGAGGCTCATGCATATCAGCATCTGATGAATAAGTTTAGAATTACTCAAGAAAAAATTTCTGAAGCCGTTGGAAAGGCAAGGGTTACTATTACTAATACCTTGCGTCTACTTAAGCTTCCACATGAGATTCAGCAGGAAATGAAGAAGGGGCGTATTAGTTTTGCGCATGGCCGGGCACTACTGGAGATTGAAGACGCTAATCATCAACGCAGATTAGCCCAAGATATTATCTCCAAGGGCTTATCTGTGCGAGAACTGGAGAATTTGATAAAGACAAGTCGGCCGAAATCAAACAAAAGAAGCATCGGTCGAAGCCAGCGTGAACCGCTGGTTGCTGTATTTGAAGAGCAGTTACAACATGCTTTAGCTACAAAGATTAGAATAAGTAAAAGAAAAAAACGCGGGCATATCAGCATAGAATTTTATTCCGAAGAAGACCTTCAGCGCATAGTTAACATTATTAAAGCCAGCGCTGCCCTGACCGACGCAAGACATACATCAGGAGGAGAGGAAGATAAATAATGGCTCAAGCAGTCTTGATTTTAATTAAGCCCGACGGGCTCAAGAAATCCCTAACCGGAAATATTCTTACTCGCCTGTCTGAAACTAAGCTTTAAATTGTTGCCGCTAAAATGGTACGCGTAACAAGGCCCTTGGCAGAAGAGCACTACAAGCACTTAAAAGACAAGCCATTT
>Ga0233423_10001198_pt1 | contig 13090 bp, 16 predicted proteins | sample Watercolumn_Mata_FD_180713 | JGI IMG/M metagenome (GOLD analysis project Ga0233423, IMG submission 180713) | Freshwater microbial communities from Lake Matano, South Sulawesi, Indonesia - Watercolumn_Matano_2014_112_MG | ecosystem: Environmental > Aquatic > Freshwater > Lake | place: Indonesia... | reverse complement strand
CCAATTTAATTTTATGTGCTGGAACCTTCCTTCTAGGATAAAGTCTTAATAGCCTCTAATGTCCTAAAGATTTTCACATCGCTCAGAGGGTCTCATCGTGGAAAACTTGCAAATGTCCGCCTCAATGGTAGATAAAGATTTGCCATTCATGATCGACAAAGTGCCGTTCCAAGGCCCGTATGCTTCAGAGCATCCCTTTCTCAACGAGCCTGGCATCCTCGCGACTCTGGTGATGACCGATCGAGGTTTTGTACCGACCAATATCTATCAAACAGCCGATGTCAAAGCATCGGCTCGTTTAGAGTTCGAAAATAGGTGCTCAGGAGCCGAGAGCGTCCTGTGCAATGCCGCCAGCTTGATGATCGTTGCTCACTACAACGGAGCACTCGACCACACCAGGCGCATGCAGACCGTGCACGATCTCTGGAATCACCTGCACAGCAATAATGCACAAGATTGCCAGGTGCGCTCTCAATCCCCCGAAGAAGGCATATTGGCCAGATAAAACCGGGAACTCCCGGCACTGTCATTTGTCAATAGCAACTGTGTATTGGTAAATACAGAGAGTCTGAGAGGTATCCACAATGAACGCACTAAACTTGCAATCGCATTATCGTCCAGCAAACGATGCCAACTCGCATGCTCAATCCCCCGACCACGGCTATGCGATGATAATGATGTTTTTAGGCATGGTACTTTTTGGAGCAATGCTCCATCTCAGTTTTTCTGAAGGCATGGCCGACGACGGAACAGCAAATCTAGGGTCGAATGGCCCAAGTTTTTATCAATCATATGGTGATGCTGGCTAAGGTCGGGATTTATTTTATTCTTGTCTTGCACCCCAGGACTGTCTTGCCTTGGTTTGCTGGGGAAATCTCTGAGGCTCTTGATCCCGCATGCCCTGACCTGGCGTCGAGATATCCTTTGCAAACATAAAGACTAAAGTCATGACAGCAAAGACGATAGAAAAGACATTGAGCCATCGCGAGTCTTTTTCCAAGCGTTCGCTCTCTCGCCTGGCCTCATTTACATATTTTGTTTTTCGATCATCTTTTTCTGCCATGTCAGACATCCCCCATTTTTTTAGGATCGATCTTATTACGGTGCTGCAGAATATCTGCCCATAGATCGCCTTTTTTTGCCAACCTCTCCCAAATAGACATCATCGTAAATTGGGTCGGATACAGGTTTTTATCTCTCAACTCATCCCAGGCAATCGGCAGTGAGACTGTAGCATCGATACTGGCACGTAGGCTATACGGCACGGGCAAAGTCTTGCCGCGCGCATTCATATTATGATCAAAAAACACCTTGCCTGTGCGCTTTTTGATGGCCCAATCCATGGTGATGAGATCAGGCAGACTGTCCATCATGTGTCGACCAATTGTCTCCACCCATTTGCGCACCTGGTCATAAGCGACTCTTCGTTCGATTGGTATATAGATATGCAAACCTGTCTTGCCGCTTGTCTTGACGTAGGCTATCAAGCCCATCTCATCCAGGAGATCCTTTAACCATAGGGCACAGGTCGCCGCAGCTCTAAAGCCCTTTTCGTGCAATTGGGGCTCTTCTTTTGCTTTTTCCTTACCACTATACAAATAGGGATCAAGGTCTATAACCATAAAATCTGGAAAATTGGCCGCGCATTTCTGTATTTTTTCTACACTGCCAGTGCAATCTAGACTCAGCCTTGGACCAGTCTTGTCATTAGCAATGCGGGTATGAGTGGCATGCAATTCGAGCGCACCCATTTGACCAAACCACAATAAAGTGGCCAGACTGTTGCACAGCATAAAATCGCCATCGTCATCGCCATGCTCTGAAAACATTTTGACAGTATCGATAAAGTCAGGCGCTCCCTTGCCTTTATGCTTTTGAAAAAAGCTCTGTCCCTCGATACCATCGGGACGACGGATCAAGGTGAAAGGACGGTCCTTTAAGTGTGGCTGGATGAAGGGCCAGATCTTTACGAGATAGATCAAATAATCACGCTTTGTATACGCAGGGTGATCCTTGGTCTTGGGCCAAAAAACCTTATCCAGGTTAGTTAACTTGATCTCGTGGCCTTGGACCTTGATCGATCCTTGCTTGCTCATAGCACCAATTTGGTCAATGAGGTCCTGATGCTCGTGCTTTATAGGTTTTATAGTCTTGATTGACTTAGAAGATTTGACAGACTTGTTTGCAATAGTCTTTTTAGACCCCACACTGGTACTGTCGATATCCTCGCGGACCCTCATAAACACTGGCGCCCGCAACATCCCTTTGCTCGTGGCCTCTGCATATTTGACCTCGACGACTATCTGCGGTGTAAGCCAGGTGACTGGCTCTTTGACAGACTCAGGCAAATCGATTGGAGCAGATTTTCTTATTAGAGGTTTAAACAAGGCCAAGAGAGCTTTCATATTGGTGGCATTAAACCCGGTGCCCACTTTGCCGGCAAATTGGAGAGTCTTGCCACTTTTGCGAGCTACCAGCAAGGCGCCAAAATGCGCGCTACGAGCACCAGTACCCCGAGTATAACCGCATACGATAAACTCATCGCTCTTATGCCCTTTCCATTTAATCCAATCCTTTGCGCGCTGCCCGGGCCTGTATCTACCATCAAGAGTCTTGGCCACGACTCCCTCCAGTCCTTCTTTCATTGCTTCTGCAAAAGCCTCGATCCCCGAACATTTGTAAGGCTTGATCAACTCCACAGGTCCTTTCGCTTTGACAGTGTTTTTTAACAACTTTCGTCTTTCGACGAGAGGCATGTTGGTGGCATCTATTGCACCTGACTGCAAGATATCAAACAAGACATAGCGCAGATCTAAAGATCCCGCCTGTAAGACCTCAAAATTTGGCCTGCCGTTCTCATCAATAGCGACGATTTCGCCGTCCACCACCAAATTGTCCCTTTGTCCGGCTAGCACCTCGACTATCTCAGGAAATTTTGCCGTAATATCGATCCCATTACGAGAAAGCAGAACCACCTCCTTGCCAAACTTGCAAGCTATGACGCGAATACCATCGAGCTTAGGTTCGAAAGTCCATTTTTCACTGCCCTTTGCGTCAAAAGGCTGATCTCCTAGCGTGGCTAGCATGGGAGCAAAATCTTTGCTTTCAACCGATGTTTTCTTTGTCAAATTTGATTTTGTTTTGGTCTTTGTTTTGACCTTTATTTTCTCGATTTTTTCATCAGTTTCCGGGTCCTTCAATCGCCGCCTACTGATAACGGACTTGTCGTCTGCAAGCAAATCACTTTCTGGATCTCGATCCTTGGCGAGATCCGCATACTCGTCCTTATGCTTGATCAAAAGCCAGTTTTTAGGGCTCTTGCCAAACTTGACCAGAGCCCAGGAGCCCTTTAGTTTTTTACCCTTGAGAGTAAAAGCCAATTTACCTTTTTTTAGGCCAGCTTTAAAAGCCTTATCGACCTCGGCTCTGCTGCCATCCGGGAGATCATCCAGAGTAAACGTCCCGTTATCCCAAACAATCACATCACCACCACCATATTGGCCCTCCGGGATATGCCCCTCAAAATCGGCATAATCCAATGGATGATCCTCGACATGCACAGCAAGGCGCTTCTGGCTTGTATCATTTGAGGGCCCCTTAGGCACCGCCCATGACACCAAGACGCCATCGGACTCTAAACGAAAATCGTAATGCAGATGCGAGGCCGCATGCTTTTGGACGACAAAGATAAGAGGCCTCTGAGCTTTACTGGATTTTTTGCCGGGCCCTGGCTCGGCTGTTTTGGAAAAATCCCTCTTTGCGGCATATCGCTTGAGCTTTTGCATTATCAATGCCTCTGATGCAGTTTGCAGTAGGTCTAAAAAGACAAGCAGTGAATATATTGGTTCCAATTCCACAAAACCTACATAAATAAGCATAAAAACATTTCAGTTTTGTTCAATAAGTGGAACGATCGAATTCTAGATAAGTCAAATCTGAAAGAGGTCTGTTAGATGAAAATGACATGGCTAATAATGCCACTGTCGATGATGCTATCAGCAGTGACCTGTTGTTTTACAACTGGCAAGATCCGGAGAGAGCAAATGAGAGTGTTGACCCTTTTAAATTGTCCTGATAATGCACCTCCGCTTAGAGCCTTACGTCGCAACGAGTATGATCTCTTTATGGCAGGCTCATTTGCCGAGGCCCTGGATTATCTAAACAAGATGCCATTCGACCTTGTACTATGCCAGGACAATTTTGCCAACTACGAAATGGCTATTGCTGAGGCTCTCCGTCTAATACGCACCAACAAATGCCAGACCGATGTGCCGGTCATTTGCTGCCACATGGACAACGATCCGATCGATGAAAGATATCAAAAGCGAGTCTCCGATCTCTTGCTACAGTATGGCGGCCAAGGATATCTAGACAATCGCGCTTGCACGCCAAGGCATTTTGCAAACTCCATCGCCAATTGCATGCGTAGAGCAGTCGGCGGCATCTGCATTACTAAGGCAGTCTGAGCGGAAGTACATATAGATCGGCCTACATCATTTGGGCGGGAAAAGGGTGATATCCAAACCACTGCTATTTTCGTTGGTTAGCAAAGCATTGCTATGCTCGTGCTCACCGGAAAGAGTGTCAGTCTCTTTGGATTGGCGCCTAAAACGCTTGTCCAGGCGAGTGCCATCGGTAGCTGGAGGAGACTCTAAAAGAGAGCGCATGACGGTTTCTTTGGCAATGTTGATCCGCTTATGAGGAGGCAGACATTGCTCGACTTTTTGACGCACCTGCCACTGACTCTCAGTCGCGGACAAAGACCAGTCCGGCTCGATATAGGAGCCCAGCCCCAAGGTCTTTTGCAAAGCAGCAGTGAGATCCTTGAGCATGCGCGGATACTCCGTATGCTCTGCTCTAAAGGGCAAAAAGGGTACATCCGTATACTGCGGCAGCTTGCGAAAATGATTGAAGAGGGCGACCATACGCGACTCGTCAAAAAGCACCCCACAAATAACCAGATCGGGTGCCTCAGTATCCAATAAACTCACAGCCTGGTCGTATTCGAGCGCGTGCACTAACTCGTAGCCGGTCAAGGCATTCACCAAAAATTTTTGGCCTGGTAGGCCATCCGCTATGAGTATTCGAGCTTTTGGATCCATTTGGTGTTTGCGCCTCGCGTGCGTTCAAAGAGACCCCAAAAAAGGTCGAGAGACCAAAGAGAGTACAAAAGTGTCCTTCGGTAAGAGACATTAGCAGATAAGCCTTCTTGTCATGCCCATACTGAAGCGAATTCTATCGAACTGCCAGCCATACGATGACCAAAAGTGGCCCGAGGTGAACAAACGGTGAACATTAGAATCAATTAATAATCTAGAACTCTACTATTTTTTCTGCAAGCTTTTCTAATGCAATCGTCGAATTGAGCCACCCGAGCGGAGCAAACTTGATATGGCGAGTACTCAGATAGGTCTTAAAAAATTCCTCGACCGCATCGATCCTAGCCTGTGACAGCTGACCGAAAGAATTGATGTCTCCATAGGTCTCGCAAGGCGGGTGCACGGCTATGATCCGATCATTACGTACGGTGGTGTTGCCTTTGATCTGCTCGACTTCTAATATGCCGATTACTCTGGTTCTTATCAGGCAACCAGTCAAGACTGGCTCTTCCATCAAGATGACAACGTCCAGAGGATCGCCGTCCTCGGCCATGGTCGAAGGGATGAAGCCATAGTTGAAGGGAAAGGTCAAACCCGATTTGAGAGTGAACAGATGCTCGAAAAGTCCCGAAGAAGCATCGTACTTGTATTTATTACGACTGCCCTTGGATGTTTCTACAATCACTTTGATCAGGTTTTTTTGATCCAAGGCAGTCACACCGGAGAGATCGATTGCAGGCACGTCTGGCTTTTTCACTTGCTTGGCAAGTATATTGCCGGCCTTTTTGAGCCTGGACACGCTTTTGATCTGTTCACTGGTGTTTTTCTTCATTTTTTGCCTGGTATCAAAGACTTCGCTGGAGCTGGTTCTTCGAGATTGGAGGGGAGCAGCGTGTGAGGCGAGCTCAGGCCCTGATCCTGCCATTTTTTTTGAGCGGCATTTGGATGCTGAACGGGCTGGCTTGTCGAAGCCTTGATCATATCCGTGGCTTCGGCAGTTGCGCAAGATGGACTGCCTAAGGCACCGGGACCACCCTGTCCCACCGACTTATCATTACTGGCACAATTTTGTTTAGCATCGCTAGACCATTTCATGGCAATTTTTTCTTGGCTTTTAATACATTCGAGCGCTTGTCTGGTCAAGCCCCATTCGCCGGCCAGTTTGATTTGAGCCTCCTCGTAGGATATGCGACTGGCATCGACTTCTTTATCACTACCGATTTTATCGATATAAAGCGCCAGAGCTCGAGCATATTTGTTGCGTGTCATCTCCACATTCTTAGCGAGCAAGGCTATTTTTTGCAGTCTGGCATTGGACAAGTGCTTGGTGGATCTATTAACTTTGAGTTCGGTCTTGCGCAGGCTCTCATCGACTGAGTCAGTTTCCTCTGCACCGACGGCAGTGCCGCAAACAAGAAGCACTGCCGCTAAGATAAACGGCCTATGACAAATTCTGATCATTTTGATTATTCTGATCATTTTATATGCTTCATTTTATTCATCAGGCTCTAGCGATCAAAACCATCGAGCTCGTTGAGCTGTTTAGCGACTGCCGCCACGACTTTTTCCTTGAGCACTTCGGCATCGCCATAACGGTCGCTGGCTTCTAGAGATGCCACCATCAGCTCCAGCTGTTGGGCGCGCTCCAATTCGTCGCCGCGAGCGGTAACGGTACCATTTTCAAACATGGCTTCGTCTTGAAGAGCTTGCTGTAGCTGGCCTATGGCACGCTCGTACTTGGCTGCACATTCGATATGATCGGGCTCGCCACCGTGAGCATTTTCGTGCTTGGCAGCAGCAACCTCGAGTCGAGTGATCAATTTTTGGATACGCTCAAAATTGTTAGTCATCATCAAAACTCCGTTTAATCTTTATTTAGCATCTGCTACTGTTACTACAAAAACTTGCTTGTCTGATTGGCCTTTAAGCGAAAAAACTGGTCTCGAAAAACCATTTTTTTGCAGCAACTGTTGAAAGGCTTTGAAGGCGGGATCTTCTTCGGGTGTAGTTTGTCCGGGTTTGCACTCAAGCTCGATGTTTTGGTCTAGCTCGTTCTCCAGTGCATCGACTATCGAATCTTTCCATTGGTACACTTTATCCTTGATTTCTTGAGGTTGACCTTCCAGACAACTCATATCCCAATTTTTCAATTTTTTGGGATTACGTGCAGCACCTTCTTCCGGCTGCATTTCTCTGCTCTTTAATTCTTCGCAACTGGCCTCACCGCCAAATGAATCATTTTTGGTCGATCCCAATTGCTCATTGGCAATAAATTCTTTTTCTTTAGCCATATTGCAAACTCCTCTATATAAAAGCGACAAGCCGGTTGAGCCTGTCGCCTTTGGAGGACGCAATTATATCGATCCAGTTCCAGCCTTTGTCTAGTTCAATAAGTTCCGGTTCTGGTTTCGCTACCAGCCGCCTTGGTCTTATTGATTTTCTCCTCATGGGCCTTGTCGTTTTGACTATTGCTCATAGGGGCGGCCTTAGGATCATCCTTAGCCAAATCGAGTTTTTCGATAATCCAATGACGGTGTCTCCAGGCCATGATGGCGACTAATGGAGTGCCGACCACAATCAAAAAGCCCACGCCAAGCACAGCGATCAATATCGCTGTATTGGTCAGGCCGACGACGTCTTTGAGCTCCTTGAGATCACTCTTGAGTGTCGTCAACTGATCACCTACGCCAGTGACTGGCTTTTTAAGCGCGATTACAGGATTTTTGAGTTCGCTGACCGGACCATACATGCGAGTCAACTGGCTCTCGATGTGACTGATCTTGGTATTTGTATCATGCATGCCTTCATGGATGCGATTGATGTCTTCATGCATGACTTTCATCTCTTGCTGCACGCCACCCATGTCTTCGCGCAGTCCTACCATTGGCTTTTGCAAACCAGTGATTGGGGCTTCTAGTCTCATCATCTGCTTTTCCAGATGGATAATACGTTTCTGCATATCTATGACGGGTTTAAAAATCCAATTGATTGGATTTAGCGAAAACTTCTTTTTGTTTTCTGGAGAAAGCGGATCATCCTCGGCTTTTACATTATCTACCTTGCTTGCAGCCTTATTTTGAGCATCAGCGGCTTTTTCTTTAGCCACTTTCTTGGACGCGTCCTTATTGCCGGCATGGTCTGCCTCAAACTTGCCCATCAAAGCATCCGGCTCGCTGCTAACTTGCGCTTTCGCTTCTTTTTCGGATACAGATGCATTCGCCGAGCGATTGTCTGCTGCATCCTCTTTTGCAAAACATGCGGGAGCCGCGAGCATCACCGACGTTGCGACTAGTAGGGTGCATTTTCTCAACATTTCTAAAACCTCACCTTCTGTTGCGAGGTTTGACAAACGTCGACCCTAATGGTTCCCCATTTGGCAAAAATATAAAGAAAGCACGTGCCGCAACGCTATATGGAACCTATATATGGCAAGCGGGTCTATACTGCCACTGATATTTGAGAATCTAGGCAGGGCGGAGGTCATTCATTATGGCGCACTCAGTATGGACGGGGATCGTAAGCTTTGGTCTGGTCTCCATACCTGTGCGCATGACTGTAGCTACGCGTTCGCAAAATATTTCTTTCCATATGTTGCACGACAAGTGCCATCATCGCATCGAAGAAAAAAAATGGTGTCCAAATTGCGAAGTCGAGGTCGAATACAAACATGTAGTTAAAGGGATGGAATACGAGAAAGGCGATTACGTCGTCGTCGACAAAAATGACTTTGAGTCATTGCCACTGCCGACTAAGAGTGTCCTGGCGGTCGACAGCTTTGTGGATATGGCTGAGATCGATCCAATCTATTTTGAGTCGAGCTACTTTCTCGAGCCTGACACAAAAGGTGCCACGCCCTATGCCCTCTTATACAATGTTCTTAAAAAGAAAAACCTGGTCGCCATCGGCAAGGTTGCCATCCGTACACGTGAGCGATTGTGCGCCATTAGATGCTATCAAAATGCATTAATGGTGGAGACATTGTGGTTTCCAGAGGAAATAATGGAAAGCGAAGTAGGCAGTCACAAAGCTCCAGAAAAACAGCAAATGCTGATCGCCGAAAAACTAGTCGATATGCTCACAGAGCCATTTGAGCCTCAAAAATATCACAACGAGTACAAAGAGGCACTAGAGCAATTGATCGAAGCTAAGGCGGGTGGCAAAAAACCTACTGCTGGCGCTACAAAAAGGTCTTCTGCCAAGGTCGTCGACCTGCTCAAGGCGCTCAAGGACAGCGTTGAAAAGGCTGAGAAAAAGCCAAGGCCTAAAAAGACAAAGGCTGCAAGTAGAGCCAGGATCAAGAAGACTGGCTCCACAACTAGAGCTCGCAAAAAAGCATCCTGATTGCGACAAAAATTTTGAGCGATCAGCCCTTGCCCATAGCCATCACTACAAACATGGCTATCGAGGCAAGATACATGACTATTGTCGTCAACCAACAAATAAAATTGGTGAGTGGTTTGTTGACCTTATCTTCACCCATTACTTTTTTACTGCTCGTCAGGATCATGATAAGAGTCAAGAGTATCGGCGCTATGACTCCATTGATGACAGCAGTGCCAAACAAAGCCTTCATTGGGTCGATCTTTACAAAATTGATTGCCATACCAATCAGAGTAGCCAGGATGATGGTCATATAAAAGCCGGGCGCCTGGCCAAGTTTTTTGTTTAATCCCGCCTTCCAGCCGGCAGCTTCGGAAAGTGCATACGCAGCAGATCCTACCAATACAGGCGTGGCAAGACAACCTGTGCCGATGAGACCAAGCGCAAAGATTACCTCTGCCCAGGGACCGGCCACTGGTTTAAGCGCTGATGCAGCCTCGGCAGCTGTGGTTATGTCATGCGTGCCCTTGGCATACAAGGTCTGAGCGGTAGTATATATGATGGCAAACATCACGACGTTGCTAAAAAATACACCTGCACCATCATCGATCAGAGCATACTTGAGATCATCTTTTGATGCACCTTCGCGTTCCAGCGCATTTTTGCCGTCTTTTTTTTGCTCCTCGACTTCAAGATTGGTTTGCCAAAAGAAAAGATAGGGAGAAATAGTGGTGCCCAAAATTGCCACAAGGACAGACAAATAGTCTGCAGACCATTTGATATTTGGGACAAAGCTAGCCGTAAGGACCTTGCCAATGTCTCCATGTAGGGCAAAAGCAGTAAAAACATAGGCCAAGAGACTTAGGGTCAGCCATTTAAATATTTTTTCGATCAAGCTGTATGATCCACAAACAATTACCAATAAGAGCAAAACGGTGGCGCCTATGATGGCATAATGCGCCTGGACAGGCTTGTAGATCAAGTGGACGGCTGCACCGATCGCTCCAAGATTGGCGCCGGCATTAATAGTATTTGCTAAAGCCATCAGACCCAGAGCTATCAACAAGACAGGCTTTGGAAAATTGCGCTTGAGTATGACTGCCAGCCCCTGGCCCGTTACTAGACCGATTTTGCTGCACAGATACTGGATGACACTAGTCATCGGAAAGGTCAAAAGCGCCGTCCAAAGTGTGGCCAATCCAAATGCAGCACCCGCTTGGCTGTAGGTGACTATGCCCGAAGGATCGTCATCAGACGCACCAGTTATGAGGCCAGGACCTAATATCTTAAAAAACCTTTTGACGGGATGGGACTCGCTCTTGGCCGCCTGAGTGCGAGGAGCTTCGCAGATCGTTGATCTGATCTCTTCTTTTTCGGCTGGGCTCAGACTCTCGATTGGATTGAACTTCTCGCTCATATAGATAAAGGCTCCGGCTTTTCTTTCTTGAAACTTTCAAGATTCTCTTATCGCCCCAAGACAACAAAGCACCAATCCGGTTCCCAAAATCCGCATGGATAGTACATTTAGAGCCGTGTCTAAGCAATCGATGATTTTTTCAATAAAAAAAAGACCGGGCTGATTGCCCGGTCTTTTTTGTTTTTACCTAAAACTGCTGCGTCAGATACATCATCGGATCGGTGTTTTGCATCGGGACGGTATGATTGCCCATACTGGCGCAGATAAAGGCCAAACACAAAAGTACGATGGCCGTTAGAGCAAAGAGCAATGCGCGCATCCCTTCACCGCTGTTGACGGTGTCCTCCGCACGATGAAGACGCTGGTTTTGATAGGCTGTCAATGTAGTCATGATCAGGCCCTCCATGGTCAGCTGTTAAGACCAGGCCCTCCAAGATTAGTTCCATCTTATTTTGACGAAAACTATCTCGAGGGTTAACAGGAACCGAGAGCAAATCTGCCGGTCTCATAGATCCGACAAATTTAGCAAACCAGGAGGTTTTTATGAAAAAGCAGTTTACGCTGCTGGCTATGTTGGGTCTGGCGGTCATCAATCTTGTTTCGGCACCGGCAATGGCACAAACAACCAGCGAAATCGCCAAGAGCAATTGCAAAGCGGCCTCGGCAGCATGCCAAAAGGCGGTAGACCATTGCAATGAAAAGAAAGGCAATATGGGCCAGGCCAGCACAACAAATGCACTCAAGGATTGCATCGATGCCTGCAAAGCGACCAGCCAATTTCTCGAAAGAGGCTCTCGCCTGGTGCCCAAATCTGCTGCAATGACCGTTGACGCTTGCAACGAAGCAGCCAAGATCTGCGATCAATTTAAAGACGACAAAGATATGATTTCTTGCGCTAACGAATGCCGCAAGGCCGCTAGTAATTTGACCAAGGTCAAATAGCCTCCTGGGCGTTAACACGATAAACAAAAAACGGGTCGATCTTGGCATCGACCCGTTTTCTGTTGTTGTTGTTGGTTGTTTTCGGAGTAAAGGTTTTTATCTGGCCGCATCACGCAGCATTAAACTCGGCCCAGAGGGCATTTAATCTATCGCAGCGCTCCTTGGAGGGCACAGAGCCATTATAGTGCGCAGCGAGATATATGTGCTCTTCTTCATGAGTTTTGTTGAGTTCTTGGCGCGCGCTCAATTTGACATTGGCGGTTTCGTAGAGATTGACCATTTCTGCATCTTCGCCTGTTGCATGAAAAACGGCTACGATCCCCGCATCCTCTTTAAATGCCCCTTCGCTTTCAAATGGTCCCTCAAACTCGAGCTGACCGAGCATCACTACTTCGGCATTGTCCTCAACATTATCCAAATTATCCTGGTTTTTCATTACGGATCGGACCTCATACAGCATATACAGAATGCCCGATTAGGGCTCCCGTATCTTGGGACTATGACCTTACCGACAAGTTCCGCCAATTAGCAGGCTTTCAGATTATACCGATCTCAATTTTCGCTTTTGTGATTAAAGACCGAATACAAAAAATAAAATGCCGGAAATAATAAACATGCACCAAGGGCGATGACAATCACGAGCATATTGCAAGTACTCGCAGGTCCGGCAGCCTGTGCAATTGTGTAGACAGGGCGGATCATATAAGGGTATTGGGAGAGAGCCCAGCCCCAGATAATCAATGACACTTGCAAAGCTGCAGCCAGACGTGCGATCTGAAAACGTCGCGCAACCAGGGCATAGAGTGAAAACATAGCGCACATAGCTGTGGCAGCTTGCAATCCAAGACTCCAGGGGCTGTTAGCCAACGCTGTCCTTAGATCCGGCGCCTCAAGGTCAGCCAATATCCACACAGAAAGAGCCGAAATGCCGCAGAGGACCTGAGAGACGATAGCACGATTGCGAAAATCACTTTTAAGCTCTTCGGAACCAGCATAGAAAGCAAGGTAATTGGCAGCTAAAAACGAAAACAGCGTGACAGCAAAGATGCCTGTCGCCAGGCAAAACCAGCTGCACCAGGGTGCAATATAAAGATCGACAAAGGTCTTGCCGGCATGGTCCGCCAAGACATTGCCAGAGGAGATTGCGGCAACTACCACCCCCAATAGCATCGGCGTGATCAGACTGGAAATGGCAAATATAGTGCCCCAACGCCTCTGCACCTCGTCGATCCGGCTGTCGTATTTGCGAAATATGAACGCCGTGCCACGCGCGATGATGCCAAAGAGTATCAAGGTCAGCGGTATGTGCATA
>Ga0233423_10001197_pt1 | contig 13097 bp, 5 predicted proteins | sample Watercolumn_Mata_FD_180713 | JGI IMG/M metagenome (GOLD analysis project Ga0233423, IMG submission 180713) | Freshwater microbial communities from Lake Matano, South Sulawesi, Indonesia - Watercolumn_Matano_2014_112_MG | ecosystem: Environmental > Aquatic > Freshwater > Lake | place: Indonesia... | reverse complement strand
GGAGGGTGTGCCTTCATTGTCAGAAGTGTTGGCTCACTTATTCCGCCCCGGCGTGGCTGCCCAGCCGGCGTAATTTTCAAGGGGCTAAAAGTGTCAACCTATTCCAGCCCGTAATTGAACCATCCCGGCCTGGGAGCATGATTTTGGGCTGGCCGGCAAATTTCCCTGGCCAGGGCTTGACAAAGTAGCCCCTCTGTGGTATACTGCGTCTGGTATATGAGTTAATCATCTATAGACATCAAGAGGGGAGAAGATGTGTAACCATCATGGCCGGCACCAAAGGGTGATAAGCTGCCGTTGCCCGGAAGTTCGGGTACGCAGCTTCTTGCAGCCGCAACTGATGCTGCTGCTCCTCAAAAAGCCCGCCCACGGCTACGAGATGATGGATCTGCTGGCCCAGGATGCGGAGACACCCGAGGCCGACCCCGGCCTCCTCTATCGCACCCTGCGCCAGCTGGAGGAGGACGGGCTGGTCCGTTCGGCGTGGGATACGGAGGGGCGCGGGCCAGCTCGCCGCGTGTATGAGCTAACCGACGAGGGTTTGGAATACCTGCACGCCTGGGCGGTCAACATCCGCAAGACGCGCCAGCGTTTGGATCGTTTCCTGGCCGATTATGAGGCTTATTTTCCAGCGGAGAAGGGAGGTGAGAGTAATGTATTGTGAACATGGCGAGCATCAAGGTGGCTATGGCCAAAGCTACGGTTGCTGCTGCGGCGAGAGGCCAGGCCCCGGTGGGCACTTCGGCCCCGGCGGGCACTTCCGGCGACGCTTCCCCACGCGGGAGGAGCGCATCGCCTGGCTGGAGGAGTACCTGCAGGAGCTGCAGGCTGAGGCGCAGGCAGTGGAAGAGCGTATCGCCAAGATGAAGGCCCACTAAAAAAGTCGGTGCGTGTCCGGACGTGCGACGCACCTCGCAGGTGCGTCGCACGTCCGATAGTGCGCTTGCAGGCCCCGCTACATTCCCTTCGTGCGCTCAGGGCGAGGCTTGACTTGGTGACGTATCGGGGCCAGCGCCCGCTACGCGCCGGATTCGTGATCTACCTCGGCTGGCGGGTAATCTTGCTCGACACCCACCAGATGCCCAACGCCAGCAAGGGCAGGATGGCGGCCACGGGCAGGTAAATCTTGGGGTAGAAGGCCGTGGTCTGCAGCATGTCCAGGTAGTACTTGAAGCCCCAGGCCAGATTGGGGAGGTACCAGGAGAAATTCACGTTCCAGAGCCAGTAGAAGAGGAGCACTTGCAAGGCCAAGCCTAGAGCCACAAAGAACATGGTGTTCACCACGGCCAGAACCGCCCCAAACCAGTCCTTACGCCGGGCCAGGATGCCCACCAGCAGCCCGGCTACGAGCAGGGAGAGAAGCGCATCCACTCCCCGCTGGGTGAAGAAGGCCTGGATCTGATCCTCGGAGTTGAAGGCGCTTAGCGAGTAGCTGTTCCCCAAGGCGAAGAAGAGGACGTTGTAAATCAAGAAGTAGACGGCGGCACCCAGCAGCGGCCAGCGCAGGTCCCAGCGTTGTCGCCAGGCCAGGTAGAGCCAGGCGGCGAAGGGTAGCAGCAGCAACAGGGTCAAAGGTAGGCGTACCAGGCGCTCTCGCCACAAGCGAGCCTCCCGCGCCCCGGCGGCTTGACTACGGATGCTATCAGCGAAGTCTGTGGCGCGGCGATAGGCGGTGGCATAATCGCCCTTGCCCAGGGCATCGCCGGCTGCGGTCAGTTGGCTTTGGTTGAAGGCCGTCGCCCCGATCTGCTGGGCATAGTTGGCGTAGAAGCCGGCCAGCGCCACGCCGGCGTCAAAGGACCGCTCCGCCCGGGCCTTCTCCGGCAGGTTCAGCAGATCCCAGAGCGGCTGGCCCTGATTGTGGGTGGGGATGGCGGTGCCCAGGAGGACGGCCAGGGTAGGGGCGATGTCGGCCTGCTGCGCCAGAGGATAGGCGCCGGGCAGGATACCCTTGCCCACCACGACCAAAGGCACGTGCAGCACGATCGGCTCCCAGCCACCGTGGCCACCCGTGTCGATCATGCCATGATCGGCGGTGACGCCCAAGACGGCGGCCTGGAGGTTCACGGCCTTGACGAGCTGGCCGATGCGCCCGTCAATCGCCAGGGCGACGCGGCGATATTCGGCGCTGGCCCCACCGTACTGATGGCCGAAATCGTCAGTACCCTCGAAGTGCACCAGGAGCAGGTTGGGCTTACGCTCCTGGAGGACCTTGATCGCCTCGGCCAGGATAGCGTCGTCGGTGCTCTCGCCCTGCCAGTCGAAGAACTTGCCGTAATCAAAGCTCCCGGCGTAGAGCTGGCCCCACCCAGCCGAGCCGACGATGGCCGTGGAGAGCCCGGCGGCTTTGGCCCGGGCGAAGAGGCTGTCCACCTTGATGGCGCCCTCGTACCAGTTGGTGGTCACGCCGTTCTGCTCCTGCCAGGAGCCTGTGCCGATGGTGGTCCAGGTGGGATAGGAGAGAGAGGGTTGGCCGGTGCGCAGGGTACGGCTTGCCCCCTGGCCGCGTAGCTCGTTGAGGGTGGGCATCTGCCGGGAAGTGTCATCCCGCAGGCCGTCCACCACGACGAGGACGACCTGCCCGGCGACAGCCGTCCCTGCCTTCCCCGGCGGCAGTGGGGCGATATAGGAACTCTGGTACTTCACCACCTGGTTCCAGCTATGCATGACGATGGGCATCGTCCCCCAATTAGCAAAAGCCAGCAGGAGGAGAGGGACGATAGCCAGGATCACCAGTTTCTTGAGCATAACTTGCCTCCTCGTAGTAAATTTGCCGGGCCGCCAGGGGTATGGGGCCTGGCTGGGCCTATCATAGCAGAAATGCGGCCAAAAGAAAAGTCCCCCCAGCGCAAAAACAGGGCCCTGTCAAAGTCATTTTGGTGGTCATTGCGAGTCCCGCAGGGCGAAGCAATCTCCCTCGTTGCGCAACAAAGAGATTGCTTCGCTGCGCTCGCAATGACGCGATGCTGACTTTGACAGGGCCCTGGCGCAAAAATTGTGCCCAAAAGGTATTGACATTTCTGGATTTTATGGTATAATGCCGCCCGTTGTCACTGCGAACGGGAGAGCAAGAACGATTTGCACAATCCGACGTGAAAATGCTCTCTACAGGGCTTGACAAACAGATTGGTTTATGGTATTATAGGGGACGCTGTAGAGCACCTTAACAATTGAAAAGTGGTAGGAATGGTAAGGCCGGTGCGAGCCGGTCAAAAACGAGCTTGGGCTCATTTCCCAAAGAAGAATAAACAATTCTTTGGAGAGTTTGATCCTGGCTCAGGGTAAACGCTGGCGGCGTGCCTAATACATGCAAGTCGAACGGAGTTGGTGGATCGCAAGAGAAGCCAGCTTAGTGGCGGACGGCTGAGTAACGCGTAGGTGACCTATCCCGAAGTGGGGGATAATCCTCCGAAAGGGGGACTAATACCGCATGTGGTCGTGCGCATAGACGTGCACGATTGAAGCCGCAAGGCGCTTTGGGAGGGGCCTGCGTCCGATTAGCTAGTTGGTGGGGTAATGGCCTACCAAGGCGACGATCGGTAGCTGGTCTGAGAGGATGATCAGCCAGACTGGGACTGAGACACGGCCCAGACTCCTACGGGAGGCAGCAGTAAGGAATTTTCCGCAATGGGCGAAAGCCTGACGGAGCAACGCCGCGTGGGCGAAGAAGGCCTTCGGGTTGTAAAGCCCTTTTCGGTGGAAAGACTCAGACGGTACCACCGGAATAAGCCACGGCTAACTACGTGCCAGCAGCCGCGGTAATACGTAGGTGGCCAGCGTTGCCCGGATTTACTGGGCGTAAAGAGCGCGTAGGTGGTGCCCTAAGTTGGGCGTGAAAGCCCCTGGCTTAACTGGGGAGGGTCGTCCAATACTGGGGTGCTTGAGGGCAGGGGAAGGAAGCGGAATTCCCGGTGTAGTGGTGAAATGCGTAGATATCGGGAAGAACACCAGTGGCGAAGGCGGCTTCCTAAACTGCTCCTGACGCTGAGGCGCAAAAGCTAGGGGAGCGAACGGGATTAGATACCCCGGTAGTCCTAGCTGTAAACGTTGGGCACTAGGTGTAGCGGGTATCGACCCCCGCTGTGCCGCAGCTAACGCAATAAGTGCCCCGCCTGGGGACTACGAGCGCAAGCTTAAAACTCAAAGGAATTGACGGGGGCCCGCACAAGCAGCGGAGCGTGTGGTTCAATTCGACGCGACACGCAGAACCTTACCAGGACTTGACATGTACGTGTAAGCGGCAGAGATGTCGCCCCCTCGTCAGAGGTACGTACACAGATGCTGCATGGCTGTCGTCAGCTCGTGCCGTGAGGTGTTGGGTTAAGTCCCGCAACGAGCGCAACCCTCGTCGTTAGTTGTCTTCTCTAACGAGACTGCCGAGTCTAACTCGGAGGAAGGTGGGGATGAAGTCAAGTCAGCACGGCTCTTACGTCCTGGGCTACACACACGCTACAATGGGCGGTACAGAGGGCTGCGAAGCCGCGAGGCGGAGCCAATCCCTAAAACCGTCCTCAGTTCAGATTGCAGGCTGCAACCCGCCTGCATGAAGTCGGAGTTGCTAGTAACCGCAAGTCAGCATATTGCGGTGAATATGTTCCCGGGCCTTGTACACACCGCCCGTCAAGTGATGAAAGCCGGTAACACTTGAAGTCGCTGAGCTAACCCGCAAGGGAGGCAGGCGCCGAGGGTGGGACCGGTGATCGGCACTAAGTCGTAACAAGGTAGCCGTAGCGGAAGCTGTGGCTGGATCACCTCCTTTCTAGGGAGAACTTCGGAGTAGCGCCAAGCGCTGTGCGGCCAACGCTGCAGAGCGCCGGAAGTGCGCTGCGCCGGTACTCCTAGGTCGATAGCGAGCCCTAAGCTCGCTTCCCCTAACCCCCAAGCTTGACCCTTCCTACCACTTTTCAGGTGTTAAGGTGCTTTTGGCAGATAGCTGATGGCCGATAGCAGGTGGCAGATGGCTGATAGCCGAGGGCAGATGGTGCGATCAGCCATACGCTATCTGCTATTTGCTAGATGGGCCTTTAGCTCAGCTGGTTAGAGCGCAGTCCTGATAAGACTGAGGTCTCTGGTTCGAGACCAGAAAGGCCCACCAAGGAAAGTAGACAAGGAGTAAGTAGACAAGTACCCAAGGGGTATCCCTGGCGACTTGTGTACTTGTCTACTTGCTACTCGCACAGGGGCGGTCGCCTAGCGGGATGGCACCTCCCTTGCACGGAGGAATGACAGGGGTTCGAATCCCCTCCGCTCCACCATTGGCGTGAGATGGGGAATAGAATCGCCGTAAAAAGGCTAATTATCGTCCCGCACCCCCTTGACAAAAAGCTCACCATGCGCTATACTAGGAGTATCCTAAACAGCCAGAGGTAAACCAGCAGATGTCTGAGCGATCATCTTCAACTGAATAGCCTCTCTTCTAAAACGATATATGCTCTATCTGCACGGCTTGAGCATCATATCAAGCCGTGTTTCTTTGTCTTTAAGAGGTCGTTGGCCTTTAGCTCTTGCTGATTTAGATCGTCAAGAGCTAGCGGCCAACGCTAGGGCAAAAGGCCAAAAGCCGCTTGCCGGCCCAGCACCTTAAAAACTGAATAGAATGTTCACTTCAATTTTGCTGACTTAACGTGGGGCAAGTTTCTAAGGGCGCACGGTGGATGCCTTGGCGCCAAGAGCCGAAGAAGGGCGCGGCTAGCTGCGATAAGCTGCGGGTAGTTGCTAGTAAACGTTCATCCGCAGATTCCCGAATGGGGCAACCCGGGCCGAGTAATGTCGGCTCACTCCTGGCCAAAGGCCCGCAAGGGCTGGCGGTCAGAGAGGGGGTACCGGGGGAACTGAAACATCTCAGTACCCCGAGGAAAAGAGAGTATTCCCTGAGTAGTGGCGAGCGAAAGGGGAGCAGCCCAAACCTGTCTGGCTTAGTGGCCTGCAAGCCTATGCCAGATGGGGGTTGTAAGGCGCGGCAGCGTAGTTGCAGACACGCAAAGGAGTTGCACAAAGGCGATCTTTAGTCGAAGGGTCTGGAAAGGCCCGCCATAGAGGGTGATAGTCCCGTAGCCACCTGAAAGGATCGCTCTCCTGCCGCTGACCTGGAGTACCGCGGGGCACGCTAACCCTGCGGGAAACCGGGGAGTCCACTTCCCAAGGCTAAATACTCTTGGCGACCGATAGTGAACCAGTACCGTGAGGGAAAGGTGAAAAGCACCCCGGTTAGGGGAATGAAAAGAACCTGAAACCGTGTGCCTACAAGCAGTGGAAGGGTGTTGCCTCTTCGGAGGCAGCCTGACCGCGTGCCTATTGAAGAATGAACCGGCGAGTTACTTTGCGTAGCCAGGTTAAGGGGGTACACCCGGAGCCGTAGCGAAAGCGAGTCTGAATAAGGCGTTTAGTTGCGCAGAGTAGACCCGAAACCGAGTGAGCTATCCATGGCCAGGGTGAAGCGGGGGTAAAACCTCGTGGAGGCCCGAACCTTTTAGCGTTACAAAGCTACTGGATGAGCTGTGGATAGAGGTGAAATGCCAAACGAACTCGGAGATAGCTGGTTCTCCCCGAAATGCATCTAGGTGCAGCCTCAGGGGTTCAGCGATGGAGGTAGGGCTCTGGCTGAGCTAGGGGGCACAAAGCTTACCAAACTCAATCAAACCACTAATGCCATCGCTCCAGACCCTGGGAGTGAGACGGCGGGGGCTAAGCTTCGTCGTCATGAGGGAAACAACCCAGACCGTCAGCTAAGGTCCCTAAATCTAGGCTAAGTGGCAAAGGATGTCGGATTGCGTAGACAACCAGGATGTTGGCTCAGAAGCAGCCATCATTTAAAGAGTGCGTAATAGCTCACTGGTCGAACGTGGTCCGGCGCCGACAACCCACCGGGGCTCAAGCCTAGTACCGAAGCTACGGGCAATCACTGAATCACTGAACGCCCACAAGGCGCTGGAGCGTGGACAATGCTGCTTCGGTGGCGTTTTCCTGCTTCAGTTGTTTCAGTGACCTCAGTGGTTGCGGTAGGGGAGCGTTCTGGGAGCTGAGAAGCTCGACCGGGAGGACGGGTGGAGCGACCAGAAGTGCGAATGCCGGTATGAGTAGCGCAAGGTGTGCGAAGAAACACACCCACCGTAAACCTAAGGTTTCCTAGGGAAGGTTAATCCTCTTAGGGTTAGTCGGGCCTAAGCCGAGGGCGGAAGCCGTAGGCGATGGATAGCTGGTCAACATTCCAGCACCACGTGAGATCGATCAAGACGCAATGGGGGGACGCAGAGGGGTAGGCCAGCCGGCGATTGGTTGTGCCGGTGCAGAGCCCTTAGAGGGTCGCCTTTGGTAAATCCGGGGCGGCATCAACCTCGAGGGGTGAGCGGTGCCGCAAGGCCGTAAGTGGTTGAGCCCAACTGCCAAGAAAAACCTCTAGCGAGATCTCGCGTGCCCGTACCGCAAACCGACTCTGGTAGGTGGCGGCAAGAGCCGTCAGGTGATCGGGAGACCCTCCGTTAAGGAACTCGGCAATCTAACCCCGTAACTTCGGAAGAAGGGGTGCCCCTGGGGGTAAGCGTTAGTGAGCCTCTGGGGGCCGCAGTGAGCAGGCCCTGGCGACTGTTTAACAAAAACACATGTCTCTGCGAAAGCGTAAGCTGACGTATAGGGGCTGACACCTGCCCAGTGCCGGAAGGTTAAGAGGAGAGGTTCGGCGCAAGCCAAAGCTTTGAATCGAAGCCCCGGTGAACGGCGGCCGTAACTATAACGGTCCTAAGGTAGCGAAATTCCTTGTCGGGTAAGTAAAATTGCCCGTAACTGGCTGATAACGGAGAAGCCCAACCTCGTTGCGGTGCTCAAGGACACCGTGCTCAAGAGGGGGTAACACCGTGGGAAGTCGTCCCGTGAGGGATTGACCCCGTAACGACTGAAGGCAAAATGCCTGAGATAGCGGTCTGGCCCGTAAAGGCCAATCTATGGCTGCTATCAGACGCCAGTATCTCGCCCGGAGCCGCGAGATGGATGTAAAGTCATACCTTTCTGGATACGCTGATGGAGAAGGATGTTTCTGCGTTTCCTTCAATAAGAGCCGCAGGCACATCTTAGGCTGGGAAATCCGGCCCAGCTTTTCTGTCAGCCAGAATCGTGATCGGGCTCAAGTGCTGGAGATGTTTCAAGAGCACTTTGGCTGCGGTACGATCCGGCCAGATAGGTCTGACCAAACGCTCAAGTACGAAGTGCGCAGCGTAGACGATTTGGTTGAACGTGTTATCCCTCACTTTGAGAAGTACCCGTTCCTGTCTGACAAAGAGCAGGACTTCAAGAAGTTTGCTACGATTTGTCGGTTAATGTGTGAGGGACGACATCGGACTAGAGAGGGATTCAACCAAATTGTTGACCTGGCCTTCGCTATGAATCCATCGGGCGCACGCAAATATGCTAAAGGCGAGATCAAGCTATAGTCTACACTCCTGGGAACAGGAGAGTATGTGAAGTTCCGACCCGCACGAATGGTGTAACGATCAGGGCGCTGTCTCGACGGGGGACCCGGCGAAATTGAAGTACCCGTGAAGATGCGGGTTACCCACGACTGGACAAAAAGACCCCGTGGAGCTTTACTGCAACTTGGCATTGCGTTGGGATTTGGCTTGTGTAGGATAGGTGGGAGGCTGAGAAGCTGGGCCGAAAGGTTCGGTGGAGCCAACGGTGAAATACCACTCTGGTTAAGTTTCGACCCTAACCCGTCCCTTAATCAGGAATAGGGACAGTGCCAGGCAGGCAGTTTGACTGGGGCGGTCGCCTCCCAAAAGGTAACGGAGGCGCCCAAAGGTTCCCTCAAGGTGAATGGAAACCACCTGCAGAGTGTAAAGGCACAAGGGAGCTTGACTGCGAGACCCACAAGTCGAGCAGAGACGAAAGTCGGGCTTAGTGATCCTACGATTCCGTGTGGAAGGATCGTGGCTTATCGGACAAAAGCTACCCCGGGGATAACAGGCTTATCTTGCCCAAGAGTTCACATCGACGGCAAGGTTTGGCACCTCGATGTCGGCTCGTCGCATCCTGGGGCTGTAGTATGTCCCAAGGGTTGGGCTGTTCGCCCATTAAAGCGGCACGCGAGCTGGGTTCAGAACGTCGTGAGACAGTTCGGTCTCTATCCGTCGTGGGCGTTGGTGATTTGCGGGGAGCTATCCGCAGTACGAGAGGACCCGGGTGGACTGACCGCTAGTGCGCCAGTCGTCCTGCCAAGGGCGTCGCTGGGTAGCTATGTCAGGTAGGGATAAGCGCTGAAAGCATCTAAGTGCGAAGCCCCCCCCAAGATGAGATCACCATGGAGACTAGAGCTCCGAGAGCCCGCAGGTAGATTACCTGCTTGATAGGCGGCATGTGTAAGGCGCGCAAGCGCTTGAGCTAAGCCGTACTAACGGGCAATGGCTTACCCCGTGTTAAGTCAGCAAAATTGCGGTGATACATTCTATTCAGTTTTTAGTGTGCTGGGCAACCGCTGGTTGCTAGCCCATAAAGCTCTTCTGGTGATTTGAGCGCGGCGGACCCACCCGTTCCCTTCTCGAACACGGTCGTGAAACGCCGCAGCGGCGACGATACTGGAGGCGCAAGCCTTTGGGAAAATAGCTCATTGCCAGAAGAGCTTTTTGTTTTCCTTTTTCGCCGCGGAGCCAGGCAGCCCCGATGCCGGCTCTCTCGCCCAATGCCCAGCACCGATCCGACAAAGATCAGGATTTTCCCGCTAGGGCCCTGTCAAATTCAGCATCGCGTCATTGCGAGCGCAGCGAAGCAATCTCTTTGTTGCGCAACGAGGGAGATTGCTTCGTCGCCTCCCTTCGCCACCCCCTCACCTGCGTTCGGGCCGGCGCAGGGATGCTCCTCGCAATGACTCTCAAAACGACTTTGACAGGGCCCTGTTTTCCCGCCAAAGCCTCTTGCCAAAAGAGGCTTTGTAGTTTATAATGGAGTCAACTTTTGGACCGTGGGCCACATCCCACGACTTTCCCCCCGCGCCGGCTGGCCCCCAGACTGTGCGGGCTCGGCCGGCAATGACTGGCCAGGAGGTTTTTATGACCGAAGAGAACAAGAAAGACAAAAACAAGGATTCATCCCATCCCTCTGGCGCGGGGACCAAGAAGCCTTCAGCCAGCAGTGCCCCCCCGCCAGCAGCGCCACCAGCCGAACGCCCGTCGCCGCCAGAGCAAGCGACGCCGGGCCAACAATCTGGCCAGCAACCTGGACAGCCGCAGTCTGCCCAACAGCCAGGCCAGGCCAAACCTGAGCAGCCGCCTGGACAGCCGCAGTCCGCCCAGCAGCCAGCCCAGCCCAAGCCCGGCGCGCCGCCCTCTCAGGGGCCCGCGCCCAAGGATTGGCTGCGCTCCAAGCCTGTAGCGCCCAAGCACCCCGCCCCAGCCCCACCCAGCGGGCGCATTGACCTGGGCCGCCACGACGTCTGGACTAACCCGCCGCGGCCCCCGAGCACAGGCGGCAAGAAGAAAAAGCGGGGTGGTGGTGGCGGCCAGCGTCCGCAGGGGGCCCAGCCCCCGGCGGGCCAGCAGCCGGCACGGCCGCCGCAGGGCCAACCGCGGCCGCCACAGGGCCAACCGCGCCCCCCGCGCCCGGCGGGTGGCCAGCCGGCCCCCGGCCAGGCGCCACGCCCCGCACGGCCACCGCAGGGCCAGCCGCGGCCCCCGCGCCCGGCGGGTAGCCAGCCTGCTCCCGGTCAGGCACAACCACCGCGGCCCACGCCGCCTGGCGGCCCGCGTCCTGTCCAGCCCGGCCTGCCCCCGCGCCCGGCGATGCCGCCTGGTGCTGTCATCACCCCGCGACCCGGCGTGCCGCGCCCGCCCATCGGTGGGCTACCTGGCCGGCTGCCGCTACCAGCCGTGGGCGAAGAGGCGCCGCCTTCCGCCGAGACCGAGGAGAAAACCCGCCGCGCCCGCTCCAAGGGCAAAGGCAAAAGCAAGGCCAGGCCAGAGCGAGACAAATTCCGCGATGACGTCCTGCCCCTGCAGGAAGCAGCGGCTCGGGCGCGGGCAGGTGCGCCCCGCGGCCGGGTAGGACCAGGCCCACGTCTGGCCCCGCCGCGGCCCCCACGCCCCACCACGCCACGGCCTCGCCCCGTGCCAGTACGCCCTAAGCCCGAAGCCGCCCCAGGCGTCCCAGGCGCTCCGGCAGAGGTCGCCCCGACAGTCACAGTGGCCGGCAACGTCCTGGAATTGCCGCGCGTCATCGTCGTGCGGGAGTTGGCGGAGGCCATGGAAGTCAGCCCGGTGGAAGTGATCAAGGACCTGATCAAGAGCGGCATCATGGCCACCGTGAACCAGTTGATTGACTTCGATACCGCGGCCATCGTGGCGGCGGATTTTGGCTACGAGGCGCGCCCCCGTGTGACCGCGGCCCCGCAGCCGGCCCTCGCCGAGGAGCCAGAGAAGAAGGAAGCCCCCAAGCGCCGTCGCCTGGTCGTAGACGAGGAGGGTGGGGTACTGCGGCCGCCGGTGGTCACCATCATGGGCCACGTGGATCACGGCAAGACCAGCCTGCTGGACGCCATCCGCCAGACCAACGTCATCGCCACCGAGGTGGGCGGCATCACCCAGCACATCGGCGCCTACCAGGTGGAGAAGAACAATCGCAAGATCACCTTCCTGGACACCCCCGGCCACGAGGCCTTCACGGCCATGCGCGCCCGCGGGGCGCTGGTCACGGACATCGCCATCCTGGTCGTCGCCGCCGACGATGGCGTGCAGGCGCAGACCCTGGAGGCCATCAACCACGCCCGTGCCGCCGGCGTGCCCATCCTGGTGGCCTTGAACAAGATTGACAAGGAAAATGCCCTGCCCGATAAGGTCAAGCAGCAGCTTTCCGATGCCGGCCTGGTGGTTGAGGAATGGGGTGGCGATACCATCTGCGTCCCCATCTCCGCCAAGAGGAAGGTGGGCATTGACGATTTGCTGGAAATGATCCTCCTGGTGGCCGACCTGCATGAGCTCAAGGCCAACCCCAACCGCGCCGCCTCCGGGACGATTGTGGAGGCGGAATTGGACAAGACCAGAGGCCCCCTGGCCACCGTGCTTGTCCAGCAGGGCACGCTGCGCGTCGGCGATAACGTTTTGGTGGGGCCCATCGCCGGCAAGGTCAAGGCTATGTTCAACGATAAGGGCAAATCGGTGAAGAAGGCCGAGCCCGCCACGCCGGTGGGCATCCTGGGTCTGGACGACGTCCCGCAGGCCGGCGACATCCTGGAGGTCGTGGCCGACGAGAAGACGGCCAAGGAGCGGGCCCTGGCCCTGCAGGAGAAGAGCCAGCGGGAGACGGCGATGCAGGCGGGCGCAGCTCGCGTCACCCTGGAGGATTTCTTCAAGCAGATCCAGGCCGGCGAGGTCAAGGAGTTGAACATCGTCCTCAAGGCCGACGTCCAGGGCTCCATCGAGCCCATCGTCAACTCCCTGAGCAAGCTGGGCGACGAGAAGGTCAAGGTCAAGCTCCTGCACCAGGCCGCCGGCATCATCAACGAGTCGGACATTCGCCTGGCCTCCGCCTCCAAGGCCATCGTCATTGGCTTCCAGGTGCGCCCGGACCCGGCGGCCAAGCAACTGGCCGAGCTGGAGGGCGTGGACGTTCGCTACTACGACATCATCTACAACCTGGTGGACGACGTGCAGAAGGCCCTCACCGGCCTATACGAGCCGAAGTACGCCGACGTTCTGGACGGCAAGGCCGAGGTGCGCGCCCTCTTCAAGGTAGGCAAGGGGCAGATAGCCGGTCTGTCAGTCACCGAGGGCACCATCGCCCGCACAGACACGGTCAAGGTGCTGCGCGAGGGTAAGGAGGTCTTCGCCGGCAAGCTGGCCTCTCTCAAGCGCTTCAAAGACGACGTGCGCGAGGTCACCAAGGGCTTCGAGTGCGGCCTGGGCCTGGAAGGCTTCAACGAATTTCTGGTGGGCGATGCCATTGAGGCTTATCGAAAAGAAAGAGTAAACTAGAGCATGGCGTGTAGGGCGGCTTTCCATGACTTTGTCGAAAAATGACCAGCGGTGGGGAGTCCTCAACTTGTTGAGGCGCCTTCTGGCTGCTGAGTGGGAGACGCCCGAACAAGTTCGGGATTCCAGAGCCACCCAGTGGGGTACTTT
>Ga0233423_10001196_pt1 | contig 13113 bp, 10 predicted proteins | sample Watercolumn_Mata_FD_180713 | JGI IMG/M metagenome (GOLD analysis project Ga0233423, IMG submission 180713) | Freshwater microbial communities from Lake Matano, South Sulawesi, Indonesia - Watercolumn_Matano_2014_112_MG | ecosystem: Environmental > Aquatic > Freshwater > Lake | place: Indonesia... | reverse complement strand
AGAACAAGAACAATTATTTTATTCAACTCTTGAAAGATGCAGTAAAAACAACCCGACAGGTGTTAAAGGTGCTTTTATAGCAATTTTAAGTAGAACCGATACTTCTGATTTTCTTCCAAAGATAAAAATTCCTACACTTGTTCTATGCGGTTCATTCGATAAATTAACTCCTCCGCATGTTATGAGACAAATGTCGGATTTAATTCCTAACTCAGAATATGCAATGATACCGCAAGCAGGTCATTTGGCACCATTAGAAAATCCTGATTGTGTAAATGATTTAATTGAAGGATTTTTAAGAAGAAGAGTTAGGTAATAAAGAATTATTTCTTCCGGGCTTTTTTATCATCAACAATAGTTTCGATACTTTTAAAATATTTTGAGCTCTTCGATCCTTTTGAAACCGAATCTTTTTTTATTACTTCTTTTGGAAGGCTTTCATCATAAATAATTTTCTTAGACTTCTTTTCGCTTAACATGCTGTCAATATTTTTAAAATTTTTAGAAGATGTATCCGCTTTGGGCTGGATTATTTTCTTTACTTCATTTTTAACGTCGTTCATTTTGTTTTCAATGTGAATAGGATTTACGTCAAGATCGAATAGTAGTTTATCCATAAAACCGAACGAACCAAAAATTAATGCAAGTGTAAGAATAGAAGAACATAAAACAGGAATTATATAACCGAGGAATAATTTTACAAATCTGCCGCCCAATTTATTATCAATTACTTTTGATGTTCTAATTAAAATAAATGCAGCAGCCCAACAAACGATTACACCAACCAGCAAGATTGAAAGAAATAATATTTTTCTTTGAGTGTTAACCGCTCCAATAACAATCACGGCAAAAATCATTAAGAAGAAAAATAATCTTTGGTAAAAAATATTTTCGTTGGAAATATTTTTAGAAGAATTATCTGGTTCTGTGCTTTCTTTTTTTTCTTTCATGTTTCACTTTACAAACATCTTAATAAAAATTTACAGAGTAATCAACAAACTTTCCGTTATTATAATTAAACTTTGCTGAAAAAAAATCTTTTTTGAACAGCCACGGAATAAAAATTCTATCACCGTCCCACAAATTCAGCTCAAGTAATTTATTGTTTGGTATCCATTCAAGTTTGCCTTCGCGCGAATCAATTAATTTTCCGGAAAAATTATTAATTGTAAAAAGAAAAACATACCAATCTTTTTTTCCATCAAACATTGGAAAAGTGATAAATCCTTTAAGCAGTGGATTTTTAATAACAAGTCCGCTTTCTTCTTTCACTTCCCTAATTGCACATTCTTCGGGGGTTTCTCCAGGTTCAAATTTACCTCCCAGCCCATTCCATTTACCTTCATGCACATCATTTGACTTTTTATTTCGGAAAAGCATCAGTGTTTTATCTTTATCAATTACATAACATAGAGTTGCAAGCTGCATATTATTTTGATTGATTGATTGAATTAGCCAGCACAGAAGAAATTTCATCAAGTTCGTCTAAAAACCATTTTACTTTTTCTGCCTTTGCTCTTTTACTGTCTCTTGCAAGTGCAAGCCATAGTTTTGATTCATTGGCAAATTTCAAAGATGCAATTGTTAATGCAATAAAATCTTTTTTTGTGGAAGCCGCAGATGCTTCAATATAATTATTGATTATGTTCGTCCCGCAATTAAATAACTGGCTTCCAATTTTTTGAGAAGTGTTATCCTTGGGTAATGAATCTACAAACTCAATAATTTTTAAAGTGAAAAAGTAAATTCGCTTTTTAAACTCCTCTCTCGATTGAGCAGTTTCTAATTCCATGTTTTAGTCCTTACTCATTCCAAAATATTTTTCTTTCAATAAATAACTCTTAACATAATCCGCAACACCTTCTTGAACATTCATAATTGGAAAATTATATCCGGCAGATTGAATTTTTTTCATATTGGCTTCAGTAAAATATTGATATTTATCGCGGATTTCAGAAGGCATATCAATAAATTCTATATTAAGTGTTTTATCTAATGCTTTAAATATTGCAGTTACAAGTTCAATCCATGTTTGTGCTTTGCCGGTTCCAATATTATAAATTCCATTTATTTTAGAATTGTTATAGAAGAACAATGTCATGTCAACTGCATCTTTTACATAAATGAAATCTCTTTTTTGTTCACCATCTTTATATTCGGGTTTGTATGATTTATACAATTTTACTTTTCCAGAATCTTTAATTTGCTCAAACGCTTTATGAACAACACTTCTCATTTCACCTTTATGATATTCATTTGGCCCATACACATTAAAATATTTTAGTCCAACAACTTTATCAGCAAGACCATTTCGTTTAATCCACAAATCAAAAAGATGTTTTGAATAACCGTACATATTTAATGGAAGTAACGAACTTAGGCCGCTTTCATTATCTTCATAACCATTTGTTCCATTGCCGTAAGTTGCAGCAGAAGACGCATAAATAAATCGAACACCTTTTTCCAAACAGAATTTTGCTAGTTCTTGCGAGTAATGGTAATTGTTATCCATCAAAAAGTCTGCATCTTTTTCTGTTGTAGACGAACATGCGCCTAAATGAATAATTGTTGTCACTTTGAAAGGAAGGGACTTTTGTAAAATCAATCCCATAAAATCATCTTTATGATGGAAGTCTGAAAACATTAGTCCGTCTAAATTTTTCCATTTATCATCTTTGCCTAATTCATCAACGACAATAATTTTATCCATGCCCATACGATTTAGTTTCCAAATTAATGCACTGCCTATAAATCCAGCTCCACCTGTGACAACTATCATTATCTTCTCTATTATTTATTATATTTGAGTGAAAATATATCACAATTCAAATTGAAATAAAATAGAACATCAATGCTGCTTAATGAGTTGAAAAAAATATTGCTCAATAGAATTTTACTTCTTGATGGTTCAATGGGAGTTTTTATTCAAAGATATAAATTAAGTGAAGAACAATTTCGAGGAAAGAGATTTAAAGATCACACCATTCCATTAAAGGGTAACAATGATATTTTAGTTTTAACCCAACCGGAAATAATAAAAGGAATTCATAAAGCATATCTTGAAGCCGGCTCAGATATAATTGAGACAAATACATTTAATGGAACTACCATTTCTCAAGCCGATTATCAAACTGATAATTTAGTTTATGAAATAAATTTTGAAGCTGCAAAAATTGCAAAAGAAGTTTCAGATGAATTCACAAAAATAAATCCAGACAAACCAAGATTTGTTGCCGGTTCGCTTGGTCCTACAAACAAAACACTTTCAATATCTCCTGATGTAAACGATCCCGGTTTTCGTGCTGTAACATTTGACCAAGTTGCATCTGCATTTAAAGAGCAAGCACGGGGTTTGATTGACGGCGGCGCAGATATTCTTCTTGTTGAAACAATGATTGACACATTGATTTGCAAAGCTGCGCTTTTTGGAATAATGAATTTGTGTGAAGAAACAAAAAACAATATTCCAATTATGGTTTCCGGATCTATTATTGATTTAAGCGGAAGAACTTTGAGCGGGCAGAACACAGAAGCTTTTTGGAATTCTGTTTCTCACACAAAAAATTTATTAAGCATTGGTCTGAATTGTTCGCTCGGACCCAAGCAAATGCGTCCATTTATTTCCGACCTTTCAGAAATAGCGAATGTTTTTGTAAGTCTTTATCCCAATGCCGGTTTACCAAATGAATTTGGTGGTTATGATGAAACACCAAATGAAATGTACAATGTGCTTGAAGATTATGCTAAAGAAGGATTTATTAATATAATTGGAGGATGCTGTGGTACAACCCCCGACCACATTAAAGCTTTTGAAGAAATAACTAGAAAATATCCTCCAAGAAAAATTCCCGAAGTAAAATCCTATTTACGACTAAGCGGACTTGAACCATTAACGTTTCGTCCGGATACAAATTTCGTAAACATTGGTGAACGAACAAATGTTACCGGTTCACGTAAGTTTGCAAGACTGATTAAAGAAAACAAGTTTGATGAAGCTCTTTCAGTTGCACGAGAACAAGTTGAGAATGGCGCACAAATTCTCGATGTGAACATGGATGAAGGTTTAATCAATTCCGAAGAAGCAATAACAAAATTTTTAAATTTGCTTGCAGTTGAACCGGACATAGCAAAAATTCCGATTATGCTCGATTCATCCAAGTGGAGTGTAATTGAAGCCGGTTTAAAATGTTTGCAAGGGAAAGGAATTGTTAATTCAATTTCATTAAAAGAAGGTGAAAAAATTTTTAAAGAACAAGCACTAAAAATTTTACGCTATGGTGCTGCTGCAATCGTAATGGCATTTGATGAAGAAGGTCAAGCTGATTCTTACGAAAGAAAAATTTCCCTTTGTAAACGAGCTTATAAAATTCTAACTGAAGAAATTGGTTTTCCTCCTCAAGATATAATTTTTGATCCCAACATTTTTGCAGTTGCAACAGGTATTGAAGAACACAATCAATATGCTGTTTATTATATAGAGGCTACACGCTGGATTAAAAAGAATTTGCCATTAGCTAAAATAAGCGGCGGAGTTAGTAATATTTCATTTTCTTTCCGTGGAAATGATGTTGTCCGTGAAGCAATGCATTCGGCATTTCTATATCACGCTATCGAAGCTGGAATGGATATGGGTATCGTAAATGCAGGTCAACTTGGTGTGTATGAAGAAATTCCAAAAGATTTATTAGAAAAAGTTGAAGATGTTTTATTGAATAGAAGAATTGACGCGACCGAAAGATTGATCGAACATGCAACTACTCTAACGCGAGAAGTAAGAAACGAGAAGCAAGAAGTTGAATGGAGAAATTATTCGCCTGATAAACGGTTAAATCATGCTCTAATAAATGGAATTATAGATTTTATTGAACAAGATATTGATGAAGCAAGAAAAATATATTCTAATCCTCTTGAAATCATCGAGGGTCCATTGATGAATGCAATGAATCATGTTGGTGATTTATTCGGTTCAGGAAAAATGTTTTTACCTCAAGTTGTAAAAAGTGCAAGAGTAATGAAAAAGGCAGTTGCTGCGCTCACCCCGTTTATTGAACTGGAAAAAGTAAAAGAACAAAGAGCGCGAGGTTTAATTTTGCTAGCAACTGTGAAAGGAGATGTCCACGACATTGGAAAAAATATTGTAAGCGTAGTACTAGGTTGTAATAATTATGAAATTATAGACCTTGGCGTAATGGTTCCAGCTGATAAGATTTTATCAATTGCAATTGAAAAAAATGTAGATATAATTGGTTTAAGCGGTTTGATTACGCCATCATTGGATGAAATGGTTCATGTTGCAAAAGAAATGGAAAGATTGAAGTTTAATATTCCATTATTAATCGGCGGGGCAACAACATCAAGATTGCATACTGCGGTTAAAATTGCACCGGAATTTAGTGGAACTACAGTCCATGTTTTGGATGCATCAAAAAGTGTAGGTGTTGTCAGTAATCTATTGAATAAGGATTCAAGAGAAGGTTTTAAAAATAAAATTAAAAGCGAATACAAAAAGACTAAAGACGAGCATGCTCTAAAACAAACTCAAAAAGATTTTATTCCAATTGAAATGGCTCGTAAAAATAAATTCAAAATTAGTTGGTCGAATTATGAAATCTTTAAACCAAAAAAATTGGGGATAACTGTTTTAGATAATTTTCCGCTTGATGAAATAAAAGAATTCATTGATTGGTCACCTTTCTTTCAAACTTGGGAATTGAAAGGAAAATACCCCGATATATTTACAAATAAAGATTATGGCATTGAGGCGAGAAAAATATTTGATGATGCAAATAAACTTTTAGAAAAAATCATAAATGAAAAATCACTGACTGCAAAAGGTGTATTCGGTTTGTTCGCCGCAAATTCTTTTGAAGATGATATAGAAATTTATTACGATGATTTTGGTAGAGGCATTTTAGAAATTCTGCAAACTATAAGACAACAATCTTTAAAGTCAGCCGGCATTCCAAATGTTGCATTATCAGATTTCATCGCACCAAAAGAAAGTAACAAAAAAGATTACATTGGTATGTTTGCAGTTACATGCGGAATTGGAATAGAAAAACTTATTGAACAATTTGAAAAGCAAAATGACGACTATAATTCGATTATGGTAAAAGCAATAGCCGATAGATTAGCAGAAGCATTTGCAGAATTATTACATTTTAAAGTTCGAAAAGAATATTGGGGTTACGCTTCAAACGAAAATTTTTCTAACGATGATTTAATTCAAGAAAAATATGTTGGCATTCGTCCCGCACCCGGTTATCCTGCACAACCGGATCACACAGAGAAATTAAAAATTTGGAAATTGCTTGACGTCGAAAAAAATGCTTCAATTAAATTAACAGAAAGTTTGGCAATGTATCCCGCAGCTTCTGTATGCGGATTATATTTTGCTCATCCGGATGTAAAATATTTTACAACAGGTAAAATTGGTAAAGATCAAGTTGATGACTACCGCAAACGAAAAGGAATGAGTTTAAAAGAAGCTGAAAAATGGTTACGACCAATTTTGAATTATGAAGAAGGTGAGTAAATTTGTAATTGTAATTGTGGAGTCTGTAAATGAATAGTGACTCAAAAAGTAATTTAGTTGATTTGTTACAAAAGATCGATGATCTAAAGTCTGAAATAAATAAATTTCATCCTCTTCCTACAGAAATTGAAGACAGAATTTTTCAGAAATACCGTCTCGATTGGAATTATAATTCAAATGCGATTGAAGGTAACACTCTAAATTACGGTGAGACTTATGCGTTTTTAATGCATGGAATTACCGCAAGCGGAAAACCATTAAAAGATTATCTAGATATTCGTGGTCATAACGAAGCTATAAACTATTTAATAAATCTTGTACGAAATAAAGAAGAGCTGACCGAAGCAGTTATTAGAGAACTTCATAAAGTTATTTTAGTTGAGTCATATGAAACTGATGCTCTAACACAAAATGGTAAGCTTACAAAAAAAACAGTAACTCTCGGTGCATATAAAACTCAGCCTAATCATGTTAAGACAGCTACTGGCGAGATACATTATTTTGCTTCACCTCAAGAAACACCTGCTAAAATGGATGACCTAATGAAATGGTACCGCGCAGCTAAAAATGATAAAGAAACTCATCCGGTAATTCTTGCGGCAATATTTCATCATCGTTTTGCTGAGATTCATCCTTTTGATGATGGCAACGGAAGATTAGCTCGATTATTAATGAATTTAATTTTAATGCAGAACAATTTTCCACCGGCAATAATTAAAACAAAGGATAGGAATAATTATTACTTAGCTCTTAGCCAGGCAGATATAGGTGATACAAAAAAATTTGTTGAATACGTTGCTGATGCATTAATTCACTCTATGGAAATTTATTTAAAAGGTGCAAAAGGAGAAAGTATTGATGAACCGGATGATTTGGATAAAGAAATAGCTGTACTAAAAAAGGCTTTAAATAGCCGAGAGGATAAATTTGAAAAATTTAGTTCTCATGAAGTATATCTTGAAACCTTAAAAATTTCTTTTTTCCCATTGATCCAATCAATCAATTCCATAATAGAAAAAATCAGTGATATGTTCGGAGTTAAAAATCTTTCTTATAGGATTTATTATAATAATTATCAAAATAAAAGCAATAGGAAAAAGCTTAACAATATTGATCTTTTAGATTTGATAACAGATTTAACAATCCTTCGTGAAGAACATTTAAATAGTATAGTGGTCACTTATGATCTTACTAAATTCAAAGTTAAAAATAATTCATTCAATCTATCTGTTCAAGCTGAAGTTATTTTTTACGAATATGATTTTATAATATTATTCAAACTATACTCCAGCAATTCGCCCAAGAAATCAATTAATGTTGATTACCGCCTACATGAAGGGCAATGGTTGGAACGGGTTTCATATGAATTTCAACTTACTCAAAATCAATTTGAAGATGCAAAAAAGATTATTAACAGTGAAGTAATTAATTATATTAAAAATAAGTCAAATGAAGTTGCAAATGAATAGAACTTTCCGCCCCGGTGCAATTGGTGCTTTAATGGATGAATACGAGCGTGTAGCTCTTGAACTTAAAAATCTTTTAAGCATTATTTCTCAAGAAGAGTTTATTAAAATTATTGATCCGTATTCGGAAGATGAAGATTGCAAATCAATGCAATCAATTATGAAACATGTTGTAAGTGCGGCTTATCGTTATGCCGATCAAATTTGCAGCTTTCTTAAAAAACCAATTACTCCCCATAACTATCATATCTACAATGTTGTTCATGCTATTGATGAGCTTGAAAATGTAATCAACTTTACTTCCGTAATTGTTTCAGATAAATACAAAATGACTGATGAGGAAATTGAATCTACTGAACAAGAAACACGTTGGGGTAGATACAATATCGAGATGATGTTTGAACATGCTATCGTTCATATTCTGCGGCATCGCAGGCAAATTGAAAAGATTATGGCTTCGCAGAAATAAACATCTTCCAAGTTTTAACAATTTTTAACTGTCTTTAATATTCATATTCTCTAAATTATGTTTAATGAAAACCAATATTCTCAATCATTATTTTTTTTAACTCATAATGGAGTTTAAAATGAAAAGAAATCCAAAATTATTTTTAATCTTTTTTCTGGTTACATTTATACAAATCCTTCCTCAAGAAAAAATAGATTACCATATGATGCAGAGAATTCGTCAAGAAGGAATGCAGAATTCCAAAATTGCCGAACTTATGAGTTACCTTTGTGATGTTTACGGACCTCGACTTGCTGCATCACCGCAATATAGACAAGCCGGTCAATGGGCAGTTGGTAAATTAAAAGAGTTCGGACTTGAAAATTCAGCAATGGAATCTTGGGGAACACTTGGTATCGGATGGGAATTAAAAAGATTTTATGCCGCAATGACTTCACCTCAATACATGCCTTTGATTGCTTATCCAAAAGCTTGGACTCCAGGCGTTGATGGTGTATTAAAAGGAAATGCAGTTTTTATGAACGTTACAACTGAAGCTGATCTTGCCAATTATAAAGGGAAACTAAAAGGTGCTATTGTTCTAAGTCGGCCCGAACAACCGGTTGCACTTGGAATGGAAGCTGATGGAAAAAGATATTCCGATGATGATTTAAAAAAAATTCATGATGATTTAAAAAAAATTCAATTAGCGGCTGAAGGCGGTGGAAGAAATTTTGATCCTGCACAATTTGCCGCACAAAGAGCCCAAAGAGATTTACAGCAGAAAGTTTCCAAATTTATAAAAGATGAAGGTGCCGCCGCAATCCTTGAACCTTCTAGAGGAACTGATGGTACTATTTTTGTTCAAAGCGGTGGTTCATTTAGAAAAGGATCGGAAATTCCTCTTCCATCTATTGTTGTTTCTGTTGAACAATATAACCGGTTAGTACGCATTGCGCAAAAAAATATTCCGGTTACAATGGAAATGGAAATTCAAGCAAACTTTGTTACAACTGATTCTCTTGGATATAATATAGTTGCCGAAATTCCAGGGACAGACAAAAAATTGAAAGATGAAATAGTTATGCTTGGCGGACATTTCGATACTTGGCATTCTGGTACAGGTGGTACCGATAATTCTTCAGGAAGTGCAATTGCAATGGAAGCAGTTAGAATTTTAAAAGCTCTAAACGTTAAACCAAAAAGGACAATTAGAATTGCATTATGGGATGCAGAAGAAGAAGGATTAATCGGTTCAAGAAATTATGTGAAGAATCATTTCTTCGATGCAGAGAAAAAAGAAAAGAAACCTGATTACGATAAGTTCGCCGCATATTTTAATTATGATAATGGTTCCGGAAAGATTAGAGGAATTTATACTCAAGGTAACTTTGCAGTTATGCCAATTTTTGAAGAGTGGTTGAAACCATTTAACGATCTTGGTGCTGCAACGGTTACGTTAAGAAATACCGGCGGAACAGATCATCAATCTTTCGATGGTGCCGGGCTTCCCGGATTCCAATTCATTCAAGATCAACTTGAATACGATACACGAACTCATCACTCAAATATGGATGTATACGATCACACAAGCAGAGCGGATTTAATTCAATCTGCCACTATTATGGCGGCTTTTGTTTACAATGCCGCAATGCGCGATGAAAAACTGCCGAGAAAATATTTCGATCCTAATGCAGTACCGCAGAGAAGATTTCAGTTTTAAATAAGTAACTGAGTGCCTATGTGCCTGAGAAACTGAGATTAAATATTTAATACTCAAGCTTTTAGGCGCTCAGTTTATCTATAATTACTTACCGCATTTAAATTTCTAATTTCTTATTTTGAAAACAATTGATCCGCTTAATTGCTAATGTGTAAACAATAATATCATACAAAGGGAAAAAATATGAAAAGGTTTTTTTCATTCGTACTTATAATTTCAATTATATATTCAATAAACACCAGCATTGCTCAAGGTATTGACTGGATTAAATCAAATTACATAAAAAAAGATTACCGCATTACGATGCGCGATGGAATAAAACTTTTTACTTCTGTCTATTCACCAAAGGATACAACAAAAAATTTTCCGATCTTAATGGTCAGGACACCATACACAGTTTCACCTTATGGCGAGGATAAATATCCTTCTAACCTTGGACCAAATGATACATTTGCAAAAGATGGATATATTTTTGTCTTTCAGGATGTTAGGGGAAAATTTTTGAGCGAAGGTGAGTTTGATAACATGCGGGCTTACATTCCGAATAAAAAAAGTAGCAAAGATATTGATGAAACAACAGACACTTATGATACAATTGATTGGCTTGTTAAAAATATTAAATGCAATAACGGTAATGTTGGAATTTGGGGAATTTCTTATCCCGGTTTTTATGCTGCAATGTCATTTATAGATTCTCACCCATCGTTAAAAGCAGTTTCACCTCAAGCACCGATTGCCGATTGGTTTATTGATGATGATATGCACCATAACGGAGCGTTAACACTTTCTATGTCTTTTAATTTTTTCAAAGGTTTTGGACTTAAAAGAGATTCTGTTGGCTTTCAACGAAGATCTCTTCCTTCTTACCCATCACCGGACATGTACAATTTCTTTTTAAAGATGGGTGCTTTACCAAATGCCAATGCAAAATATTTGAAAGATCAAGTTCAGTTTTGGAACGATATGAGCAAACACAGTTCTTATGATGAATTTTGGCAGTCAAGAAATAATCTACCACATTTTAATAATGTTAAACCGGCTGTTTTACTTGTCGGTGGATGGTATGATTCGGAAGATCTTTATGGACCACTAAATATTTATCAATCAATCGAAAAGAAAAATCCTAAAAATGAAACACATTTAGTCATGGGTCCTTGGAGTCATGGCGGCTGGTCAAGATCTGATGGCGGTTCATTTGGTGATTTTCAATTTGGAGAAAACACAAGTGAGTTTTACAATAAAAATATTCTGCTTCCTTTCTTCAATTATTATTTGAAAGGCGTTGGCGAAATGAATTTACCTGAAGCAATAACTTTTAGAACAGGTGATAATGTTTGGATTAATTATAATGAATGGCCTCCGGAAAATTTAATATCCACTTCTCTTTATTTTGATGTTAATCAAAAATTAGTTTGGAATAAACCATCCGGCAAAGAATTAAAATCCGATGAATTTTTAAGCGATCCAAATAAGCCTGTTCCTTACACTTCAAAATTTTACGATTCACAACAAATGTATTTTAGAACTTATATGAGTGACGATCAAAGATTTGCTTACACGCGTCCGGATGTTCTTGCCTTTGAATCTGAATCTTTAAATGATAATGTAACCATCAGCGGCCCGATTTCTGTTGATCTTTTTGTTTCTACAACCGGAACAGATGCCGACTGGGTTGTAAAAATTATTGATGTTTACCCTGATGATTCAAAAAATCCGGAACCTAATCCAAACAATATCGAACTTGGCGGTTATCAAAGATTAGTAAGGTGGGAGGTTATGCGCGGTAAGTTTAGAAATAGTTACGAAAAACCTGTTCCATTCAAACCCAATGAAATCACCAATGTAAAATTCAAACTTCAGGATATTGATCATACATTTCAAAAAGGCCATAAGATTATGGTGCATATACAGAGCAGTTTCTTTCCTTTTATTGATAGAAACCCTCAAAAATTTATTGATATCTATAATGCAAAGGATGATGATTTTCAAAAAGCTCTTCACAAAGTTTATTATTCTGAAAAATATCCTTCAAATATTTCGTTTGGAGTACTTAAATAAATTTTATTCTTATAAATTTTTGATTAATTTGTAGTTAACAAAGTGGAGTATAAAATGAAAAAACTTTTATCAATTATCTGCTTATTACTTATAACCGGTTTAACGACTGCTCAACATCTTTACATTGGTGGTCAAGCCGCCTATACAAAATCACAGGATGCTACAGAAGGTGCTATTATGCCTGCCGGTGCAGTTAGAATTGATTTAAGCGGATTAAAGTTAGAAGGCTCTATTGGTTATAAAGCTGAGGAATATTCAGGCGGATATGGAAGTGCAAAAATTAAAGCAACATCGTACCCGTTTTTAGCAACAGCATTTATTTCTGTACTCCCATTTGCTCATTTGGAAGGCGGTATTGGCTGGTACAATACTAAAATAGAATACTCTGGATTTCCTGCAAGTATACCTTCTGAAACAGAAGCAGTATTGGTTACCATGCCGGAGCCGGTATTGAAATTCCTTTAGGAAGTTTATTATTGACGGGAGATATTAGGTACGTAATTGAAAAAACTAAATTAGCTAACACCCAAAATGTAAGTGAATTAAAAAGTGATTTTTACATGATTGTTGTTGGATTGATGTTTAAAGTTTTATAAAAATTCCTTTTCACTAATTATAATTATTGAGGAAGTATGGTTTTCGATCGAATAAAAAATGCACAGCAGTATTTTTCTTTAGGAGAAAATATTGAAAAAGCTCTAACCTACCTTGCTTCAACTGATTTTACAGCACTTGAACCCGGTAAATATGAAATTGGCGGTGAGAATGTTTTTGCACTTGTTCAAGAATATAACACCAGGCCGTATAGCGCTGGTAAGTGGGAAAGCCACAGAAAATATATAGACGTGCAATACATTGTTTCCGGTAAAGAAAAAATGGGTTT
>Ga0233423_10001195_pt1 | contig 13116 bp, 10 predicted proteins | sample Watercolumn_Mata_FD_180713 | JGI IMG/M metagenome (GOLD analysis project Ga0233423, IMG submission 180713) | Freshwater microbial communities from Lake Matano, South Sulawesi, Indonesia - Watercolumn_Matano_2014_112_MG | ecosystem: Environmental > Aquatic > Freshwater > Lake | place: Indonesia... | reverse complement strand
CGATCCTCTCTGAAGCCAGATCACTGGCCGAGCAGATGAAGGTTCAGATTGCCGAGCAAACACAAAAAGACATCGCTGAGATGAACCACAAGTTTGCTCAAGCCATACAGGGCGAGCGTCAGCTTTTGGTCAACGAATTGCGGCAGGCGACTATTAAGGCCGCTGTGCAGCTGACCGAAGCCCAACTCCAGAGCCAGACCAACCATGAAGTGAAAGGGCAATTGCTCAATCAATTTATGGAGCAATTGGAGACACTCAATCCCAAAGGTTCGGCAGTCGCGACCCAGTCTTTCCAATCGGCATCCAAATAAGTGGAAACAGATAGAAAATGAATACAGAACTGCAAGGAGTATCCAGTCGTTACGCTGAAGCCGTGATCGAACTGGCCGAGCAACAAGGCCCAGAAGCTGCCGATTTGGTCCTGGCCGAATTGCATGCTATCAATCAAGTGATGGGATCTGATCGTGACACCACTGTCATCATCAATCACCCATCAATTCCACCAGAACAAAAAAAGGCCTTTCTCAACAGTCTTTTTGGTGGCAAATTGAGCGATGTCAGCGATAGGCTGATCAATTTATTGGCAGACAAGCGTCGTCTGGACATTTTGCCTTTCATCGAGAGCAATTATCAACGTCTGCTCAACGAGAGAAAGAATGTCGTCAGTGCCGATCTGGTCTGCTCCGAGCAATTGGCCGATGATTCGATCGCCAATATCAAGGCTCAACTGACTGAGCATCTCGGCAAAAAGCTCGATCTTAATGTCTCGGTCGACCCGAGCTTGATTGGTGGAGTCGTTCTCAAGCTGGGCGATCAAGTGATCGACGGTAGTCTGAGAGGTCGACTGAACCAAATCGAAAAGACTCTTCTCGCAGTATAAATCTCATAAAAAAGAGGACAAACCCATGGCAATCAGGCCTGATGAAATCACTTCGGTACTCAAGACACAGCTAGAGCAATATCGCTCCTCGCTCAACGTATCCAATGTTGGTAGCGTATTGCAGGTAGGTGATGGTATTGCTCGCATATATGGCATGGACAAAGCCATGGCTGGCGAACTCGTAGAGTTTAACGACGAAGAAAAAACCATGGGCATGGTGCTCAACCTCGAAGAGGACAACGTCGGTGTCGTAGTACTCGGCGAAGGTCGCAAAATCTTTGAAGGTATGGAAGTCCGTACCACAGGGCGCATCGCTTCTGTGCCTGTAGGTGAGGCTCTCCTTGGTCGCGTGGTCAACTCAATCGGCCAACCTCTGGATGGCAAGGGACCGATCTCTACTACCGAGTACTCGCCCATCGAGGTCAAAGCTCCGGGTATCGTTGCCAGGAAATCGGTACACGAACCTCTCATGACTGGTATTGCTGCTATCGATGCAATGATCCCGATTGGTCGTGGACAGCGTGAATTGATCATCGGTGACCGCCAAACGGGCAAAACAGCAGTAGCCATCGATGCCATCATCAACCAAAAAAATCAGCCCAATCGTCCTATCTGCATCTACGTTGCCATCGGACAAAAAAATAGCAACGTCGGTCGCATCCAAAAGGTGCTAGAAGAAAACGGCGCGATGGAGTACACCATCATCGTCAACGCTCCTGCTACAGCCGCACCGGCTCTGCAGTTCCTTGCTCCCTATGCCGGGGTAGCGATGGGCGAATACTTTATGAATCGTGGTCAACACGCCTTGCTCGTATACGACGATTTGTCCAAACACGCCACTGCCTATAGAACCATGTCTCTCTTGCTCCGTCGTCCGCCGGGCCGCGAAGCATTCCCTGGCGACGTATTTTATCTGCACAGCCGCTTGCTCGAGCGTGCAGCCAAGCTCTCAGACAAACTTGGTGCAGGTTCGCTGACCGCTCTGCCAATCATCGAGACCCAAGCTGGTGACGTATCCGCTTACATCCCTACCAATGTGATCTCGATTACCGATGGACAGATCTTTTTGGAGACCGACCTCTTTAACGCTGGTGTCAGACCTGCTATCAACGCCGGTATTTCTGTCAGCCGTGTAGGTGGATCGGCTCAGACCAAGGCCATGAAAGGCGTAGCTGGTAAATTGAGACTCGACTTGGCTCAGTTTAGAGAGCTAGAAGCCTTTGCTCAATTTGCCTCCGATCTGGATAAGTCGACGCAAAACCAGATCAAGCGTGGACAAAAGCTCACCGAAGTACTCAAGCAACCACAATTCCAGCCTTTGAGCCAGGTTCAACAAGTTTCCATCATCTTTGCCGCCAACTCTGGTGTGCTCGATGATGTAGAAGGCAAGGACATCATCAAGTTTAAAGATGAGTGGTTCAAGTATCTCGGTACCCAGGCCAAGGAAATCGAAACCAAGTACAACGGCACCGATAAACCTTCGGAAGCCGATGAGGCCGCTCTTGTAGAGCACCTCAAAAAGTTCAAGGCCAATTTCTTTAAGCCCTAATTTTTGAGAAAACCCTAATGCCTAACCTAAAAGCAATTCGTTCGCGAATTCGGTCAGTTCAATCGACTCAAAAGATAACCCGCGCTATGAGACTCGTAGCCGCAGCCAAGGTGCGCCGGGCGCAAATGCGTGTGCAAGCAGCCCGTCCCTTTACCAAAGCCGTGGTAAAGATCTTGCGCGAGGTTGTCGCTGAGGTCAGTCCTTCAGATCTGCAAGATCTGGTCCTTTTGCAAAGACGCGAAGTAAAGAAAGTCGCTCTCATAGTGCTTTCTAGCGACCGCGGTCTTTGTGGCGGCTATAACGGTACGGTCTTGAGAGAGGCTCTGTCTCGCATCCAGACTCTCAAGGCCGAAGGCAAAGAAGTAGGCCTCATCACTATCGGTCTTAAGGCAGCTACTTTCTTTAAAGGTGTGCAGATCAAAAAGTATCACTCGTATACTCTATTGCCTGCGATCCCTACGGTAGAAGAGGCAAAATTGATCTCTGAGTTTGCTTGCGAACTCTACACAAACAGAGAAGTAGACGCCATAGAAATCATCGGTACAGACTTTGTCTCGATGCTGCGTTCTGAAGTGGTAAATACCAAGTATCTGCCTGTGCATATGCCCAGTGCCGAAACTCCAGAGCGTGGCCTGCACCCTATTCGTTTATTTGAGCCATCGGTTATCGATGTTTTAGAAAAAGAGCTTTTGCCAAAATACGTCCAAAACGTCATTTATCAAGCTCTATTAGAGGCCGCCGCTTCTGAGTTGGCTGCTCGTATGAACGCGATGTCCAATGCTTCGACCAATGCTCGCGAATTGATCAACAGCTTGACCTTGATCTATAACAAGGCGCGGCAAGCAGCAATCACTCAAGAATTGCTCGAAATCGTCGGTGGAGCAGAAGCCCTTAAAGGCTGATCGCTATATCCGATAAAAACAGGTCTAATCTACAAACCTGCCTAAATCCCGCCTGCTTATAAAGCAAGGCGGGATTTATTGTATATAATTGCAAAGTGCTATGGAAATAAAGATCGATACTACTGCCACGACCGAGCAAGCTTGCGCTATAAGTGCAGCTATTGCTGCTTATCTTGATGCAGAAGCCATTGCAAAGGCCATGGCTAGAACAGAAGCAAATACAGATGACGGCAATCATTTGCCAAAGTCCTGGTCCAGACGTAACCGCTCCCATCAAAAAACAAAGTCTTGGCGCACCAGATATCTCAATTGTCGATTTACCATATTGGTGGCAGGACTTGCTCTGGCCATTAGCTCCAGCCAGCATGCTGCATGTGCTCAGATACAACAAGATACTCAAGTGATACCAGACAGTGGCGCATCCGCGCCTCTATATCTCGGAGCGCCCTTACAATCAGAGTCTGGTGTCATCAGAGTCCTTTTGGGCACGGCCAACAAATTTGTCCTGGACTGTCCCGAGGGCGCAAGGATCTATAAAGTATCTGCTCTCGATGGGCAGACCAGTGCGATGGGCAGGATAACCGAGCAAAGCACCTTCAATGTCAGCTATGGTGCTGATGGCCGATTGGCTCTAGCACCAGCTACCATAAACGCTAACAATCCCTATCTGGCGCGGATAGGGATAGATCGAGCCAATGCATCAGGCATAGCAAAAGCATCTTTTTTGCCACCAAGCGCTATACCAAGCGACTTGCCGCCTATCGTGACTGCATTGGATAACGATGCCTCTTATATCATCTATCCAGACAAAAATGGCAGATCCCAGACCAGTGGCCTGCTTGGTTACAACGACAAACTCTATCGCGGATATTTTTTGCTCAGGCCCAATGCATCAAGCAATGGCAAGGTCACCGGCTACAGTGTCATCAATATCCTCCCTATCGAAGACTATCTCTTGTCGGTAGTACCATCTGAAGTGCCGTCCAAATGGCATCCCGAAGTGCTCAAAGCGCAGGCGATTGCTGCCAGGTCTTATGCTTGGGCCAATCTCGGCAAGCACAGCAAAGATGGCTATGATGTCAAAAATACAGTCGAGGATCAGGTCTACGCGGGCGTTTCAGCCGAATGCGAAGAAACAAACCGAGCTGTGCAGAGCACGAGTCAGACTGTGATCAAATACGATCAAAAGATCGTCTCGGCATTTTTCCACAGTACTAGTGGCGGTGTCACCGAATTGGCCGAAAACGTTTGGAGCAAGCCGGTACCTTATCTCAAAGTAGTGCCTGACTATGATGATGCTTCGCCGCTTTTTACCTGGTCCAAGACATTTGCTGCTAGCGATTTGGCAAGACTAATCGCCCCTGACAGCGATCTGATCTCGGTTTTTGTAATTAGTCGCTATCCTGGTGATGGCCAAAGGGTCAAAGACGTACTTCTTGTCGGCAGCAACAAGGTTAAATTCATCAGTGGCGCAGAGATGCGCAAGGCCCTCAAATTGTCCAGCACCTCATTTTCTATAAGCCAGTGCGACCAGGGCTATCTCATCGCCGGACGTGGCTTTGGTCATGGCCTTGGCATGTCTCAATGGGGAGCCAAAGCCCTGGCCGAAAGAGGCTATAATGCTAAGCAGATACTCGCATACTACTACAAGGATGTCAGTATCGAGCCGGCGCGCGAGGTAGAGTCGGCTATCTAAGCATAGGAGTCGCTCGTGCTATTCGAAAAAGCCTTTGGTATTTTGGTCATGCTCGGTATTTTGAGTGTCTTGATCATTGTCCACGAGTGCGGGCATTTTCTTGTGGCTCGCTTTTTTGGTTTTCAAACGCCTGTGTTCGGTCTCGGCTTGCCCTTTGGACCGAGCATCTCCCTTGGTAAGCGCTGGAATACTGAGTTTCGCATCCATGCAGCGTTTTTGGGTGGATATGTCGCTATTCCCGAGCTTGGCGACGAAACCAACGCAGCCGAAGATGTATTTGGCATCAAACTCAAACCTTTCAAAAAATTTCCTATCTGGCAAAGAGCCCTGGTTGCAGTGGCCGGTGTGACTTTCAATGTCATCTTTGCCTACTTGCTCATGCTGGGCTTGTTTTATGGTCTCGGCAAGCCTACCCCGCAGGTCCAGGTCTCGAGCCTAGTCGCCGAAAATCCTATAGCAAAAAATGCAGGTGTCTTGCCGCAGGATCAAATCAAAGGCGTGGACGATATCTCTATTGATCGTTCGCAAAAGCTCATCACTTATTTGGGTCAGCATGCCTCCCAGCCAGTCACACTAAAAGTCCTACGTAATGGGCAAATGATCCAGATACCGATCACGCCAAATGCGCAGGGCAAGGTTGGCATGGCGCTAGGCGAAAAAGAAGAGTTTCGCCCTGTCGAAGGCAATCCTCTGCAAGTAGCCATACAAGCGGGCGAGGAGCTAGGTATCAGGACCAATGCCATGCTCGCTGGACTGGGCGATATGGTGACAAATATAGCCACTGCACCTATCCGCGCTCTAAACAGAGATGATAAGTCTCAAGCCAACAAGCCTGGTTTGGGTGACCTCCATGGTGTATTAGCCGTGGTCAAAGTCGGAGGCGACATGGTCTCGCGTGATTGGACATCTTTGATCATGACTACCATCATGATCAGCATGGACCTGGCGGTGATCAATCTTTTGCCCTGGCCAGCGCTTGATGGGGGACACCTGGCATTTATGACTCTCGAAAAATTGCGTGGCAAGCCAATGGAAGAAAGGGCCCAGGGCGAGTTGGTCAAATGGGGATTTTTGAGCCTTTTGGCATTGATGGTGGTGGTCATGGTCAATGATGTGGTGGCTATCGCGACGGGCAAATTGGATCTCCCTCGCAAGCAGGATGCTATAAACAAAAATCCGGATAAATAGGAGAGTTCGTCATGCCCAGATATGACTACCGTTGTGCTGAAAGCGAATGTAGAGAAGAATTTGAGGTGGAGCGTTCTATGAGCGATCCGACCGAGACTACCTGCTCAAAATGTGGCTCTGCAAATGTCTCGCGCATCTGGAACATGTTTATCAGGACCAAGGGATCGACTCCGGATGTTGGTCAGAAAAGCAGTTCTAGCTCGAGCTCCGGTACCAGGTCAGGAGGTTGCGGCTCTTGCTCAACTCACTCTTGCGGTACCTGTCACTAAAATAGCCTATTGCTTATCCAGATCGGCAAGCATTTTTTCAAATTCTTCTTCTTGAGCGCGAGGCAGGATAAACGACTCTGACTCGTTTGGAAAAGCCTGCGTTTTTACGTCTTCACCATAATGGCGCACGGCTTCTTCGCAAATATCGGCAAGGTTGGCGTAGCGTCTGACAAAACGTGGCAAAAAGTCAGTAAACTTGCCCAGCAGATCGTCGACAACCAGGATCTGACCGTCGCATACATTACCAGCTCCAATGCCTATGGTGGGGATCTCCAGCCTCTCTGAGACCGCTTTGGCAATCGGGGTCGGCACCATCTCCAGTACCACTGCAAAGCAGCCTGCGTCCTGGACGGCTCTGGCGTCGTTTATCAACTTGATCGCATCTTGGGCAGAACGGCCCTGGACTCTGGCGCCTCCAAGTCCATGTATGGCCTGGGGCGTATAGCCTAAATGGCCCATTACTGGTATGCCCATACCGGTCAGCCTTTCTATGATCTCGAGGTTGAGTCTAGTGGCGCCTTCTAGTTTGACAGCGTGAGCGCGGGCTTCTTTGATAAATCTTCCTGCATTCATGATCGCCTGCGTCACATCCACCTGATAGCTCATAAAAGGCAGGTCGGCCACCACTAAAGCGTTCTGTGTGCCCCGCGTGACTGCCCTGGTATGATGCAGCATTTCTTCCATCGTGACGCTATGAGTGGTTCTTTCACCCATGACCACCATGGCCAGACTATCGCCGACGAGGATTACATCCACGCCCGCCTTATCTAATATCTTGGCCATCGAATAATCATATGCAGTAAGAGCGACAATTTTGCGGCCGTCTCTTTTGTATTTTTGCAGGCTGAGCGTGGTGATTGCTTTTGACATGGCCAGATTTTAGCAGCTGCTTGCTGTCATTGAGGCCAAACCGGTCGATCATCAATACCCACGTTTACGATTGGCCTTATTTCGGGCATTTTCCCTGGCCAGATCTTGCTGCAGAGAGACTATGTGCTTAGGATCGTATGGATACTTGCCAGCAATCTCGTGAAAACGCTTGTACCATGCTCCAGCTTCACTCTTGCGGCCTAATTTTTCGAGGAAATAGCCAAAATTGTAATAAAGTCCGTCATAACGAGGGGCCAATTCGACTGCCTTTTGATAATCTTCGCCGGCTTCTTGGAGATTGTTCTCGGCTTCTAGTATCAAACCGCGGTTTTGCAAAGGGATAAAGTTTTTGGGATCGAGCTCCGCAGCCTGGCTAAAGATCTCTTTGGCCTGAGCGAGATCGCCGCTCTCTGTCGCTGCAATGCCTTTTGATATCAAGGCTCGCACTTCTTCTGGGTCGGCTTCGCCTTTTTTACGATTTTGAGCGTTACGATTGATGCGCGAGATTTCGCTTATTTGCTTGAGCGTCTGGGCATTGTTTGCAGTCAGTGTAGAGACATCTCGCAAGGCCTCGATCGCTCGGGGATAGTCGCCTGTCAGTTGGGCAGCCTTGCCCTCGAGAGTTTTTACCTTGACTCGGTCCAGAGCAGGGTAGCCCTTGCCCTCGGTGTAACTGGGAGAGATCTGGAGTGCACGAGAGATCTCAAATAATGCTCGATTGGGGTCACCCCGCAAATACCTGAGACGGCCCATCTCCCAATGTGCTGCGGCCAGCTTGGGATCGTTTGTCAGAGCCTTGCGAAACTTGATCTCTGCTGCGTCTAGATTGCCTTCGGCGCAGAGGATATTGCCTAGATGGTAATGGATCATTGCATTGTGAGGCACGAGGTTTTCGGCAATTTGCAGTTTCTCGAGAGATTCGCTTATTTCCCCTCCATCGCCGCGCTCAAATTTTTCGTAGGTAGTCAAACCTAGATCACGCTGAGCCTCAAAATAATTGGGATTGAGTCTTGTGGCTGTCTTGAAGCTATCGATAGCTCCGTCCAGATCGCCCTGGGCTCGATAGATGGTGCCCAGATTGTAGTGTCCAGGGGCGTACTGGGGCTTGATCTTGATACACTCTTTAAATTGGGCCTTGGCCTCGTCCAGCTTGCCTAGCTTTTTGAGAAAAAGCCCGTAGTTATTGCGACATTCGACAAAATTGTAGTCGAGGGTGAGAGCCCCTCTAAAACTAATACCGGCGTTGTAATTGTCTCCAGCTTCGGCCTGAGCCAGAGCCAGCATGTGAGTGATCTCCTTGTTCTGGTGATCGGCATTTTGGGCTTGCTTGAGCAGGGTCACTGCCGCCTGGTAGTCGCCCATTTGAAAGGCCTTCATTCCGCTCGAAAAAAGCTGCCTGCCTCCAGCCATATTGTTGACCGAGGTCGGATCGTACCGACCCTAACCCATCTGCGCCTCTGCTGATTGCAGCTGCGAAAGGCTAAATATAAAAAGGTGAGCGGACAGGGCAAGCATGCCAATCGAAAATAAACGCACAGTACAGATCCCTTGCAGGAAATTACTGAGGTATTTTACCCCTTATCCTGCTCCAGCATGCGAGACCTGAGTCTCTCGCCGCGCGTGAGGTCCTTGCCCAATCTATCTTTTTGCTTGAGCCAATCAGATTGAGCTATGGCATTATTGGCATTACTGACGATATCGTCACCTAGACGAGCCATATTGCTTTCGGTCTTTTCCTTGCGAAACTGTTCTGATACCGACAGGGCAGCGACTGCTCCTCCCAGACCGGCCGTGCGTTCGGCTACTGCTTCGCGAGCAAGTGGTTGCTTGCCGATCACCTTGCCCGATGCATCGACGAGTTCGCTTGCTATCCGTTTAGTGCCAGAGACCAGCTCCTTGGGCGAGTTTAGTCTGATTGCCTGTAGGGTTGTAGGTTTGAGGGGATCGATGTGAGGATCGTTATCATGGTAGAGAGCTCTGAGGTAGTCGCTCATGCGATTGACGGCCTTGTTGGCATCAGTCGCGTCCATACCTTTGGACACTAGTCTCAAGGCTGCAGGCATGCCTGCTCCAAAGACCTGGTTGATGGTGTAATGGCTGGTATCAAAAGGTATTTCTGAAGGTTTCTTACCCTTGGTCACAGCATCTACCATGAGGTCGGCAAGGGTATCCATCTTGCCCAGGTGCGATGGCAGATCGGGCAGAATATCTCCAAAAGTCTTGCCTTGCAGAGCAGGCAGGGGAGTGTTCATCTGGGCATCTATCAGGTGAGGAATTACTGCCTCGAGGTCTTTGCGCGGTATGACTATTGTCTCGCCTGGTTTGTCCATATTGGCAAAAACGTAGTCGCCAGGTCTGGAAGCATCGTCGGCATAACTATCCAGGGCCTTTGCATAATCAAGGGTTCTTTGATCGCCATTGGCTCTCGCTCTCATTGTCGAGGCAACGATCTTTGGCCTTATAGCATCAAAGGCGTGTACTTCGAAACCGAGAGGATTTTCAGGAGAGACAAAGTCTTTGCCAAAGACGTTGCGAGTCTCCAGTTGTCCGCCTTTACGCATCGACTGCAAGAGTATGCCAAGGGCCCCGCCGCCATTATGTCCGGTCCAGGCTGCTCCCCAGATATCGGCAGTGTTTTCATCTGCCTGAGCCTTAAAGATGTTTTCGATCAGCTCTGCCTTGGTCATCTCACCCTGGCCGGGTACGGTGACTTTTTCGGACGCTCTCGCGCCTAGCCCTTTGGCCACGGCTTTTTGAATGACCTCGTCTCTGATCGACTCGTCAAATTTAAGGATGCCACCGTATTGGTCGTGACCAATCTCGTGACCGTAAATACCCGAAGATGTGGTGCTCCTGGTGCCCACCATATTGCGTGGATAAAGCACGTGGTCTACATTCCAGACTCCGTCTATCTGGCGCATCGTGTGAGGTCCCGAGCCGCCATCATGCGAGATAGAAAAAACAGGAGGATTTTTGGAACTCAAGACGGCGTCAGGATCGATCCCGTTCTTACGCATATTTCGCACCAGAGTCGAGTGGATCTCTTGTGCGAGCAGGTCAAATTCTTTTTTATAGTTGGCAGTCTCGCCTAAACCTTTGGAGATATGCTGATTGGCTGCGCCGCTCCAGCGAGAGAGCAGGGGCATGACGTATTGCAAGTCCTTTTCGGTTTTTATCTGATTGCCTATGGAAACCGCCTGGTTACGCGAAAGTATATAACCTGGGTCCATCTTTTGATAACCAGGGGTGGTGGCAGCATGAATTGGACCGAGCAGATTTTCTTTAGCATCTTCGATCAAGACCCGAGTATCATCCCATTCGGCCATGTCCTTACGATTCATTTCGGCCATCTTTTTGACCGTGTCTGCATTGAGCTCTTGCTCTGCCTTGGTGCCATATGACTTGGCGATAGCTGCTGGCTGGGCAATATCTTTATCGGTGATGGTTATCTTGGTTCCGTTGGCATCCGGGGCTTCGCCTTTAAATCCGTCCTTAAACTCTTTATCTTTGCCGATGATCGATCTTGCTTGAGCCGTAAAAGGCATTTGCTCGTTGGTCTGGGCCGTCAGTTTTATTGTGCCGGCAGTCGGTGCGACGACATCATCGGCAAGAGACGATCCCTTTTGCGCCAATATGCGCTCCAGATCGTCAGCTTGATACTTGCGAGGATCTATGCCCGAAGTCAACAAGTCGAGAGTCTGAGAAAACCCGACTGGTTTTGCATCCCTGGTGGACATGCCGTTGAAATGGATCTTTGTGGTGAGAGTCGTAAAAGCATTTTGCTCCTGGACTTCTTGAAACTTGTGAACTACATCCTTGAGCACGACTTCTGGTTCTTGTTGTTTGCGCACCATCTTTTGCGAGATCATGTCGGTGAGATTGTCAATTGGCTTGACTACGCGATTGAGCGTGCGTCCGACTAAATAATCGTCGCTTGAAAAGAAGTCTACTTTTGCTTTTTCAAAATTTGAATATCTGGCCGTACCGAGCCTTGCTTCCATCATATTGCCGGTCCATTTTTCGGCTTTTAGACCGACTTTGGAGCCTAGATAGCTGTCCCAGGCAAACTTGCCAAGGCCGTCGCCCATTTTTTGCGCGGCCTTGTGGACCTCGTCCATATTTCTGGCCTTGCCTGCTTCTTCGTATGCTTCACCTAGCGGCTTGATAGCATCATTGATCATGTAATAGCCCATGACACCGCCGACGATGGCCTTGCCTACGCCTGTCTTTGGCAGGATCACTTTCATTGCCATCCCGACCGTTGCCGCCATGCCGACCTTGGCACCAAGCTCAAGCGGGTTGCTCAAGTCATGACCGACGGCCTTAAATGCTCCCGGCACTGAATAAGCAAGGCCTTCAGCTGTAACAAGCCCGTAGCGAGCGACCTTATTATTGGCGACTATTTCTTCTACTGTAGTTTTATTATTTTGATTGACCCCAGCCTTCTGGCTATCGAGATCACTGGCAGGCTTCACTAGATCCTGACTCGATAAAACTTGCTTGAGGCTCGCATTAAAATTTGAACTTGGTTTGAGATCTGGATCTGGATTTTTTGATGCATCCTGCACGAGCAGGTCATGGGCGTCTTTGGCTGTCTTATCTTGGTTGGGTTTAGCAAGCAAAGCATCCAGATCGAGCATCTATGTGTAACTCCAGTTTCCTATGGGGCGCCGACTGGAAAAAACAGGTGCACGAAGCCCGCCGGCTTTTAGCTTGCAAGGCAAACATCTGGCGGTTTCTATGGCTATTGATTCGTCGGTTATGAAACGAGATTAAGTGACTAAAGGATATATGTCACTACGAGTTCCGCCCATCTCATACGTAGGATTCCCACTATTTCCCCTCAATAAAGGAAGAAAGTCTCACATTTAATCTAATGATGCTTTTGGAAAACGTTTAAAAAATTGTCGAGTAGTTTTCAACAGGGAGACTTATGCCAAGCTCAGGCAGTAAATTAGATGTCTCAACAAGGGTTATTTAAGGACATACTATTTAGATGAGCACACTAGCCGATCAAGTGGCGATCGTAACCGGCTCTGGCCGTGGTATCGGTCGCGCCATCGCCGAAGCCTTATTGCAAGAAGGCGCAAATATCGTTATCTCGGACATCAACGAAGAGTTGTGCCAGACCACCGCTGCCGAGATCAATAAGCAAGCAGGTCGTGAGACTGCTCTGGCAGTTCCTTGCAATGTGACTGATGGGGCTTCTGTGGCCAAAATGGTCGAAGCAGTCATGGCCAAGTGGAGCCGTATCGACATCCTCGTCAACAATGCCGGTATCACTAGAGACGCACTGTTTATGCGGATGTCGCAAGAACAGTGGCAGGCAGTCATCGATACCAACCTCACCTCGGCCTTTAAGGTCACTCAGCCTGTCCTCAAGGTGATGAGCAAGCAACGTTCTGGTCGCATCATCAATATTGCCTCCACTACCGGCGTACACGGCAATTTTGGCCAGGTCAACTACGCTGCCGCCAAGGCTGGTCTGATCGGTTTTACCAAAACCATTGCCTTGGAATACGCTTCACGCAACATTACTTCTAATGCAGTAGCGCCTGGATTTATCGATACTGCCATGACCCAGGCCCTTGGTGAGGAAATTATAAGCAAGGTTATCGAAAAGATTCCGCTGGGCAGAATGGGCACTCCGGAGGACATAGCCAGGGCTGTGGTCTTCTTTGCGGGGCCTGGGGCCTATGTTACAGGCCAGGTAATGGAAGTCAATGGCGGTCTCTATACCTAGATTTACACTCTGAGTTTTA